>Ga0194122_10001839_pt1 | contig 24643 bp, 26 predicted proteins | sample TA2MahCa10mmetaG_FD_155487 | JGI IMG/M metagenome (GOLD analysis project Ga0194122, IMG submission 155487) | Freshwater microbial communities from Lake Tanganyika, Tanzania - TA2015021 Mahale Deep Cast 10m | ecosystem: Environmental > Aquatic > Freshwater > Lake | place: Tanzania: Lake... | reverse complement strand
TAAACAAGAATTAACAGAACAACTAAGAACTAAAATTATACACAGATTACAAGAGGCAAAAATAGATCTAGAAGATCACGAAGTAGATCTAGGTCCTTCCAGAGCAAGTGCTCTTGATAAGATAAATGACCTAACAGGTTCAATTGGCGCTCCTCGTGGAGGTAAAATGCCACATATTGATCGTATTCATGAGTTGGCATCATCCTGGAAAAATGGTGAAAATCGTAATATGGTCAACATGGTCAATAAAAATCCTAATTTTGCGAATGAAGTACGAAATGCTCTAACCACATTTGCAGAAATATCCAAACAACATCCGTATTTCGGAGATCTAAATGATCTTCGTTATCCAATGTTACCACGGAGTCATAGTCTTTATGGAATGTCTAGACAAGAAGTCATAGAACGTCATGTTAATGATATTAAAGCTATCGAAGATCTTCGCAACGAACTATTTCCTCCTGGGGGTAAGCCGATTGGAGATGATATGCACATAGAAATGATGTATAAAAACACTAAAAAGGCAATGTCTGGTATAGAACATGCGAAGGGAACAAGAACACATCCAGATGAAGTAGATTTGTCAAAAATGCCACCAGATCCAGACGATCAGTACTACGGTTAATTGAATTAAAATTTTTAAAAATTTCGGAGTATAAATACCGGTATGATCTCTTTCCGACAATATTTAATCGAATATACTCTTTTACTTGAAGATAAAAAACAAGAATATATCAATAAATGGTTAAAAGTTCATAATGACCATCCTTTGGTTAAAAATAATCCAGAACGGGCTTCAGGTCTTATTGCTTACGCCAGATCTTTTGGTCAAACTGTCGACGAACATCATTTTTTGACTCGTCAATTGTTAGACGGAACATATAAGCCCGACGAAGACGATCCTACAATACAAATGACTTTAGGAAAATGGAGAAGAGGTAAACGACAAAATCTTGTTAAAGGTTCTTTAAAAGATCATACTCACGATTCTGTTAGTAAATTGTTTAGTGATATTCCTGAACTCCAAATAAAGAGTACAGTACAGGCTAGAGGAATGGATGAACTCGCAAAATACCATATTGGCGAAATAGAACATCCACAACACGGAACACTACAGGTACATCATGTTCATCATTCTGATGTTAAAGATTTTGAAGAATATAAAAGAATAAGCGGAGCATTAAGAAAAACTTGTCAAGGCGGATACACTTGGTGTGTTCTTCCCAAAGAAAACGACAGCGGTCCTAACCATTTAAAAGGGTATTCTCGAGGTTCTGGAATATTTTTCTATACAAATCAAGAAGGTACTCCTGTTTTATCTCATGGATATACGGACAGGGGAATTGTTGACCCCGGTAATAAAGTAGTTGATGGTGAAGAAGGTAAACAGGTTTTTGGGGAAACAATTAAACTATTATCTGGAGAAAAAAAGGTAAGCCATATTCTTGCTGGAAGAAATGAACAGTATGTTAATTCTGACCAGTTACAATCGGCGGTAGAGGATCCAAGTTTCGGAAATGATCCAGAACACATTAGGGCTGCCCTTGGATCTAGTGATGAATCCATAGCAAGAGCAGCAGTAGAGCATCGCAATTTCGGAAATGGTGAAGATGAAGAATACTTTAATATTGCCCTTACATCTCCTCATGAATCTGTAGCATTAAAAGCAGCACAGCATCCCAAGTTCGGAAATCGGCGTGATCACATTACTAGTGCCCTGCGATCTCCTCATGAATCTATACAAACAGCAGCAGTAGAGCGTCTCAACCGCGATCAGGCGATATGGCGGAAGTTCTTCAGAAGGAATCCTCGCCGAGATTGGGATGATCACATTTCTTATGCCCTTAGATCTCCTCATGAATCCATAGCAAGCGCAGCAGTAAATCGTCCCAATTTCGGAAATGATCCAAATCACATTTCTCATGCCCTTCGATCTCCTCATGAATCCATAGCAAGAGCAGCAGTAGAGCATCGCAATTTCGGAAATCATCCAGAACACATTAGTGCTGCCCTTGAATCTGATCATGAATCCATAGCAAGAGCAGCAGTAGAGCATCGCAATTTCGGAAATGGTGAAGGACACATTAGTGTTGCCCTTCGATCTGATCATGAATCTATACAAACAGCAGCAGTAGAGCATCGCAATTTCGGAAATGATCCAGAACACATTAGTGCTGCCCTTCGATCTCGTCATGAATCCATAGCAAGAGCAGCAGTAGAGCATCGCAATTTCGGAAATGATCCAGAACACATTAGAGCTGCCCTTGGATCTAGTGATGAATCCATAGCAAGAGCAGCAGTAGAGCATCGCAATTTCGGAAATGGTGAAGGACACATTAGTGCTGCCCTTCGATCTGATCATGAATCTATACAAACAGCAGCAGTAAATCATAGCAACTTCATATCGGGTTGGAACCCATTTGAACGGATTAATTATGCCCTTAAATCTCCGTATGAAAGTGTAAGACAACTTGCTTGGCAAAAGGCGTCTCGTTTGTCGATATATAGTAAGGCCCCACCGGAGCAAATTTCAGCGTACATGGCCGATCACCGATAAATTTTTAGTAAAATAATTTCATGGGCCCTTAGAAAGATTCCCCGGGGTTCAAAAAAATTTTTTTATATAAATACTAATATGAAAACACTACGTCAAATTTTAAAAGAAACCGTAATGTTAATCGAATCTTCTCCAATCGAAGATTCGTTGTCCGATGTTTTATTAGATCTTCGAGCCGATGGAATACGACATCCAACAACAAATGAACCAATTACTTCAGATTCTTTGAAAAATATGGCCCGCAGAATTCACCACACACACGAATATCATAATAAAATAGAGACAGAAGAACGAGGAGAAGAACACACACCAACAGATTGGTCTGATTTGTCTGGTGAACATCGAAGAAATTATATTGCACAGCTTATAACTGGAATAAATTTAATAAAAAAACACAGTTTACTTGAGCCAGGATCAGATGACGAGGCATTTGAGAATGCTGCAACAGAATACATCAGTTCTGTGACACCTGAACCAGTTGAACCAGACAGTCCAACAGAAAGAATGCACAGACACGCATTAGTTGGAATATTACAAGAATTATCTACTAAAACAAAATCAGAACCACAAAAGTCACGGCAATATAAAATAATTCATCCAAAGTATGGATAAAGGGACACAAAAACTATAATACAAATTTTGAAATAAAATTTTAAATATTCTCAAATAATTATAAATATACTGTGTCCACACCTCGTGATCCAACATCAATTTCAGGTTTTCTCAGAACTGATTCTCATAATAAAATTTATATATCAAATAGATTTGATGTGATGTATTCTGGTCCAACACCAGGTGGAGGAGGAACTCCCGGATTATTGAAATGGCAGGCAATTTCAGTGCAAGTGCCAGCATGTGAAACAAAAAGTGTTTCACTTCCTTATTTTGGATCTCTTATAAATGTAGGAATAATTAGAGAATTTATGCCATTATTAATGACATGTTATGATATAAGAGATTCTACTGAATCTTCGTTTAATAGAACATTTGTTGAAAATTGGATCAGTAAAATTCACAATATAGACAAAGACGGTAAAATTTCTTATTTTACTGATCTTACGAGTTATACTGGAAAATTAAGTGTAATTTATCTTGGTGCAGAAAATACTCCATGGGATTCAACAAATCTGCAAAGAACTATAATATTTCATAACGCCTATCCGGCATTACTTGGAGAATTGCAGTTAAGTAATGAAACTAGTCAACATGCTACATTTGATATTCAATGGAAATACGATTATTATTCCTTTCAATAAAAAAATATAATATATAATATATGTTTAATTCTAATATACCAGACGATATTATCAGACAATACTCTTCCTCAACTAATGATTTTGGTTTCAGTGCAGTAGATTCTGGAGACACTCAAGAACAAAATCCAGAAATTGAAGAAATCCGATCAAAACTAGATCAAATACTTCAGATGAATGCCACATGTGACGGTGCCCTGGCAGTAAAGAATCAATACGATGCCCTGTTAAAGGCCCGATTATTAGAAGTAGAACGTGCCATTATACCGTTACTGTTAAATTTGCAAAAAAATAAAGAAAAAGATTATATTCATTGGCCCGGACAGGCCCGACATGCCCAGTGCGAATTGCAAATTAATAAAGTATTAAATTTAACAAGAAATAATCTGTAACTCATATAAATATAATAACTTGACACAGTAACTTTGATATGTTATCTTAGGAGCATCCTCTATGGTAACACGGTTAAAAAAGTTTCTTAAACATGTTAAAACTCATTGTAAAGAGTATAATATTGTGGTATCATTTACTCCTTGGAAAAGTATTAAAGACGATGAAGACGAAACCATTGAAGGCTTTTTTGAAGTTCCAATGAGAAAAAAAAGAGGAAGGATTAAAGTGGCTGCAGGAGTTCCTAGAACAGTTTGGTTACATACTTTGGCCCACGAATACGCTCATTTTGAATACTGGGTCAAACGACGTAAATTTAGAAAAAACTATATATTAGACGAAAAATTGACAGAAAAACGAGCACTCGAAATACTTCAAGAATGGAAATTGCCAGTAAATATTCAAGTCAGAAAAAAACAGTCTAAAATATATTTAAAATCGTTAAAGGATTAATTTTTATAAATAAAAAGGAGAAAAGTAATATGCCAGATTACAGAGATTCAAGAAGACGCCCAACAACAGGGAACGTGGTAAGAAATAGACAACAAGCATCTGGTAATATACCAGGAAACGCCAGAATCGAACAGGCTCCTGCGCGCTACGTTCCAGGACCTAAACAACCAGAACAAGACGCAAGAGCAAGAACTGTAGATCCTAAAAGACCCCAAGAATAAAGAATAGGAATATATGCCCACTTATTGTTTTTTATGTGAATCGTGCGGTCATGGATTTGAAGAATTTTTATCTATATCTGAAAGAAAAAATCCAGAGACTAATTCTTGTGTTCGGTGCGGAAAGACTGAAGTTAAATCTGTTCCCGCGCTGGTAGAAATATTCAGCGATTCTACAATGACTCCTAACAAAAAAACAAAAGGAGATTGGGGAAGGTTGATGAATAAGATGAAACGAGGACTTCCAAAACGCACACACGAAACATTAGATAAAGCATCGTCTAGAACATCAAGACGATATTTAGGATAATTTAATGACTACAAAAAATAGAAAACAAATAGTAGAGTCTGTAAAAACTCATAATCAAGTATTGATCAAAAATTTATTATTAGAGCAAGCTGAAACTACATTTTTGGGCGGATTGCAAAGTATGGCTGATATGACTGCGTTGGGCAGTGGACTCGCTGGAGGAGCACTTATGTTTGTTCCAGGACTTCAACCTGTAGGCGCAGGATTATTGGCCCTTTCGCGAGGGGTTGGACTAGCTGGCGGTGGGATCGCTGCAGCTCGTGGTGTGAATAAAATGTTCAATCCAATGAGCGGTGAAGTCGCACCCGCACCTCGCTTATTCACTGACGCGGCGATTGGCTTTGGGCTCGGCAAGTTTGTCGCAAATCCGGCTGCGAAGGCTGCCCAAAATCTAGATACACAAATTAACAAAATCGTAAAATTCAGAAACGAGCTCGGGAGCATGAAATCAACTGCATTGGCCCAAGAAAAGAAAGTTACACAAGATTTAGCGGATTTGAAAAACCTTAACGCCCAAACCCCCGGAGGGGTGCAAAACTATCACTCCCAAAGAGATGCACTGAAAGCAGAACGAAAGAGGATCAGTGATGAACTTGCGGGATATCAACCAGACTCTCAATACCCGTATTTGGCCAAGACGGATCCCGGACTAGCGGCAGTGAATGCTGCAAAGACCGCTAAACAGCAGGGAAATTTGTGGGCGAGAGGAACAGGAGGTATTAAGAGGCAGGTAACCGGCAGTGACGAACTTATTGATATTGATCGAATAAATAAATACGTGGCCGCACGTGGAGGCGTAATTAAGACCGACAAACAACTGGGAAATCTTGACCTTATACCAGGAGGCTTGGAAAAAGCTAAAAGAGCTGGTCGAGTAGTTGGATATCCTAATTTAGTAAACTTGCTCCGTCCACAAGGCCTGATTGGTCTAAATTCCGAAGACAATCCTAATTACGATGATTCTGTGTTACGACGAATGTTCATGGGATCAGGTGGACGAACGATTAATCCTTTCGGACCATCATCATGGAGCACTAAAATGCATATTCGACCAGCACCTGGATTCTATAGTCCTGCAGAACTTGTTGGGCAGGAGATTAAATATCCAACTCAAGCAGCTCTTCAAGCCTTTGCTTCGCTTCCTATCGCCCTATAACATTCTTTAAAGAAAGAAGTATATTATTTTTGCTATGGGAAATTTTAAACACGTTAAAATACTAGAACCTGTTTCTCTAGAAACAGTTGACGTTTCTGGAAAAAGACACTATAAAACTACAGCAGGAATATTTCCTTCTGTTACCACCGTTACAGGTTGGCAAAAACAAAAACATTTTGCTCGTTGGCGAGAAGAAAATCCAGAAGAATCTCAGCGAGTATGTGATCGAGGAACAAAACTACACAATTTAATCGAGTCGTATCTGAAAAACGAACAGATTGAAGTAGGAGAAACCGAAACAGAACATCAATTATTTCGATTAATGAAATCTAAAATAGATAAAATAAACAATATTCACGCACTGGAGTGTCCTCTTTGGAGCAAAACTGTCGGTCTGGCAGGAAGAGTAGACTGTATTGCAGAATACAACAAACAATTAACTGTAATAGACTTTAAGGGCAGCACCAAACCTAAAATTAAAGAAGATATTGAAAATTATTTCATGCAAGCGGCTGCATATGCCCTGATGTGGCAAGATCTTACAGGTGAAAAATGCAAAAAAATATGTGTTATAATGGGATCTGAACGAGGAACTTGTCAAGTTTTTGAAGAAAATGTCATAGATTTTGTTAAACCATTGCGTCGTGCCATACAAATATATCAGAAATACAATGCGGCCGTTGTTTAAAAAAGACATTAACAAAAAATTCAGTCCGACTTGGTTGTTGTGTAACGACAATTCCAAGTCAAAAACGTATCGTACTATATTTTTAGAACGATTCGGTGGTCGCTTTGACAAAAAAGGTCTGTATTATATTTGGAACAGTAAGATTAAATCTCAACCGCCTGTACCGAAAGGAAGAACTATTCGGATGTTAAACGGTGCAGGAGAAATAGTAGTTATAGAAAACATCCTAAAATACTGTAGAGACAATAAAATGTCCCGAGGCGCGTTCCGTGAAGTATTGTCTGGAAAAAGAAAGTCGTATAAAGGATATCGACTTGTTCCAGAAGAATCTGTATCTATTGATTCTATAACAGAAGATCAAGAAAAAGAAACACTAAATGATCCAGATTCTGTAAACCCACAAGAAAACGAAAAAAATGAAGAAAACGAGTCTGATACTCAAGAAATCTAAAAAAATATTATTATAAATATAACGGCATGGAAATTAGCGAATCTAATTTACTAGTAGAGGCAGCAGAATCTGGAAATTTTGCTGCCTTTTGTGTTTTTTCTTTATTAGAGGGTTTAAATTTAGAAAAAATATCAGATTTCCAAACATTATACGAAGAAATCAGAGAAAATTTACCAGAATGTGAAGAAACGCAAGATTCTTCTTGGTTTTCTTTATCAGAATTTTTTGATTTTTGCAAAAATTCTCCAGAATCTTTATTTGAAGTAGTATCTAGTGCATCTAGAATTAAAATGAGAAGAGCTGCAAAACGAACTTCTAGAATTCGTGCAAGAAAAAGAGCCATCAGAGAAAGATTAAGAAAAAATAAAACTCAATTGGCCAAAAGAGCATATAATCAAGTTAAAAATGAAATGAGAAAGAGATTGACTGGAGGAAAACCTTGGTCTAGTTTAAGTTTGACAACACGATCCAGAATAGATTCAATCATATCAAAACGAAAACCTATGTTGAATCGAATGATAAAACAACGAATTCAAAAAATGCCTGCACAAGAGTCTCGAAGATTGAGAAGACTTGCTATGAGAGAAAATGCAAATTATTTTGATAAATATCTTATAGAAAAACAAACTGAACAAGAAGAACGAGAGTCCAATAGAGAACGAAAACGAAGATTTGATCGAAGAAATGAAGAAGATCCTGCTAGATTTATAAACCGAGCACGAATAGTCAAAGATGTAAAAGGTAAAACTAAACTAGTAGATGTAGACAGTGTTAAAAAAGGATATCATATAGAAGTAAAAAAATTAAAATCTCCACAAGAAGCACAAAGATTATGCAAACTCAATGAAGAAGAAAACAATTTCGTACAGACAGGCACGTCTATAAAAGCAGGTGTTAAGTGTAAGGAAACCAAAAGGGAAAATAACATGACAGACAAATCAGGACCAGATCCAGGTGCGGGTGCAGGTGCAGTAGCTCCTCCTTCTCCTCCTCCTCCAACAGGTGAACGGGCGCCGGCCGGGGCCACCGAAAGGTTTAATGTAACAGCTACCAATATGTCAGTCATAGAATATCCAGAGCAATTAGAAAAATTTCAAACAAGCTTACCTGATGCACAACTGGCATACAGATCAGGCAAAGTAGGAGCAGAGGTAACTCTAGAACAACAACAAGCTCTAACTTATATAACCAATGAATTAAAAAAATACGGATTGGCCGAGAAGGAAATAGAAATAGCACTCGATAAGGATGCTGCATTTGGAATAGCATTTGAGGCAGCTAGCAGAATAAATCAAAAGAAAATTAACAATAGCGATAGACCTCTAGGAAGTTATTATTCTGTTGCTGTAGGAACTCAGCGATATAAAACAACAGCAGACGGAGTAGACGGAACAGGAAAACCAGATTTATTATTTATTCCAATGGAAAAAATAAATCCTGATGGCAAAATGACTCCAGAACAAATAATTAAAGCATTACAAAAATGGCAAAAAGAGTATGGAGACTTACTAAAGAAGAAAAAAAAGACTTCCGAGAATATCCAAAAATTGGCAGAAATGCAGTCTGGAATAGTTAAAGTTAGTCAAAAAACAGGAGAGGCACAGACAATGTCTGGTGCTTTAAGTGAGTCTGGGGATGCAACCGTATTATTTCAAAAAGCATTAGAATCTGAAGCAGTTCCAGAAGAAACGAAATTAATAATAAGAACGTTTCTGGAAAAAACAAAAGAGTTAAACAGAATAATAACACGAGGAACGTTAGAACAAAGTGCAGAAATCTCCGGAATTATTTCTTCTCAAAGATTTACCGAGCATGTAAATGAATTGAAGTCAATGCTTGATAAAATAGTAAACCATCCTGAAGTGAAAAAAATTATTATTAGAAATTCATGGACAGGAGAGCATAAATTTGATCCAAACGATCCTACATCAGCAGGAGGAATTGCAACCCATCTTTTAACTATTTCACCTGATGGAACGCAAGTCGAATTCACAGAAATAAATGATGAATTAGTCGAAAAAGTAGCACCAGACGTTCGAATATATTTACGATTGAAAAGTGCCTCCGTTAATACAGCATTAGAAAGTCAAAACAAAGAACGTTATGCTCAGCTAGAAGCTGAGGCAGTTTCTAATGCAGTGACAGCGAATCCTAATTTGTCTGAGAGAGAACTAAATAAACTGATAGCTAAAACAAAAACAGAATTTTATGAAAAAGTGTCCGACTTTTATAAAAAAGTTGAAGACGTAGAAATAAATTGGGAGGATGCTGATGAAGAAGAATTGAAAAAGAGAATAGACGAGGAAGACATTAAACCAAATCAAGTAGATGAATACAGACAGGATATGCTACATCGTAAAAAAAGTCAGGCCTTCATTGAACAGAATCCTGGTCTTTCCGAAGAAGATAAAAAATTAATACTTGAAGCTTCTCCTATTTTAAGAGCTAATTGGCTAGCTCTTGCCGCTCAGGCAGAAAATGCAAACGAAAATTTAGTTGTAAGATTTTCTCATAATTCTCTACTACGAATGCTTTTAGAGTTTAATGCGGACAACCCAGATAAACTGAACATAGAAAGAGAAAACTATATTAAAACTATGATGGAGTATCAGGAACGAATAGATAAGATTCAATTTGAATACGCTGGAACTGATATATTTAAACTAATGCAAATATTTGACGTTTCGATTGATACTATTCGAATGGATCCGATAGACATAACAAAGTATATCCCAGATCAGGAAGACGGTAGATTTAATTCAATTTACGTTAATGGAAAATATCATCAAGTTCCTTTAGTTGTATCTGAAATGTATTCTGTATTAGCAAAATCATTTCTTGAAGAAAATAAAAAAAGAAATTATCGTGGTGAATACGACAACTACCACAGTAAACCTGATCAACGAAAAAATAGAAGCAAACGAAATATGGCCCGTAGATGGGCAGAAAGAAAAGGTCTTGTTCGCAAAGGAGACGGGAAAGACGTAGATCACAAAAACGGTGATCCTCGAGACAATTCTCCTGGAAATTTGAGAGTTCGTAGTCGTAGTACGAACCGCGCAGATAATGATTAAGGAGAATTCAAATGGATTTAATCAAAGGCGTGGAGTTTAGTTTTTGGTTTGAATTGGGTATAGCCCTTTCGTTGGTGGGTATAGGATTTTGGTTTAATCGAATCAGAAAGTTTGTTCGTAGAAAGGTTTATTTTGAAAAAACCTGGAATGAAATAGATAAAATTCATGAACTGTTGACGGAACTCCGAGTTAAAACTCGAGCCTGTCGAGTTCAACTCATTCAGTTTCATAACGGGGGACAATTCATAGACGGCATATCCATGAAAAGATTTTCTTTGTCTTACGAGTCTTTAAGTAAAGGAGTGTCCAGAGAAGAAAATTTTAAAGATGTTTTGGTAAGCCTGTTTCCACATTTTATCTCGAAAATTATAAAAAATTCACCGGAAATGTATTACAGTCATTTAGAAGAGGCCTCGATTTTTCGTCAAATATTACAACACAGTAATGTAATAATGTATTCAGTTTTACCAGTAAGATCTAAAGGCCGAATTATAGGTGCCCTGGTTCTGAATTGGTGTAATAGAACTCGAGCCCTGGAAGATCCTGAATTGGTAGTGGCATTCAAAGAAACTAGAGATTTAGTAGAACTAGGAATCAGAACTATATCAGATCAAGAAAATTAAATTTTATAAATACACGGGAGAAAGTATAATGAAAAATTTTAAAGAAATTTTAAAAAGTAAAACAATATTAGAACGACGTCAAGACCAAACAGAAATGTCAGATGATGAAAAATCTGGCGCAATAGATCTTTACGGATATGGGGAAGATATGCCTAATATGCCAACTCCACCGAGAGGCATTGTACGAACTAGACAGTTTCCCGATATAGTGATACATAGTGTAAATACTTTTACCGGTGAAAATAGACGCGGAGATAATGGTAGAGGTTATGGTCGTGGTCGACCCACGACCGGAAACGAACCAGAAGATTTTGGACCAGATGATTTCGCTTACAATAGAAAGCGTGAATCTGATACACCAGCAACGCCATATATTTTAGCTGGCGCCGGTGGTTATGGTGTTGCCAAGGGCTCACTAGCTACTAAAGCTAAGGTTGATCGCGCACGACGACTTGCTCAAGGTGTTATAGGAAGATCTGTTCCGTCACACCAACAAATTGCAACAAGAGCTTCAGGACTCAATGTTGGAGATGATGTGGCTAATTGGTTAAATGCAGAAAAAGCTCTAAAAGCAGAACAAGAAGCCTTGCGATTGGGTCGTCCTCTTGCTCGGGCTAGCGGAACCAGTGCAGTGACGGGATTAGAAAAAGCACTTAATACGGGTAAACTTGGTGGTGTAGCAAGAACCGCAGATCAAGCTACAGATCTTTTACGAGCAGCCAATGCATCGGATGCACTCAAGGTTGCTGGAGCTGCAGAACACCTTAAAATACCCCTTGCAGGAAAAGAAGTATCGAAACCACTAGCGTGGACTGCTGCTAAAACAGCAGGGAAAATTGGAGCTAAAGCCGCTTTGCGCGCTGTTCCATTTGTCGGCGCTGCAGCAGATTTAGGACTTGCCTCAGCTGATTTATATAACGGAAAATGGGGTAGAGCTTTAGCCAGATTAGGTGTTGGTGCTGCGGGTTTAGGAGTGCAGTCTCTCGGAAATTTTATTGCACCAGGTGTAGCTGTGGCCGCAGGCACAGGATTAAATTTAATAGGAAATACACTAATTGACACACTTTGGGAACATCGAGATGTTGGTTATTATCAAAACAAATTAATAGAAAGACTTGATGATAAACGGTATTCAAAATATATGTTATCAGAATAACTAAATATAAGAAATACAATCTATGAACACACCAAACAAACAAGCATTAATTGAAATTTTAAAAAATAAAATAACATTAGAAGTTCTAAACGAAGACCGAGTAAGAAACTCACGCACACCCAGCACAAATCTTTACAGTCATCAATCCGGTGCAGCAACACGCAATGTAAACAACTATACCGGCCGCAATGAAAATGGAGAAAGTAGTGATTTACAGAATGATGATATAATCGGAAGCCGTGGTAGTGGTGGTCGGGAAGATTATAGCTACGAAACATCTAGTAATTCAAGTCAAGGAATGAAATCCGCACCAGATTCGTCGTTAAATCCTGTTGGAGGAGATTCATATACAACAAAACTGGGTACTGTGGCATTAGCTAAGGGCGCATATGATGCTGCTCGGTCATCTGGACTAGTTTCAAAATTAGCTTCGAAAGCTTCGAAATTAGGAACAAATATAGCAAGTGGGATTGCCGCCATTAACCCACAATCTTCTGTTGCTAACCGTGCAGGACAGGCTACTCGAATTGCAGCTACAAATACATTATCCGCTGCTAAGGATATAGCCACTAAAGCTGGCACTGCTGTTGGCACTGCCGCTCGCACTGCCATTAATAATCCAGCAACAATAAAAACTGCTGCTAAAACTGCTGCGAGTACTGGTATAAATGTAGCAAAAGGGATAGGTAAACATGCCGCAAAGGCAATACCATTCGCTGGAGCTGTAGCAACAGGATTGCAGGCTTATGATGATCTTAGTAAAGGAAAATGGGGAAAAGCTTTAGCCAGAGGAGCTCTGGGTGCGATAGGATTTATTCCTGGCGTGGGAACGGCGGCAAATATAGCAGGAAACATAGCAATTGATGCATTTTGGGAACATCGAGATGTTGGTTATTATCAAAATAAATTAATAGAAAAACTCGATGATAAACACTATTCAAAATATATATTATCAGAATAACTAAATATAAGAAATACAATCTATGAACACACCAAACAAACAAATATTAATTGAAATTTTAAATAAAAATTATTTAAATTCTAAAAAATTAATAGAAACATCATTGAATAATAAAATCAAAGTTTTATTCGAATATTCAAAGACACAAGGTGTTATTGGGGCAGGGACTCAATCCCAAAACCCTAATTTAAACATGCCCGTCCCTGGACAAAAAACACAGAACGATAATGAAAAAAACCTCAGTATCAGCGGTATTATTGATGATCGATCCTGGATGTCTAACTTTAAAGGAAAGTCTGTAAATCAATCAACAGGAGCTCCGCGGACGAGAAGAGGGTATAGCTATGACGATGAAGGAAATGTTGTAATTACACAAAAATCAGCAAAATCGCATTACAGTAAACCACTGTTTCCAAGCTTTAAGTCAAATTGGTGGTGGTTAGTCCCAGGAGCACAGATACCTAAACTGATTGATTTGCTTCCCGCCGATAACCAATATGACTGGTACAATCCCATAGATGTGGCAAAACGTATCCACAGAGCAGTAGGTATTCGCACTGGAGACACACAAACAACAAAGAGATATACTATTCCAGATTATCAACCTAGAACCACCTCTAGTGGTGATGAAAATCAAAAAAATCAAGATATGGGACCAATTTCATCGAATGGTACAATAACAGGATGGAGACAAAGAGGATCACAGAAAACTATATATGCTGATAATGTAAAAATAAACGAAGAAATAGTTAATCGTAAAAATAAAGGAACAATGTCAAAAACAGAAATAGGATCCAGAGATCGTCTTGCTAAAAAAGTAAAAGCAGAACCGATAAAAGGAAACGATACAAAAAAAAACGCCCAATACAGATTGGCAACATACATTATACTTAAGAATAGAAAAGGAGATAAATGAAGACTTTTAAGCAGTTAAAAAAATATATTTCAGAAAGTGAATCATTTGGAGGAACAGTTTTTAATGGTTTTTCAGATCCTGCCCCAAGATCTGCACTGAGTTCGCAAGGAGCATTTTATGCATTTAAAAATCCAGAACAATTGGCAAGATTAAATTCGTATATTCAATCATTCTTTTCTGGATCGTATTTAAATCCCAAAGAGGCATTAAAAGAATTAAGTGCAAAATTAGCTGCTGGGGTTGGACTTGTTATTGTTTTTGACAATACAAAAGAATTAAAAATGGGAGTAAATACTTTATTGGTTAGAGTATTTGGAGAAAAATTTGGAGTTACTCCAACCACAGATCTAACAAAAGAACCTTTCGATAGAGGAGAAGATTATCCTGATCTTATCCTAAGATTCAATTTAATGCAAAATCCTAGTGGATTTGTTTTTGCAGAACCAAAATTAATTTCTCATGTTTGTACTGATTGTCCCACAGAAGTAGGTCCCGAAGCAAATCAAACAGGCAAAGAAACTCAACCTGATACATTATACGGAACACCAGAATCTTTACCAGAAGAAACAGATTTATTTGAAGAAAAAGAAGAAAAAGAAAAAAATAAATCTAAAAAAGAACCAAAAGATCCAGCACGTGTAGTTGAAATGTTTTTGCTAAGAGACGCAGATGCTAATAAAAGAATACTGGGTCCTATTTATGATTCTTTAAAAATATCAAAGAAAAAAGGAAAATATACAACAGAATCTGCACTTAAACGATTTGTTTACGCAGTAGAATCTGCAACAAGAACATTATCTAATGACAGAAAAGGAATAAAATTAGATAATAATGATAAAATGCGAGCTGCAAAAAGACTTTTATTTAATTTTGAAAAAAATAGTAGATCAGAAGAGTAAATGGTTGTGTTTAAATCATGGATTATCATATCAGAAGATTAGCTAAACTAAACGAAAAGAATTTTCTGATATATCTTATTAAAAACTCATCTTTTTCTGAAATAGAAGATCTATATGATGATTTGATTCGAGTTAAATATATTAAAAGATTACTGATTCGATTTAAAAAAACAGGAGATCTAAAAGAAAGACTTCTGTTAAATCATATAATTATATTGCAAAATATATTTGGCGCAGAGGTATGCACCAGAATGTTATTTTATAAAATTCCAAGTGATTTACATACATATTTAAAATCTTTTCTGGAATATTTGGATTATATACCAGAACAGATACCAGAAGTAAACGTTTCAGAAATACCTACAGACCACAGAATAGATAAAGTTTTAAAGGCACTCCATGATTAAAAAGAAAATTACTAGTGCCGGTCTTAGAGGAATAATAAACAGTTTTACTCTGTGGAAATATGTTAAGGCAATAACTACACCGTTTGAAAATACAATGGCCTATCGATTAGGAATAATCGATGCAAAGGGAAATTATTTAAAGGATCCTAATAAATTAACCAGACAAGAAAACAAGGCCCTTACTAATTTTGATATAATGATTTTTAATTTAAAGAAACTGTTTGACAAGATTATAGATCCGTCGATTAAAGTTAAACTACGATATATTCCAACTGCAATTCCTCTTTTGGCAGAAGAGGCAGAAAAATACGGCGCAGACGGAGAATTTATAATAGAACAACTACTTGCCCTAACATACGATAAAGGATTTGTGATTGAAGAAGTAGAAGAAATAGAAAATACTTTTTTGATTGAACAAGTCGCAAGTACTAATAAGTCTACACGTTTACCTCATGTCGGAGAAGTAATTTATACTGGAGGTCACGAAACTGCAGTGGGTCATTTAAATTCCATTCTGAATACTTTAAGTGGCAATCAATCAGATGATCATAATTTATCTTTAAAAGCAGACGGAGTGATGAGTGTAAACGCTGGTAAGAGTAATGGTGTTCCTTTTGCAGAATATGCCAAAGGAGAACATCGTTTTTATTCTAAAGAAGAACTTGTTGATTGGGCAAAACGGAATAATGCGCCGCATTGGATTGAACCTATAACAGCAGCTCTTGCAGCAGCTTCTCATCCTAGAGTAGGACCTAATGAATATTTTACCGCAGATGTTATTTTACGAGGAAAAGGAAATTTAATCCGATACAATAATCCTACATCTGCAGAAAGTCAAATAGCAGTAAACCGCAGATATGATTCTGAAACCGGAAATAGTTTAGTAAATCCTGATATGAGTCATTTAAACACAGATACACAACATTTCCCTCGTCTAGCATTAACCAATCTTCCACAACTTGATCCACAATCTATAGAAACATTAAAAGGTCATATTGCTAATGCGTCTAAAATACTTTCAGATCAAAAAGTTCAAAGATTGATGAGAAATATATCCAAACATCGGGATCTTACCAATAAATTAGCATCTCGTTCTGCTTATCTTGTTAAATTTTCCAATGCAGTACAAAGAGGAACACATGAACGAACGTTAAAAGGCTTCAAAGAATTTACTGATCATCAAATAGCAAAGGCAAAACCAAAAGATAAATTAAGACATCAGGCACACTATGATATTTTATCTCGAGACACGGAAACACTTGAACAATTATTCAATGCTCATAACAGTATAGATCAAGCAAGAGATATTATTGTTGATCACGTGACTAAACATGCTACAGAATTAACTCCAGCAGAAGGCCATCAACACGAAGGAATAGTATCTGAAAAAGATGGAAAAAAGATTAAATTTGTTCCAAGAAGTTTTAGCAAAGCAAATTTTGAACAAAAAGATAAATTCGATAAAAAACTCAAATCAACTGGTGTTGTGTTGTATTCAGGAAAATTTGGAACTATAACAGATGCACACGGTGAAATGACTAGACAGGGTATAGAATTGGCTCGAAAATTTGGAGCCTCTCATTTTGTACACGGACCAACAACTTCTTCTGGACATATCCTATCTCATGAAGAAAAAAGTCGAATTCTACAAAGTACAGCAGAACCTCATCTTGGAGATATAAACTATTCTGTGACTTCTCCCGAATCTGTAAATCCTTTTCATCATATTGACGAATTAATTGGTCAAGGACATACAAAAATTCATTTTATTGGAGGATCGGATCGAATAACTACAAAAGGACCAAATAATCTTGCAGACAGTTTAACTAGATACATGACTAAAAACGGAGGAAAATGGAAAACACAATCTGGAGAATTAGTTGATCTAGATTTGCAATTTCATCAAGTAGGAGAAACTAGAGGATCAGGCACAGAATTGAGTAATGTATCTGGTACTGCCTTGCGAAACGCACTGCAGAGCGGAGACACAAAAGCAGCACACGGGATGATGCCGCGTGGGATGTCCCCTAGACAAAAAAATAGATACGCCAAGCGTCTCATGCAAGGTTCTTTAAAAGAGTCTATTTTATTCAATATAATGGGTTTTTTGAGGGAAGAAGGAGAGGCAGTACAAGCTTCTCCTGTTATAAATAGTGTAGGTGCAGGAGGCATCGCAGGTATAGGACAAGATGCCTCAGACGGCAATGTTGTAGTAAGACGGCGTCCACCTATACTAAGGAGAAAAAGAAGAAAATGATTCCAACGGAACTCATAACATTAATAGGAGGTGGAGTGACAGGATTTATATTCCGTCACATGGCAGAAAAAAGAAAGAACGATCAAGAAAACTTTCAACGACTTTTGACTGCCCATAATGCTACAGAATCTGCAAAAGACGCAGCAGTAAAACGAGTTCCTGTTGATGTAGGAAAAGGAGTTCGTCAAACAATTGTACTGGCAATTCTTTTTGGTACAATACTGGCTCCGTTTATTCTTCCGTTTTTCAATATACCAACAATAGTTGAAGTAGAATACAAATCACCCGAATGGTTGTTTGGATTAATTCCGTCTTCTACCACAACCTTGTTTCAAACCGTTAACGGATATTTGTTTACAGTAGAAAACAGACAAATATTAGTTTCAATTGTAGGGTTTTACTTTGGTAGTGCAGCCGCTGCAAATAAATCATAAAGGAGTATCACATGGAATGGTTAAATAGTAAATTAGTATCTGGTGCCAGTTGGTTGAAATGTAAAATTCAACCAGTTCGTTTATGGATATGCAATATAATCGGATGTTCTAAATCTACTAGTTGTGAAACTAGTCGTAAGATCGAAACAAAAACAAAAATTAAACTTCGAAAGAAAGCAAAGAAAAAAGGTAAATAAATGAAAAATATATTATGTACTTTGACGGTTTTAACAACATTATGTGGGTGTAGTCCTGTAGTAAAGATGCCGGAGTTTACTAAAAAAACTCCTGATGTTTTAACAAAAGACACCGATGTTGTTTTGAATGAATCTTCTACTGTTGTGTTACCCAGAGGTACGGATGTTCAAACAACAGAGGCTCAAGTTCAGGCAACATTGGGCGAAACTGTAAAGTTTGAGACAAATTCAAAAATATTTGAATTTCCAAAAAATACTCAAATTATTATTCCTTCTAATACTCTTTTGATATTAAATGAATCTGTTTCTGTTAAATTAGATTCTGGAGCTGAAATATCACTTAAGAGTGGTACAGAAATAACAGTTACTCGTTTTAATTGGTATTCTCTATTATTTTATTTGTTACTGATTGGCGTGGTCGGATGGTGGTATATTAAAACCAGATCTATGAGTAAAAAACCTCAATTATTGGAAGAATGAAATAATATAAATACACTGATGCGTTCATTTCGACAATATTTAACAGAAGTAAAAAGTCCAGCCTGGACCAGAAAAGAAGGAAAAGATCCCGAAGGAGGCCTTAATCGAAAAGGAGTAGCTTCTTATCGAAGGGCAAATCCTGGATCTAAACTTCAAACGGCAGTCACTAAAGATCCATCAAAAATTAAAAAAGGTTCTAAAGACGATAAACGAAGAAAGTCGTTCTGTCGAAGAATGACCGGCATGAAACGAAAACTAACCAGTGCAAAAACTGCAAACGATCCAGATTCCAGAATTAATAAATCTTTAAGAAAATGGAATTGTTAACATTTATAGATATAAAATAAAGGATAATTATATGTCAACCCCCAAAAAAATACAAGATTCATTAGTTAAATCCATTTCTGAATCTATTACCAAACTGGCTAAAATTAATAACTGGAAACTTCCTACAAAGTCAATAGAAGAACAAGTCAAGGAACAACAGTTACAACAGCAGCAAAATAGTCCTTTAAATTATTATTGGGGTGAGCACAAGTCTAAATCAAATTCTTTATATGAGGATTCAAACAGTTCTGTTGCGTCACATATGTTTAAACAATTAAATGAGCGGAGAAATCAAAGTGTCATTGGGAGGGAGACTCAATCACAAAACTCTACTTTCACCGTCGCTGACCACGTGAAGACCGGCCCGTTCTCGATCGACCAATTTAAAACAATGGGCACTGGGATCGCTGGACTTAAAGGAGTTCCCAGTGGCAGCGGCGGCGGTGATCTTGATGAACCTTCTTTCACCATCGCTGACCACGTGAAGACCGGCGCGTTCTCGATCGACCAAGACCCTGATGAATTTTCTAGAAGATTTACATCTGCCCAGAAAGCTGGAGAGGCTGTAGGCAGTGCTGCGGGTAGGGCAGCGACTGGTGTATACGAAAAAACTGGAAAGGCCATCGGCGGTGGGATCGGCACCTTCGCAGGCACGGTTTTGGGCCCCGTCTTCGGCGTGCCGGGCCAGGTATTTGGCGGCGGCATCGGCGGCGCACTCGGCGACGTGGTCGGTGGCGCAGCCGGCAAGGGTATAGATACAATCAATGATACAATCAATAATGCAGAAAAAGCAATCGGCGACTACTATGACGATGTGACTATGACTCCCTTTGAACTTCAAGATAAAGTGATAGCCCAAAATAAAGCCGATATAGCAAAGGTCAAACAACAGAGACCAGATTTAGATCAAATGTGGTACCAGGACGCGCAGATTAGACAGAGAGAGCGAGAATTAGAAGCTAAGACTGCTGAATTAGAAGCTAAAAAGGCTAAGTCTGCAGCTTCTTCTGCTTCGACGAGTCAAACGGGATCTGTAACTCCTTCCGCTCCTACAGCAAAGGGAGATGGGACGGGATCATTATTATTAAAACAACCAGGAGATCCTGGTTATAAAGCTCCCTCTACAACTTCTTCCTCTCCTACTACGAAGGCGTCACCACAAACTCCAAAAGGAATTCCCAGTGGCAGCGGTAGCGATGTTACGGCTCCTGCTGTAGCTCCTGCTGTAGCTCCTGCTGTAGCTCCTGCTGCAGCTCCTGCTGCAGCTCCTGCTGCAGCTCCTGCTGCAGCTCCTGCTGCAGCTCCTGCTGCAGCTCCTGCTGCAGCTCCTGCTGCAGCTCCTGCTGCAGCTCCTGCTGCAGCTCCTGCTGCAAGCCCTAAGGCGTGGCACTCTGGGTATAACCCCAACACACCTCCCGAGATAATCAGAGGATTTGAGACTGGCGAACCCGTCACAGCAGATGATGTCGAAAGAGGATTCCTTGAAAGATCTAAACAAGCTCCCTCTGCAGCTCCTGTTGCAGCTCCTGCTGCTGCAGCTCCTGCTGCTGCAGCTCCTGCTGCTGCAGCTCCTGCTGCTGCAGCTCCTGCTGCAGCTCCTCCTGCTGCAGCTCCTACACCTAAAACTCCAGAGCAATATGGTAGAGAGAATCCAGTTAACCAACCATTACCCGACGCACAGGAAACTCAACGAAGACAACGGGAAGCAGCCTTAAAGTATCAACGAGATAGAGAAGCACAGAATAACGCAGAGCAAAAACCAAGAATATAATTAATCGTTAAGTTTTTCGTGTAAATATTTGCAGATGTAGTACGAATCTACTATATCACAAACCGGATTTGATATTTTTATTTTATCAGGAGACACTAATTCCATAAGAGGAATACTGGTGTCTTCCATGAACTGTTCGTACATTTTTGATTTATCTGAATTTCCTTTACCTGTTGCTGATTTCTTTATTGTTGTGGGAGGAACTACTTCCACTGGTATTCTGCTTTGCCAGAGTTTATACTTTAATATTCCAGTATTTTCTGCAATATTGAAAACTCTTCCTTGTGCAGTATACGCGTATCCTTCCAAACACACTTGATCTATTCCTGCCACTATTCCCATCACCCAATCTGAAATTGAATCGTATCGTTCAGATTCTTCGTTATATTCTTTAAATGTTTCGCCGTGAATATTATTAAGAAATGTTTTAGAATACTTCTTAGTATCAGAAAGAAAATAAAAATTACAGTGTTTAAAATCAAATGGTATAGTACTATCGGTAACACATATTGCCGGACCGTTAAGACTGTAATCTATTCCAGCGATTATCATCATACTATTTAGTTTTAGACAAGATCCAACTCAGATAATAATCTACTCGCACAAATGAATTTTCTATAAATTGTATTTTTCCTTCCACCAAAGTGGCCGAAAAATTACTTACTATTCCTATTAGATGTTTTTTTCCGTCAATTTGAGCGTATACTGCACCTCCCGAATCTCCAAACCAAACTGTACCATTAATAGGAAGAACTTTAAATTGATTTTCTTCTCGTTGGAGAACTCCGTAAAAGAAAAACTTACGCCACTGGCTTTGTTTTTTAATCTTTGCACCCCATCCTGAAATATCAATTTGTTGATATTTTGAAATTTTAGATATAGATTGACACAGTGAATAAGTTTCTATATCTAGAATTGGTTCATTTAACACAATTATTCCGATATCATTTAAAACCAATTCACCTATTCCGTATACAGGATGAAGTATTGTTTCACTGATGCAAAAAGTTCTACCGTCTAATAATCTGATATAATCTAAATTACCACCATCTATACAATGTCCTGCAGTAAGAATATAATATGGACTAATTAAAACTCCGCTACCCACAAATGAGTCTGTGGAGTGTAGTGCAACAACACCGGGATACGAATCTGTTTCGGTGGTGCATATATCGAATCCTTGAAATATTCCTAGTTTAGGAACAGTTTCTTTTGATTCAACCTGGACGATTGGTTTGGAGATGCTGCAACCAATCAACAGCAATGATAAAACAAACCAGTTAAGGACTTTGAACATAAAGAGCCCTCCTAGTTTATTTATAAGCCTATTGATTTATAATAGTATTTTATTAATTAGTTAAATCAACAAAATCACACTTATCACCCGAACAGGCAAGAGTTTGATTACCCACTGTTTGATCTTCTTGTTCAAAAGAAACTAGTTCTCCAGTCCAATTGATTTGTTTAGGTAATATGTTGCTTAAACTTTCCCATTCTTCTTTGGTGCATTCTTGATACGGTGCCTGACGATACGAATGATCGGAATGAGGTAAAAACGATATTCCGCTGATTTCATCAAAGTGTTCGTATACCCATGCACCGACATCCATCCATTCAGATTCTTTTACTGTTACAGTTATACTGGGTTTATGTTCACACCAATGTCTTTGATAAGTTAACCATATCTCGAGATGGTCAATTGCAGTCAGATCATTCCTGGTAAAAGAATTAGGACAATTTATTGGAAAAGAAAATACCATGGTAGAATCTGGTTTCATTACGCACGGTTCTGCGGGAAATCCTTTATCTAACATCATTTGACACAACGGGTCTTTTCTGTCTGCACGAACTGTACGAATATAGTATTTACTGTGTCTTGGATGAATTCCACTGGCAGAATCTGTTAATTGTGAAACTGTACCACTAGGTTTTATGCATGTGATTGCAGCGGCAGGATTGATTCCGATTCGTTTTGCCCAATCTTTATTAGTTGTGATTGCACTGGAACGAAGATCGTCCAACAAAGTTTCCAGTGTTTTGCCGGGATTTCTCATCATCTTGTTGTCTAAAATACCAGTAAGAGAAACTCCTAATAGTGCCTCTTCCTGACAGTTTTTCTTCCATTCTGAAGACAAATACGGAAAATGAGTCAATGACGCCTGCCAGGTTCCTAGTATAGTGGCAAGTTGGACTTTTCGTTTAAGAGTTTCTGGAGTATCGTCTTCTCTTACAATTACTTCTGTCAGATTGCAAAATTCACGATCTCTCAGAATAATTTCTGAACACGGATTAGTACCCCATTCGTAATTAGGATCTCGTCTGTCTCCTAATTTTGCAACAGTTTTCTTACAGGCATCACGATTAAAAATTCCTCGTTCTCCACTCTTTGATTTATAAAGAGATAACCACTCTTCCATAAACACACCAATATCAGGTTTTTCTTTATACGCAACAGAATTGTTAGACAATGCCCGTTGAGGATTTGCTTCCCACCACTGTCCTACTTTGGCGTCTCTCATTTTCTCGTCTGTTAAATTAGACAGAGAAATTAATGCAGATCGACGAACTCCTCCTACGACTACAACTTCAGCAATTTTACATACGATATCGTGGCACTCGATGCTCGTAAGTTTTCTGCCAGCAGCCCTTTTGAATGTATCAACGGTAAATCGGAACAAATCATTGAGCGGTTGCGGTCCAGATGCTCGACCGCCGAAGGTTTTAAGTCTTGCTCCTGCAGCTCGTATCTTCTTAAGGTTCCACCTCGGAATTTGACCAGCAATAAGTAACGAGACGAGTTCTTTGTAAGATCTGGCCCATCCTGCTTTGCTGTCTTCCACGCAGATTTCAGTCTCTGATGGAGAAAAGTTTTCAGCAATTGTAGGAAGTTTTTCAACATATTGGCGTTCTACACTAAATCCTACTCCAGTACCACACATCAATATGTATAAAATTTCATCAAAGGCTCTAACTCTGTTAACTGCAACATAACTACAATTGTATCCTGCAGTGTTGTCTCTGTCAAGTGCCTCACCAGAAGTCATTAACGATCTCATACTGGGCATGATTTCCAGATTTAAAACACTGGTTTCTAGTTCAGTTCGTAATTGTTTAGAAAGATTATATTTTTGACTTTCTGCCAAATGATTTTCGAAAAAATCAAAATACCGTTTAACGGTTTCCGTCCAAGTTTCTCGTCTGTGTTCTTTTTCTAACCATCGGGAGTATCTGGAAAGATGAATGAATTGTTGGTAAAGTGACGGTAGTTCTATTTGATTTTTCATAAGGTATTTCTTTATTTATGCAGATTGAATCAAACAAGACCAAGACTCAGGAAAAAGCTTTTGAATTATACTAGAAACAGCTTCTGCGTACTGTTGTATTTCCCATTGTGCATGAGGATCCGAGCGTTGCTTATAAAATCTGGCAAAGGCAGCAAGAGAACCCGTCCACCACCATTCAGTAAAAACTCCCTGGGGTAAAACAAATCTGGCCTGTTCTGGTGCAACACCCGATTCGATCAATAACTCGTAATGCTTAATACAACTTTCCAAGGCATCGACGTATCGTTGAGTTCTAAGATGAATCTCCTCTGCACTTTCAATGAAACCACTTGATCCTTGTTTTGCTCCTTCTGTTGGAGCCTTTCTCCAGAGTGGAATATA
>Ga0194122_10001834_pt1 | contig 24691 bp, 26 predicted proteins | sample TA2MahCa10mmetaG_FD_155487 | JGI IMG/M metagenome (GOLD analysis project Ga0194122, IMG submission 155487) | Freshwater microbial communities from Lake Tanganyika, Tanzania - TA2015021 Mahale Deep Cast 10m | ecosystem: Environmental > Aquatic > Freshwater > Lake | place: Tanzania: Lake... | reverse complement strand
ATCATCCAAGGTGCAAAGATACCTTGAGTTGTTTTTTCTTCCATTACACATTCTTTTTCATATACAAATTTTTTGAATGCATCGGTATTAAATTCTTCGGGTTCCATACCAAAATTTTCTACATACTTCTCAGGACCTGGTGGGTGTAGTGGTGGTTCAATACGAGTTGCCGAAACTACACTTAATGGTTCTAAGTGCTTCAACATATTACCTACATAGTTTTGTGTTACAATCATATCCGAATGTAATATAGTTACAACCGGTGTTTGTGCCATATTGATTCCTATATCATATAAAACTGTATGTCCAACTCTTTCAGTTCCTTCGTTTCTATATGACTTAATGTATGGATGTTTTTCTTCCATCAATTTTACCCATTCCCAAGTACCATCAGTTGAGGCATCATCTAAAATTACTATATTATGAGTATCACCATAGGAATCTTCAATACTAGCAATTGCCTGCTTCAAATACTTTACATTATTTCTACAAGGTATGATAAATGTTACTCGTTGATATTGTGCCATATTAAGGTTTGTAAGCTTTTACATAAATCCATTGTGGATGCCCACTATCTGAATATGATTCTCTAATTTTTGTTGTTATGTTTGTAAATCCTATTTCTGTCAAATCTTTTATTACATCTTCAACATTTTGAATCCTAACATCATACACAGAATTTGTATTTTGAGCGTCATAAACATTTTCAAAATAAGAACTTCTTGGTCCTAATTGTGAATTTAAATCAGAACCATACCCCATCTGAAACGAAAATAATCCACCAGATTTTAGAGTTCTTAATAAATCTGTAATTAAATTTTTTCTAATATCATAAACTGGTATATGTTGTAATGCTATTGTTGACGTTATAAAATCATATTCATCATTTTTTAATTCAGAAACATCAATTCCATTATTACAATACCAATTACTATTTTGTTGTAGATACATCACTTTATTACTTTCAATATTATAATTTGAAATATCAATCCCATCTACTCTTTTCCAATCACATAGATTAAACATATTAGTAATATTTCTACCTTTACCACATGCAAAATCTAAAGCAACCTTACCATCCCATTTTTCTTTATCTTGCAAATCGCCTAATAATATTTCCCAATAGTCTGGGTTTAAATTGTGTTCTTCGTGATTTGTTGTGCCTCCAGCATATGCATTTTTTTGCATATTAGTATATTTGTTATCTTTATTTACCATAATTTTCTATATAGTATTTTAAATCTTCAGGTGTACCCAATCCCCACATTTTTTGGATATTAAATGTTTTAATTTTTTTACCATCACAAATTGCTTCATTGTAAACAGGACAAACATAAAATTCATTATTAACTTTGATATTTTTCTCAATCATTCCTTCTGCATATTTTACATAATCCGAACCTTTCGCCCAATAATAAACACCAACAGTTGCTATATCCGAAATTGGATTTTTCTCTGCTACTTCAGTTACATAACCATATTCATCTATCTTAGCGAATGACCATTTAGGATGAGTTGCCTTAAAAGTCAATATACCACCATCAACTTTTTGTTCTATCATTTTATACATAAACTCATTACTATCCCATTCTACAAATTGGTCTGAGTTTGCCATTAATAAAGGTTCATCATTATTAATAAATTCTTTTGCTAATAAAGTTGTACATGCAGCACCTTGTGTTATTCCATCTACATCAACAATCTTACAATTGGGAGTGATTAGATTTAATAGGGTATCTAAATTATATTTTACTCTATGTTCTTTTTGTACTACATATATGTATGTTGCATCTATATTTAGATTATCAACAACCACTTGAATCATTGGTTTACCTTCTACATCAATCAGAGGTTTTGGAAATGTGTAACCAGCTTGCTGAAATCTACTACCGGCTCCCGCCATAGGAATAAGAACGTTCATCTTTCCACCTTGCCATTTTGGTTTAGTCATAATTTTATTTTCTTTTAATTTTGTTTCTAATTTTTCTAATGTTAAATCATGCGGATTATCAACTCTTAATACATTAGCTCTACTTCTACTTGCAGCTAATAAACCGTGCGGTGAATCTTCAACAATAAGAGTTTCTTCAGGCAAACAACCCATCATACTCATTGCCTTCCAATACATCTCAGGATGCGGTTTAGAGTTCTTTACATCCTCATTAGATATAATTAAATCCATATATTCAATCAAACCTATTTTTGATAACATCACTAATACTGACCTTCTAATTGAGTTTGAACAACATGCTAATTGATATCCAGCATCTCTAAGTTTTCTAAATAATACAATTAATTTTACATTATTCTTTAATTCGGATATTGCATCAATCGTAAGATATTGTTTTCTATTCCAAACTTTTTCATGTGTATCTTTTGGTAATCCTTTATTCTTAGTTAGCATATCCAACTTCTGATTTGTTTTCAAACCATCGTAAGTTGAAAGATGTTCAGCCTCAGTAATTACAAATTCTTCACCGATTTCACTCAATGCCTGATTGAGAGTATTATAGTGTATTTCTTTTGCCTCAACTAATACACCATCTAAATCAAAAATAATTAATTTTGTCATGACATTCCTCTTTCAAATGGGTTAATATTATATTCTTCAAATAATGGATTAAGTACATCCTCATATTCAATTAAATTCCACTTTCCTTTGTTTATAGCAGTGGCAATATATGGAAATACTAAGCTATCGTAGTGATATAATCCTCTTTTCTTTTCACCACCAATTCTAACCATATAATCTCTACCAGTAGGTGATACAGCCTGTTCGAATTCCCATATATTTAATTGCCCAACACTATTTAGTGTAGTCAAAAAAAATTCTTTAGTTACAATTGTAGGTTGAATAGAAAATTTTGAATAATCATTATAAACTAAAGTTGAATCTATGGATGATTCTGAGAACGTATCTCCAGCCAAAATTAACTTAATACTATTTACTTCATTATTTTTTATATAGTTATAATACTTTTTAATATAATCCACTTTAATAGAATTAAATAATATCATATCTTCATGTAAAAATAATATTATTTCTTCTGATATTTGTGGTAATATTTGCTTCCACCTTTCAGTATATTTTTTATTATCATCATATAGAATTTGTATATAATCAGATAAGTAAGAATCATTTTGATTAATAGCAACATATACTTTTGTATTACTAATATATTTTTTTAATTGTCCAAAAAACATTGGCCAAATATCTTTCATATCAGTATGTGTGTAAACCACTATTGGTGAATCTATTCCCATATTGTATCTAAATTTATTCTATTTTCCCAAAGTTCATTTCTAATCATCCACCATTTATAAAATGCTATTGCATTTGAAAGGTCACCTTTATTATTTTCTATTTCAGTTGCAAATTTATGAAACTGAGAATCAATGTACATTACATTTTCTAAATCATTATATAAAGTATTAAATTTAATCATTACATTTGGAGAACCATAAAACCACATATCAGCAGGTCCCATATGAAAATGATTCCAATTTGCCATATAAATTTTATCTTTTTCAATATTGGTTTCAAAATTTATACATTGGACAGGATATGGATTTCCTAAACCCGGTCCTGATGTGTTTCTATTAATTCTACCCAAATCAAAACGTGCCTTAATAATTATATCATACTCTACTCCAATTTGTTGATATGGTAATTTCATAACTTCATTTACACTATACAAATGAGATAATACTGATTGTGGAGGACGTGGGCAACCTTCCAATTTATCCAATCCTCTATCCGATATTAATTTACTAAAATCTTTTTGTGGTTCAAATATAGCTTTTTTTGGTTGATAAAATACTTCTATCAATCCTTGCTTTTCCAAATCCCAACTATGAATGAATACATCTACATCAGCTTTATCCAAAATATGTTTTTGAATGTATTCTCTACCATCTAACCCATTTGATGTTTTATCAATTGGTGAATCAAACATACCATGCAAACATAAAGCTACTTTCATTATTCAATGACTTTATTATTTTTGAAAACAGTGAATTCAGTAAGGTCTCTATAACCATTCAATTCACCTTGGTCTGAATTATGTAAAGGTAAGTTTTGCATTACCGCTAAACCATGTGCCGCTTGTTGCGGAGTCATATACATATTCCAACCTAAGAACTCAATATCATCATCTTTGTAGTACTTCTCACTTCTACCTTCATAACGAGCTCTCTTAAACCATTCAGCTGCTTTAGGGTCATCCGTTAAAATCATACCACCTTTCCAAATTGGAAGAATCTTTTTAATGTGAAATGATAATCCCATATAAGTTCCGGGCATATACATATCTTTTGTAAATCGCTTAGCCGCATCCCAAATTGGATATGGTTTCAATTGGTATGCACCTACCCAATGATTTGTTTCAGGTCTTTTATCAAATATCACTTCACCGCCGGCATGTATAATTGATTGTGGAACTGAGAGGTACGTTTTGGATGGAATAGTAACTTCCTTTACTTCCAAATACTTACAAATTAAGAATAGTGCATTTGTACAACTATCAATTGAAATAGTGAATGGTGCTCCTGTATATTCAGCTACTTCTTCCTCAAACATCTTTACAATTTTGTAAGGGTTGTGTAATTTAATCATATTAATCTTCTTTTATAATTTCTATACAAAGGATATTCTTATCATTAATCATAACAAGTCTACCATCTTTTGTTTCAAACTTTGTAAACTGACCTTGCTTTATTGAATCAGTATCTACTCCGTTAAATGTTCTTTTTTCTCCACCAACAAAATGTAATATCTTAGAAACATATTTACCTTTTGCTGTTATTGAACTCTTTAGGCTTACCATCTTTTCTTTTAATTTATAGTATGTAAAGTTTTTATCTCTATCACTAACTTCAAATCCGCAACTAAGGAACAATTTATCACTTGCAGTATTACCATGCTTTACTTTAGCGTATGCGGTTGGCCATATCTTCATACATTCGTTAATCATAAACTTTCCAACACCCATTCCCCAAAAATCAGGATGAGTACATACTCTAATATCATCTTCTATTACACCAACATATCCTGCCGGCTTACCATCAACCAAACATATACGATAATATTCTGAGTTACTTATCATATACTTTGTTTGCTGTTCTTCAGTAATTGGTTTGGTTTCTAAAAACCCATCAATTACTCTACCATCCATTCGTAGTTGTCTTACAAACTCCCAATATTCTTTCGTACATTCTACTATTACCATACACAAATTTTTTGAATATCCTGTCCACCTCTATATCCCCAAAATGCCTCTAAGTAACCTCTATGGGTTGGCATATTCATCATTGGCGTAAGACACGTTCCAATATCAATATAGGAATTATTGGGAAAATCTCTGAATAGTTCATACACTGCCAAATTGGTGAATGTAGAAGCTGAAAATAAGAACACGTGATTTGTGATATTATTTTCTTTAATCCATTGTCTAATAATGTCAATTTTATCATAATCGTTTATAAATGCGTTATAGCCTACTCTGAAATCTTTTACTACGAAAGGTAGTTTGGATATATCAGCACTTTCATGCCCAACAAATACACAATCCTTACTATAAAGAATTGGAAGTGTATGTGTAACAAATAGGGGATAGTTACCATTAACCCAAAGATTTGCCCATGTCAAACTTTCATCATCACCACCATGCAAATCACATTGAAATTTAAATGCTTCATCCCCAACACAACACCTACAACTAATACCTTTATAATAATTTGGTTGATGGTATTTAAAAGCTTCAATTAATCGCTTAAATGATTCTCCATGCTGCTTTGGGTCATAATGTTTAAAATCAGCTGGTTGATATATACCACCTTGCTTTTGCTCACCAATCTGAATTAATCCTTTATCTAAAACCAATTCTTTATTTTGTAGAATATATAGTTCCCCATCTGAATATCTTGCAAAACCAAAATGTTCATCATTACGAATCATTTCCGTAAATTTGGCGAAATGTTGTCTAAAGTGTTTCATCTAATATTTTAACAATCTTTTTTGCAGATTTTCCGTCACCATATGGACATGGTTTACAAATATAGTAATCTTTTTCTAATTTACCAAAAAGTTCTCTTAATTTTTTCGGTTCTTCGCACATATAAAGATGGCCTGTTATAATACCTTCTGGTCTTTCAGTTGCTTTTCTACAAACAATAACTTTTTTATTAAAGAAAGAACCTTCTTCTTGCAAACCACCACTATCAGTTATAACTAATTTACAATCTTTCAGTATATTGATAGTTTCATCATGCGATAGTGGTTCAACAACTATTACTTTTGTTAATAATCCTTTGTGTTTTTGAACATTTGGATTTGGATGTATTGGTAATATAAATTTATAATGTGGATAATCTATTGCTAATTCATTAATTTCAATAAACCACTTGTCCATCCAATGATGATTTTCTCTTCTATGCATTGTTACTAAAATAGTATTACCATAACTTCCAAAATCATATTTAATAAGATTATCTAATACCGTATTTCCAACTATGTGAATATCACCTTTTACTCTTTCTGAATCTAAGTTTTCTGCGGAAAGCTGTGTAGGTGAGAGATTAATATCTGCTAATCTAGCTATCATTTGTCTATAACCTTCCTCTGGATATGGATTTTCAAAATCATAACTTCTTAATCCGGCCTCTAAATAAATAACTTTTATTTGTCTATGAAACGCTGCCAAAGCACAAGCGAAAGCTGAGGCAGTATCCCCTTGAACCAATACAGCTCTAAAATTATAATTTGGAAAGTATTCCATACACCCAATCATAATAGAATCTAATCTAGTATGGCGAAAACTTTCTTCTATGTTTACTCTAAAATCAACATTAACATCTTTTAGTAAGTCTTCATGCTGACCTGTAAATAATGTTTTATAATCTTTTTTTGGCAAAAGGTCAATCAATGGTTTTACTTTTAACCATTCAGGTCTTGTACCAAAACATATTAGTATAGGATATTCTTTACTCATTTACTAATTTCCAACCTTTTTGTCTTTGTTCTCTAAAATACTGATTCATTAATTCTTTAAATGGAACTCCTTCAACACTTTTCTGATTACTTTCCCAAAGAGAATTAGCATCACCACCATAAGTTCCACCTTTAATACTTCCCCACATTTCTATATCAGAGCGAGGATGCGGTGGTACATAAGTTTTTATACCAGCATATTTTTGTAACATATAACTAAAATGCATATCTTCGCCACAAGTATTATATTTTGGGTCTGGTATTTCTCTCCACATATACGATAACCACTCCTTCTTAAAGAACCAACTATGTCCAACTAAATCAACTTGCACCGTCTTATCGTTATTACCTTGCTCTGGCCAACCAAATCTCAAATAGTGTTCGTAATAAGATGAGTATTGTGGTGGTAGTGGAACTGGATAAAGTAATCCTACAGTCCCTAATAAACCTTCGTGTGTTTTCATTGTGTTCATACAATTCTCTAACCATTTCTTACCAGGAATCGTATCATCATCAAAAATACATACATACGGGTTCTTAGCCATAAATGCATAAGCAAATCGTGCCCACACACCAAAGTTATAATTACAATATGCAACAGGCACTTCTGTACCAATATCGTAATTAATCAAATCATTATCACCAGGATTATTATACCATACAAGTATTTCATCCGGTGATAGTGTTTGATTTTTAAGAGCTTCTAATTGTTCGTTTAGATTTTCTCCTCTTTTGTAACCATTTAATATAACACTTATCATCCCAAATAATTTTTCATTCTATTTTTCCAAACATCTACTGAATAGTAAGTGTGGTAATTATCTTTTGCATCTTCAGAGCGTAAATTGTAATATGTTGAATTATCTTTTAATAACTTAGCTAAATTTTTTGCGTTTTGAATATCATATACATCAACCGAAAGATTTGGATGACATAATAGTTGGGTATCTACTAAATTATTTCCAATACAAGGTATTCCAAAATATGCACAATTAAGTGAAAATGTACCAGCTGCTACAGTTGGCATCATATGAACTGCATATTTAAATTTAGATAATTCATTCATCCATACTTGCCATATCATTCTTTTAAAATGTTTAATACCATCCACACTATCTTCACCAACTCTTTTAGCATGAGATTCTTGTGCCCATATTTCACAATCAAAAGTATCAGCAACTATGTAACTTTCAAACCCACCATACCATCTTGCGAAGTTACCACCAATAATTGCTTTATTTTCTTTTGTAGGTATTAAATCTTTTATTAATTCTTCAATCATAAGTGTAAAGATGGGTCTTACTTCTTTATTTGGAAATAAACCTTTATAATACACAACATCAGATGAATTATGGGTAAAAATAGTATCACAACTATTTAAAAAGTTATAGAAATAAATTTGGTCTGCTATCTCATAATCATTAAACCACCAATGAGGTCCTTCTTGAATATAATGTACCGCACCATTTCCTTTTTGTTTTATAGTTTCTACTAATGGTTGACGAAGTAATTCTGAAACTGGATTTGTTCCTCTAACTAATGTACTTCCTTCAGAACTTAAAAATGTTTTACCTTTTGGAAATATAATAAAAACGTGGTCATATCCTTTCAATTCATCAAGTATATGAATATTAAAGTGGTCAGCATCTAAAGCATACATCCAAGCAAATTCAGTTCGCATGTTTGGATGAACTGCTGGAACCTTACCAAAAAACCCCATTTCAGTTAAAAAAGCTACTTTCATATTGTATCGTATAACGCATTTTGTTTTTCTTGTCTTTCAATTTGCTTGTGATGATACAAACAATATATTTCATCTTGAGGTAATACTGAAAGAGTGTTATACCCAATGATTCTTTCATGCACTTTACCTTGCCATTCTATGTCAGATGTTCTTCTGTAAAGGCGTGTTTGATAATCAGGAAAATTTACCCAACCTTTTTCATTAACATTCCATCCCCATTTTTCTATATGTTCGGGTTTTAATCCATTTACGGTATTAATACGGGGTACAAAGAAAAGGTCAACATCTTTATTATATTCTAATAAATCAGATAAGTTCTCAACCAAATATTCAGATGGTATCTCATCTGCATCTATTTGAAAAATAAAAATACCATTTGAATGGTTTTTTAAATTATTTTTATAAGATGCAAAATCTTTGTTAAGGGGAAAAGATATTATTCTAATATTTTTGTGAAACTGACTTAAAATAGTAAGGTAATCTTTTACTTGAGATGTTACAGAATCTGAATCGTATTGTATTAATATTTCATCTTCTGATTTTATTCTTGGGTGTAAAAAGTTTATAAGGTTTGTAATTTCTAAAAGTTCATTACAAACAGTTATAGCAAATGTAACATTTATCATAGATACAAATATAAGGTTTTTTTATTAATTTTCCAAATGAAATTGAAAAATATATTTGTATATATAAATATAAAGTAAAAGTAAAAAACGATAAAAAAAATTAAATGACCTTAAAAATTAAACCACCCTTAAAGGTTATACCACCACCTATTTTACTGGTTTGAGATTTATTATATTTATTAAATAAATATCTAGACGAGCCACCCCATAAACTTCTTCTATTTCCCCAATCATTATTATTTAAATTTGAATACAAATCACCATTTGAATTATTTATTATAAATTCTTTTAATTCAGAAGGCTTTATTTTTGGATTAATTTCTAAAATGAGAGCTGCCAAACCACATACTTGTGGTGATGCCATAGATGTACCACTAATATTCATTTGTTTAAAAGATGAATTTTTGAAATAATTTCCAGTTGTATGAGCGTTAGTTGTAGAACATGCACCCATTATAGCTGTACCGGGTGCGTATATATCAACAACAGGTCCAGTTTCAGATGATATTGCTTTCTGGTCAGTATTGGCATCATAGGATGCGCTATCTGCATTTCCAACTTTAATAGCATTTAATGAAAAAGGTGAAGAACCTCTATGGTAATAAAATGTTCCACCGTTTCCGCCGGTTGTTGTTATTTGATTATCATAATCGGGTCCACTAGCAGTATCAATTTTAAAACCAAAATTTCCTGCAGCTATACAAACGTGAATTCCCTCAGCTATCATTTCCTCTATATCAGTATCAGTAGAAGATACCCTATTATTTCCATAATAAAAGGAACCGTCATAATTCTGAATGAATCCATAATTTGATTCTCTATTTGCTGCAATTGTTGCTGTTGTATTTGAATATGTTGAACCCCTATAAGTTAGAGAAGTGACTGTTGAAAAATATTTTACATAACCCCAACTCATATTTACAACGGTTGGTCTTTTTACACCTGTTTTTGGATTGTTAGGTTTATTTCTATGCCATAATTTTATAGCATCAAAAGCATCTGAAATTGAAATACCAGTTCCACTATCACCACTTCCTTCCAAACCACTTAATTTTTGAGAATAAATTCTTGCTTTTTTAGCCCATCCAAAATATTTACCAGCTGCTGTTGATGTAACATGCGTTCCGTGTCCATCAAAATCTCTATAATGATTTGCGGATTGCGTACCAGATAAACCACTTTCTGTGTACCAATTAATTTGTTGAACTCTACTTATACCAAACTCATCTTGAAATTCTGGATGGTCTACTTGTAACCCACTATCTTGAATTACAACATCAACACCATCGCCTGTTAATGAATATTCATAAGATGCTGATGTAGATGTGCCTGTTCCATAACAATTAAAATCAAAGTTAGAACGTATCAATCCCCAATTTGTATAGTCTCCGGAATCAGTTGTTGCGGGTATTTTTGTAAAATCCGTATTTTGTACGGCTTTTAAAATCATTTTTAAGTCATCTCTTTTTTCGGGCGGAATTTCTACATCAAATACCCTTTCATCTAATTTAAGTTGTTCTGCTTCTTCATCAGTAAGCAAATACCAACATTGACGAAGAGATGCTGGTCTTTCGTTTGTGAATTGTACTGCTCTGTTTGGAATGTGAAGTTTACCACCATCTGTATCACTTTCTATATCATTCCAAAATTCATCGTAATCAATTCCTTCTTTTAAGATTACATTATATTCTCTCATAATCTATTAATAGAGTGCTGTCCACGTACTTCCATCGAAAAAATATGGTTTGTAACTAGCACCAGATGCTGAAACTGCAAATGTTCCTACTGTTACTGTCCCACCAGATGGTAACGGGTCGGTGGGTGCAATTTTCATAAATGAAAGTATGTGAATTGATGATGTTACTTCTAAAGTTGCTCCATTGTGATTTAAAGTACTTCTTACAGTTGCATTATTTCCAGCGCCATCATATGTTATCAATCCATTTGTAGTAGTTCCAGTTAGTGTTAATAATCCAGAAGTACCAGATGTTCCACCACCGGCTCCACCAACAGATGAACCAGATGTGAAATCAATCCAGCTACCACTTATTCTACCCATAAATTTATTAGTGGTAGTGTTGTAGTACATATCTCCATTTGCAGGTGCTAAGCTAGAAGTTTGTCCATCAGTAAAGGATGCTAATCTCAAAGAGGATGAAGTAATTACAACTGCATTAGAAGCATTTAAATTTATGTTAGTAGCTGAAAATATTTCTGGAGTTCCAGGAGATGTTACAGTAATTGCCGATGCAGTAATAGAACCACTTACTCTAAATGAACCGGTAACAAATACATCTCCATTAGCTGAGTAATATGATGATGTTTGAGCAAATGGTCCACCACCACCGCCACCTGAAAATGCTACTCCGTTTTGATATAATGAACCACTAAACCAAATCGAACCGGTAACAATTACACCACCATCCACCCACATAGAACCACTGTGTACTATTCTACCATCTTTAAATTGTGTCCTTCTCTGTCTTTCTTTAACATAAATGTTACCAACCATTAGTGCATGGTTTTGGCATTGATAATAATAATTTCCAGGTAAAGAGCCTGAAGTATTCCAAGTTATAGTTCCACTAGCTACACCATTATTATTTACACCACTTACACCATTACCTGTACCTGTTGTTGGTGATGTTTTAATCCAAAAAGGATGACCAGATGCATTTACATTAAATACAACAGTATCACCTTGATAAATCCAAATATCAACATCCTCACCTCTTTCTAAAGTTGGGTCATTTGAAGGAGTAAATACATATGCAACATTACCACTATTTACTACACTCCAATCTCTTACCATTGATTGAGAAACAATATAATCTTTAAATACACCGGATGATGATTGTACAAATCCAGCATCTAATATTTGTGCCGAACCTGTTATCCAACCATTATATGAAGCCGATGAGAATGAAGCTCCATTTCCACCAGTAATAGTAACTATTACACCAGAAGAACCCGATGGTGTCAATTGAACACTACCACTAAACGAAATATCAGATACTCCAAATACAGATGATATACCATTCGAATCTCTAATTCCTAATTGAGTTGTTGTACCTGATGTGCCGGCAGTACCAGCTGAACCATTAGTGCCACCTTGTGTAGCCGATGTTCCACTTGAGCCGGATGTCCCGTGTGTGCCATCAGTACCGCTCGAACCTATTGCTGAAGTGCCCGATGTACCGTTTGTACCCGATAAACTACTTCCTGAACTACCTGATGAACCTGAGCTTCCTGCCGTACCGCTTGTTCCTGGCGCAGATACACCACTTGTACCAGAACTACCACTTGTACCACTTCCCCCGCCTCCACCTACAACATCAAATGATATATTTCCACCACCAAGATTTGTTACACTAAAGTTTGCACTAAATGTGAGAGTACTTACAGATGTATATGTACTAGCTCCACGCACTACAGTTATTGAACCACCCCCACCACCACTCAATGATGATGTTGCTACTTGTCTTGTATTTAAATTTTGTGGACCACCTACCCATATATAACCCTCACTAAGAGATGCTGTTAATGGACCCCCAGTTGATAATGCCGATCCCGAAACTACACCACTTGCATTTACACCCCCAACAATAAAAGTTGAACCTGTAACTTGCAAAGAACCAGATATAATAGCAGAGCCTGTAAAAGGAAATGATGAACCACCCCCTCCAAAACCCAATGCTGTGATTTGGGCTGCTCCAGATACTAATCCTACTGCTTTTAGTGATGCAGTATAAGCTTCTAATCCATTTACTTCACCTCTAATTGAGCCTGTAAAAGTATTTAAAGATGCGGTTGCTTGCATCAATCTATTTGTCAAATTCGAATCTGCTCCAGTACCAGAACTTCCTGATGAACCGCTAGAGCCAGACGTTCCTGAGGAGCCGCCACTTCCTGCTGATCCTGATGAGCCACTTACGCCAGAACTTCCTGAACTTCCGCTTGAGCCAGAGCTTCCTGAAGAGCCACCACTTCCTGAAGTTCCTTCTGAGCCTGTGGTTCCGGATGAGCCAGTTGTTCCAGATGTGCCAGATGTTAGACCAGCATGTGATGTTCCTGATGAGCCACCAGAACCTGCGGTGCCGCTAGTGCCAGCAGTACCTGTTGTTCCAGATGTGCCATTTGAACCATCTTGCGCCACTCCAGCTACTGTATTCCATCCTACTTGTCCGGTTGAATTATCAACAACTAATACTTTATTAGAATAACCAAGTTTATCCAAAGAACCACTTGCTATTCTCGCACTACCGGAAATAATTAGAGATGCGTTACTACCCGAAATGATAGCACTACCAGTAAATTGTCCACTAAGTGTACCTTGTAATGTAGATAAATTGGAAACCGATTGAGATACCGCTAAGAATGAACCTGTCATTAAAGCAGTGAATGAACCTGAAGTTTGTTCTAAAATAGTCAGGTTGGAATCCATTTCCGCTGCGGTAAGCGGAGAGCCTTTGGGAATTCTTTTTATTATTGCCATTTTCTATTTACCTTGAATAATTGTATTGTTACACAAGTAAATATTAATAAAAGGTAAAAGAATACTTATTTATAATATTTGAGAAGAGTTTCCGTTTTAAAATTTACTTCTTCTACACTTTTTATACCAGCTAATGTATATGTTCTGTATGAATCGGGTTCTTTATCGTAAATTGGGTCATTTTTTAAAAAAGAAGAAAACAATTTTTTTCCACCTTTATCAGATAAAACTATAAGTTCTTCTAATTTTGTTGCTGATTTTATTTTTTCTTCATCAAGCCCTTTTATCAACATTTTCTTTAAAAACTTAAAGAATATATCTGGCTTTACTAAACTAATCTTAATACAGGAAATCTTTTTATCAGTAGTAATTCCTAATACAAGTATTAAAGCACTATCCATACCACTCAAACTTTTAGAAGAACCATCAATATATTTGTATGTGTTTATTCTATATACATTTCTTGGCCTAATCAAACTTTTTGAAACACTTTTTTCAGATTGTATAAATTTTTTATATTGAATAGCGAATGACATTATACTTTATTTAATTTTGGTATTTGCATTTTAGAAGTATTTACCTTCGGCATATTAAATGGAATTAGTTGCGGAGATTTCTTTACATAAGTATCTAATATTTGTGTAAATCTTTCATGCATTTTTTCTAAAGTAAAATTCTTTAAAGTATTTTCTCTTAATCCAGCTGATTTTTTTAGATATTCATTATATTTGTTGAATACATCATAAATTTTATTAGCGGCATTTGAATAGTTTACAGTAAACCATTGTGCTTCTTTTATAATAAATTGGTCAGCTGCAGACTCATCTATTTGAGTTAATGTACCTTCTAAAAGTACTGCATGTTCTGTTGGTAAAAAGTCCATTTGTCCACTCCAACCACTTGCAATAATTGGTTTACCTGTTAAAGTAAATTCAGCCATAGGTCTACCATATCCTTCACCTTTAGTAAATGAAATCATCGCTTTTACTTTAGGGTGGTGATAGAGATTACTCATATCAGTTTCTTCTAAATCACCATGTATCAAATATATTGGTGGGCATTTATGTCCATAAGTTTTTAAAACTTCATCAATTTTTCTTCGGGTTTCCTCTCTATCAATTACACTAAATCCAGCATGTGATGTTTTGAGTAAAAGAGCAGGTTGTTTATCTTTTGGTAGATATTGAAATACCGTAGCAAATGTTTTAATTGCCATACCAATATCTTTTCTATCTTGCCCCAAAGAACCTTTTAACCAATGACCAACAACTAAGAAGCAAAAATCTTCTTTTACATTTTCTAAAATATCAGCCGTTTGGCCGGGTTTTTGAAAACCTTTATTAAATATTTCAGTATCAACTCCTTCAAAAAGTACTTCAATTGGTGTATTAGTTTTAATTTCACCAACTATTTGACCTGTAGCTTGGTCTTTTTGTTGATATACAGTTCCTCCTAAATTTTGTTTTGTAAAGTTAGATGGTACTATAATCAAATCCATTTTATTAGAACCATCAATAAAATCTTTTGGTGCAATTGTTGTTTCAACACCTGCGGTTATACCAATATTATAATCACCTTTTGGTTCGAATTCATTTGCAACTGAAATCTGAATAAATACATTTGGTTTATTGCCGATTTGTCCAATAACTCTTTCTAACATCCAACGTCCAAATTCATCTTGGTCACTAACTTGATTTTGTGGTGTATTCCCCCAACGAAGTGGAATAATTTTAATATCAAATTTATCCATTTTACGAAGTGATTTCATCAAATCTCTACAATGGTCACCATAACCACTTCTTGTAAAAATAGGTCCTTGAAATACTAATGTTGGCTTATTCATATTTTATAACTTATTTAACTTTAAATATTTGAAATCTTTGGCGAGGTTTCCAATTTTCAAATGTAGATTCAATACCATCAATAAGAGTTTTACACATATTGGTATGTGATAATCCAGCTTCATTAATAAAAAATTCTCTACCAATTAGGGCGTTTTCTTTTCTTTTTTCTTTTGGAATGTTGTACATTTTTTCAATAGCATTTGCTACATCATGCAAATCAACTCTATCATCCCAAATATATGGGGTTGGTACTGAACCTGCTAATGCCAATGCTCTACTCCATACAGGTATTACCCAAGGACCTGGTTCTGCTTTTGCTTCCCACTTTCTCCACTCATGCAAAGAACCAATCTTAATATAATCATCAGCAACTAATACATTACCTTCAACTTTAAATCCACATTGGTCTTGTAACCCACCAGTTACATTTACAATAATCGGTGTTCCAGCCATTACTGATTCAGCAGTAGCTAATCCAAACCCTTCATTGTTAGCAATATTGATTGTAGCATCAGCTAAATTATAATTGAAATTTAATTCATTCTGTCCTCTTCTTTTTTCTGAAAACTTAATATTAATATCGGATGCTACTGCTTCTATAACTGCCGGTAAATCAGTACCATTCTCATCTACGGGCTGAGTATGCATTAATAACAAACACTTATCTGCTTTTTCTTTTCCAATTTTTTCACAAAATAATTTAAAAGCATAAATTACATCAGCGGGTTGTTTTCTTCTGATATTACGATTACTCCAATAAAGAACAAAATCATATTCTTTATCACCTAATATTTCATTTCTATATTCAATAGGTACATCGGTTGGTTTATATATATCAGTATTAATACCATGTGGTACATAACTGACTTGCCAAGGCTGTTTTGGTATCCAAGTTGATTTATCGGTTCTTTGTCCAATTCTTTTGATAATACCATAAGTTTGACGAGATATACATCCTATCCAATCACAACTTTCATAAAAGTTACGATTATACATAGGGTCTGGTAAATCATCCCATATAGCATAAAATAGAAGTGGGATATTTTGTCTAATTTCATGCTCGATATCATATAACCATGTCCAATAACGAGGGTCGGTAAAGTGTAAGATGGCATCCGGCTTTTCTGCATTTATTAATTGTCTAATTAAATCTGCATTACCATAGCCATTCCAAGGAAGTATTTTTACATTAGCATCCTCTATACCATAATTTTTTTTAATATCATCGCTTACATCTAAAACTTTTCCAGATTCGGGATGATTAATTGCTGCTCCTACTTGAAACCAATCGTATTTGTGTACTGTCCCTAATACAAATTCTTTGGACATTGTAGCGATACCACTCGCCATTCTTAAATCATCTGAAAGTAACAATATTTTTTTCTTTGCCATAACTTATTTTAAAATTGTGAACCTGAAATTTGTAATTGTAAGTATTCATTCATTTCCTTACGAAATTCTTCATCTTTAACATATCTTTCAACTGTACGATTTACCAACTTTTGAAGGGTAACATCAGAATCGAAAGATACTTTTTTGAATGATGAATAAACATCTTTCAAGATTTTCACAGTAGTTAGCTTTGTGTTTTCTTGATTCATTATAATATTAATTTATATATTTGTATATATAAGTATATTACAACAAGAAAAAACAATAACTTTTAAAGAACTTTTTTTATTTTGTAGCCTTACCATCACAATGCTTACCTAAGAATTCACACCATTTACAATTTTTTTTATTTGCACCGGGAACTTTAGGAAAATCTATATTTTTATATGTACCATCATCATTGAATACCTCATTGATAAATTCCATAAATTCATCATGAGCTTTTTTTACTGATGGTGCTCCATTAGATGGTGCATGTTTAGATACATATGGTATAGGAAATGCAGAATCTTCAGGAAGTTTTCTTCTCATTATTTGATATTCAACTTTTATTTTAGAAAGTGGAATATTAAATAAATCAGAATAGTATTTTTTGTACAAAAGAATTTGTGCATTTTTAAACTTATCTGCTTTTTGATACTGATTCCAACCCATAGTTGATGTCTTTAAGTCAACAATTACTATTGAATTCTCAGCCAAATTTCTTAATACAATATCAATAAAACCAATAAAATGTACACCCTCTTTAATTGGTGTATTTAAAGGAATCTCTATACCAACCAATTCATAGCCTGATTTTGAGTAAAATTTGTTAAGGTTTTTTTTCAACCATTCCAAAATTCTTCTACCATCACCATAAAATTCTTCTAATTCTAATTGAGTACAAGGTGCACCTTCACTAATAGCTTGTCTCTCTTTAGTAAAGTTTTCTTTCATTCTTTCCAAAAGCAACTTGTCTAAATTTATTTCATCTGCTTGCTTTTTAGAAACACCATACATTACTGATAGATAGTGTTGAATAGTTTCGTGCATTGAACTTCCAAATATTGTGTGAATATTACCAGAACTTTCACCCAATTTATCTATATAATTTAACTTATATTGTTGAGGGCAGTTACTCCACATTGAGTACTGCGAAAATGATACTTTTGCCATAATGTAAAGATACGAAAAAATGGTGAAATAACCAAATTAAACTTTGAGTTTTAATTTAGTAATTTGCTTAGGGTCAGTACCATAAGCCTCCGCAATTTGTTTGATGTGTTGCTTACCTGCGGTTGTTTGATATAATATATTAAGATAATCTTCAGCTTCTAATTGAGATACTTCGTAATACCTTGCCACTAATTCTACAATCCAACCTTCATACTTATCTGCTGAAGATGGTTTCATATATTTTAGAAAAGCTTTTTTCTTAGGTATTAAACCAATCAAAGCAAGATACATTGCTTTTGGTGGTGCATTTTGTATATAAGGTTGTATATCTGCAATTGTTTCTATCCAATCAGAATTCATAGAAAGAAAACGGAGTATCATATAGTTACTCCATGTTTTTTTATCAGATTCTTCAAGCGTGTCCCAATACTTTGGATTTTTATCCAAAGTTATAGCGTTAAGATGGTCAAATAATGTTTTTGGCATTGTATTATAAATCTGATGAACTATTTTCTTCTGCCTGTAATTTATCCTTTTGTTCTAATGCTCTTAACTGAATGGGTTTAAGTGATTCTTGCTCTGCACCACAATCACCGCAAACAAATATTTCAAAAGGTATCATCATATCCTGGTCACCACCATATGCTAACTTAGATAACTTTCTCCACTTCATAGCTGGTAAAAATACTTTGCCCCCACATTTTTCACATACAAAAGGTACGGATGCTGATATGTCTACTTTTGGTTGTGGTTGTTGTGGAATTTGACCTGCTCCTATAATATTAGCCATATTATATTATATTTAATATTTTTATTAATGTAGCTGCTGCTAAGATTTCTTTATCATTTGCCAAAGATGAATTAGCTACGGCTTCGCCTAAATAAAGTATAACACCAGATGTATTATCAGCACCATATTCTTCAACTTTATCATATAAAAGAGTATATAATTCTGAAAAATCTTTTGCTTTAGAATCAATGATTGCTTGTCTTACCTTCATGTATTTATTTCTCTTATCATCATTGGATTTAAGAATATCCAATACTTTCATTTTGTAATCATTTTCTAAAAGATTCTGAACATCTACTTTCAATTTACCTTTAATTGAATTTAATTGGCAAGTATTAATTACCTTACGAATATCAGGATATGATGAATCAATAATAGGCACTAAATCTTTTGGATTAAACTCTATTTGTTCTATGTTAAGAATTCTACTTATATGAATTGCTACATCTTTTTTTGTTGGTGGGATAATTTGAAAAGATTGACAACGAGACTGAATCGGTTCAATAACTTTTTCTACATAATTACAAGTTAAAATAAATCGGCAATGTGCACTAAATGTTTCCATTAAATTACGAAGAATAGCCTGAGCTTCTTTACTCATATAATCAAACTCATCCAAAATAATAACTTTGAATTTTTTAAATCCCATAGAAGAAGCAAAATTCTTAACTTTTGTTCTTACCATTTCAACGTTATTCTCATCCGATGCGTTTATAATCATAAAATCACACTCAATTGATTTTACAATTAATTTAGCAAGAGTAGTTTTACCTGTACCGGCTCTTCCGAATAAAAGAAGATGTGGTATATCATCGTTTTCCAAATATCCTGCAACTTTTGTTTTTAAGTGTTCATTGCCCACATAATCATCCAACTTTGTTGGTCTATACTTTTCAGTCCACAATGTGTGGTTTATACTTTCTTCTTGATATTCAAACATATATTTTTATTTTCCAGTTGAACCAAACCCACCGTCACCTCTTTCTGAATCCGATAACTCATCAACCTGTACAAATTCTATTGGTGGGTAAGGTATAATTATAATTTGTGCTATTCTATCACCTACTTTATAAAAGTCATTTGATTTATCTTCAGTATTTTTTGTTTCATCATAAAATCTTTCACCACCATATACCTTATTGAATGTAGCCTGAAGTTCACCTCTATATCCGCTATCACATACACCAACCGAATTACTTAAATCTAATCCTGTCTTTCTAATTGATGAACGAGGAAATATTAATCCTACAAATCCGTCTGGAATTTCTAATGCGATACCCATACCATAAGTAATTTGTTCGGGTGTATCTTTTATTATTGATGTTGCTACCAAATCCATTCCACCATCTCCTACTTTTGCGTATGTTGGAATTACTGCTTTTGGATTAAGCTTCTTTATTTTGACTTTCATTATTTGTAGTTTTCAATAAATCTTTTTGTTTGTCTCTTAATAGTTTGCCCTGCTCAGATAGTTCTCTAGCAAACACTTTAAAAGATTTGCCTGATTCAGCATTTGTGAAATTAATATAAGAATTTTCTAAATTAGAAATTGTAAAAATTACTTTAGGGTCTTCATTTTTATTCATTTCATCATCTGTCCAAGCAAAAATTTGTGGTTCATCTTCATCAAATTGAAAACACCATTCACAATTTTCAAATTTTTTTTGTGAAAGGGTAACATTGCCCAGTTGTTGTAACTGTTCAGATTGTTCTTCAATCTTTACTTCTTCTACTTTTTTTGTTTTTTTAGCTCTTGCCATATTTTTTGTTTTTATCTACCAACTTCACCTAAATACTTTTCCTTCATTTCTTCCCAGCTCATACCAATAGCATCTATATAAAATAAGTGTTCAGGTTTTATTCTGCCCTCTTCATGCAGTTTTGTATATCTATTAATTGCGTGTTTTTTCCACCATTTATTTATGTAATCAACACCTTGTTTAAATTTATCTCTTAATACTAATTGTTCTTCGGTAATTCTATCACAAAGAAAATCATTACCATTTTCATATATCATAGCCATATACACACCTCTTTTAAATCCGTGATGATATTCATTAGCCTTAATACCACATTCTTTAAATATTTTTCCTAATATTTTTTGTTTTATACCACTCACAGGCCCATTAGATTCATACCCCATATTAGCACCATTACGAATTCTTTCTTCAGTAATATTATCTCTATACCATTCCGCACGATTTTCTTTTAACCATTGATGCCAAGGGTCATAATACTTATCGTCCGGCTTTATACTAATCTTACCAGCTGATTCACCTAATGTTTTAAATAAAGGGATACCATTGTATTGTGAATGAATACCATAAAGAGATGTAGTACCTACTGCAATTAGTACATTCTCATATTTCTTTTTCCAATAATCTCTTACCTCAGGCACTGTAGTCATCATAGCAATTAACTTACCACCTAAAAAGTTATAACCTAAAGGTTGAGTACATACGATTGTAGAAGCAATGGTTGTATTATTTAATTTACCTTTTACAAACTTATCATCCTTAGTCCAACCAATGTAGTTATCTCTCACACCCAATGCAGTCACATCAGAGGCTAAAGAGATTTGCCCCAATAGTTTTCCACTTACCCTATCCTTAACATTAATTTTAACGTTACGGCCAGGATTAGCGGTAAAATCCATAGTATGAATCATTCTACGGATTTGTGACCACTTAGTAGCTTCTTTAGGGTCTTCAACAATTTCAACATAAGGGTCTAACGCTTCAATTTCTTTTATCGTTATCTCCTTATTGTTGATATTGGTTGGTCTCCATTGATAATCATAGTAAGATGCTATTTGAGATTTAGTCTGAATCATTGTAGGGTCTTGCAGCTCTACCCACTTTTTGTATAAAGTTTGCTCCTGCACGGACATCGTCATTAGATAGTCCATGTTTTCTTTTAGCTTTGTTTTTTCAATATCAAAGTCAAAGACAGGTTTTTGTGGTTCAGTATCCCAAAAGTTCATATTACTTAATTTCTACAAGGTAGTAGTTTGAAGTATAATCACCATCAGTAAAAGAAGCATGTGCCAAACCTTTAGATGAAATCTTTAGAGAAGAAGTTTTAGAACCTTTGTTAGCTATTAAGATTGCTTTTAAATATTTTGCAGAAAATGCAATTGGTTCAATATCCTCTTTACATTTACAATCTACACTAATAGAGATTCGGTTAGAGTTAATTGAGGAATACCCCAAAATAACTTCACCTTTCTTATCTTTACAAGTGAATGTAAATGTATCAGCATCGGCTAATGCACCTGTTGATTTGATGAACTTATTTACAAAGTCATCATTCAATGTAATCTCTGCATCAAATTCAGGCAAAGCCTTTAAATCAGGTACTGCTGGAATAACAGATGGGGCTGCTAACATATACTGTAACTTAGTTCCTTTATCAGATAACTTAACTGCTCCAGTTGTTTCTTCAACTGAAATTGCTTCATCTAATACATTCAACAATCCTTTTAATTGTGAAGTTGTATAGATACCAAAATCCCCTTTTGGAAAATCACTTTCAGATACAATAACATCACCTAACAAGGTTTTATCATCTGAAATCATTCTTACCGAAAGGTTTTTGCCATCGGCTTTTACCATAACGGATTCAATCTCACCGCCAAGGTTGTAACGATTAATAAAACCATCTAATTTAATTTTGTTCATAATATACTTTTTATAGTTTAGAGTTTAGAAATACAAATATACGAAAAATTATTCATTCTACCAAATTAAAGTGAAAAGAATTTACCTGCTTTTAAAGTTTTAACATTTGTAGCTGCAATTTCAGCATCGGTTAAATTGGTAAATTCTTTTAAGGCATTAATCATAGCTGAAAAGGATGGTTGCTCATCTGCTCCTGTTAATAAAATTCCTTTTTTACATTTATGATATGCCATATAACCCCATAATTGTGAGGCCTCATATCCACCACATCTATCTTTTTTTGCTTCAATAACATGGATAACTTTATTAGAATCATTATAATCTCTTATAATAACATCAGTTTCCCCAACTTCGGTTCTAATCCATGTTTGAACTTGCTTATCAAAATCAATAATACCCAACCCTTCTTTATAAAAGGAGTCTTTCTTTACGAATTCCAAAAACTTTTCAACAATTTCAGTTTCTTCAACATTTGGCGTACCAACAATTGCTCTTACAAAGAAACCATTTTCAGATAGATACTCATTAACAGCATCTAACATTTCTTGATAGTTATTATTTTTCTTTAAAGTATTTTTGTATCCAGTAAAACTTACTCCACTATCATCTTCTATTTCTACAATTATACCTTGATTTTCGGTTCTTGATTTATGTTTTTCAACACCAAATTGTATATACTTTCCTTTATACATTATAGTAATACCACCAGTATCTGAACCGTATCCAAATAATGAATCTCTATAACGTTCTGGATTGTATTTTTGGTCTTTTGTTATATCAAAATACTTTTCAACTTGATTTGGTGTTGGTTTATGCCAAGCAGTTAATTTTACTTTTGTATTTTGAGTTTTTATTTCAATATCTTTAATTGGCGTTGTAGTACCTTTAGCGTAAGTTGGTTCATTAAATCCAATACTGATATCATTATTTATAATGTGTCTTGGATTACTCATAAGTGGAAAAGAACCCGTACAAGTTTCTGTCCATCTATTAGATTTGTTTTTATATGATATATTAATTTTTATTCTATTTTCATTTAATAAATAAGCGTACATACTATTTAATATATCTACAAACGTATCAAATTGTTTTTTCTGATTCCAATTTGGTAATACTTCATTTACACATTTAATTTTAACTATTGTACCGCTTATTTGTGCATCTAATTGCGATGTATTTGGTGCAACTTGCTGATATTCTAAAATAGAATCATCCGAATCATATGGTGCTGGTTGTACTTGTGTTTTACTTCCATATTCAGTTTTTGTTATCAAATAATCAAATTCGCCCAATCCCCATATAGCCCCCTTTAATCCCATGCCCATTTTACACAAAAGCATTTTACCTTGATTAGCTGATACGCCATAATCAAAAATTTGAAGTACGCTTGATGATGGAATACCAATAGAATTATCTATAACTTCTATATAAGATTTTTTATTATCACTATCAAAAACCAAATTTAAAGTAACCTCTATACATCTACTTTTTTCTATCACTAATGCATTATCTATTAATTCAGATAAAATATTAAACCATTCAATATTTGTTGATGCTGTTTTTTTTGCAGCTGCAATCGTTATGACTGGTTTTCTTTTGTTTAAGACTTTTAATTTTTTAAGTGTTTTAGTGCTCATTTATAACGTTTTAATTATTTAATATTTAACAAATATACGAAAAAATACTAATATTGCAAAATTTAAAATGAAAAGAATTTTTGAGCAGTTTTAGCTGCAGAAAGTACCTCTCCCCACCCCAATGCCCCATAGAAGTCCTCTAATTTCTTGAGTAACTCCCTCTCAAAAATCTTATCCACATCAACATAGTTTGTCACCAATTCCATAATTTGCGGTGCATCATTATAACCCTTAAATGCCAAACCATCCAATCCATATGGGTTTTGCTTTAGATATACCCACTTTACTTTATCACCATCTCTCATTGGTTCGTATTTAGAAGGACATTTAAAGTGTACTA
>Ga0194122_10001829_pt1 | contig 24751 bp, 12 predicted proteins | sample TA2MahCa10mmetaG_FD_155487 | JGI IMG/M metagenome (GOLD analysis project Ga0194122, IMG submission 155487) | Freshwater microbial communities from Lake Tanganyika, Tanzania - TA2015021 Mahale Deep Cast 10m | ecosystem: Environmental > Aquatic > Freshwater > Lake | place: Tanzania: Lake... | reverse complement strand
CAAAGGACCTGCTGAGGAAGCCGGCGGGAAGTAACTGGGGGGAATGGACTCCGTGTAAAAATGGCGGTCAGCGTTGTTTCAAAAGTGGCGAAATGCTGATGTTTTGAAACTGGTGAACGGCTGGAAACAGGCGTGACACGGTTGGGTTTGTTGAGACTAGGTGTTGAGACTTTCTCCAAAGTATCGAAAAAATCCTGTAAACAAAGGGTGGTCGGGACGACAGGATTTGAACCTGCGAACTTCACCAACCCTTCCACCACGCCCTTCTCGTTGCCCCGCCGGATCCGGCAGAAGTGGTGCGCAAAGAGGTAGTGGCTCTTGAGCTGGAGGAACCCGTGCGTGAGCCGCCGCTCCTTGCCCCCGCCCAGGATCTGCGCCACCGCGACCTTCGTGTTGTCGTAGGTGATGCGGCGTGGGACGCCGCCGAAGAAACCAAACGCCTGCACGTGGCCTTCCCAGAAGGTCTCCGTGCATTCGCGTTCAAACGCCTGCACGAACACCGCGTCGCTGTAGGGCAGCGCCATCACGAAGAACGCCACCTTGCGCAGCACCCCGTTCATCTTCACCAGTGCGTGGCCGAAATCCATCTGCGCCTCCCCCGGCGGATGCACCAGCGGCACGAACACTTCCTGGTTGCGCTGCGTGCGTTCCCGCACCGCCTCCTTCACCACGGTGTAGCCGCCGGTGTAACCCGCTTCCTTGAGCCGTTCCCAAATACGTTTGGCCGTGTGCCGCTGCTTGCGCGGCAGCAACTGGTCCTCTTTGAGGATCTGCTCGAGGCGCTCCTCAAAGGCCCCCAGCTTCTGCTTGGGCCGCGGTTGCCGCTGCCGGTAGCCCGGTGGCTCCGGATGCGTGAGCATCTTCTGGAGCGTTTTCCAGTGCATCCCCGTCTCCCGGAGAATCTGCCGCTTGCTGACCCCCTCCACCAACACCCGCCGTCGTATGTCTGCCCAGTCTGCCATAGTGCGATACATGCTTCATGGTTAATGAAGGTGCTGCACTTTTGGACCGCCCTGTCACACTCGTGACCCCGCCGCACTTTTCAACCGGCGTTTACACTAGCGCAGCTTTTTTGGAAGTCAGATCCTTCTGTGCGTCCCGGCTCTGAGCATCGAGGACATCTACTGCTTTGCTGAGGGTCGCGCCCTGTTCACCGACAATCACGCGATAGAGATTGCGGCGGTGATCGTGGTCAACGTAGTCGCCCGCAAAGACGTTGCTGTGAACGAAGGTGCTGTCGAAGATGGCGATGTCTGGAAGCGCGGCGCTCCAAGCGGCGCCTCGAAACGCGATTTGGCCGGTCGCGGTGAGAATGATTACCTCGGGCGCTCCGGTGGCTTCAAGCCGCCGCGTGCCGCTTTCGTTCGGCATCTCCCCACTGTCCTCCGTAGACACGCTCCGTGGCTTCAGAAGCACGACCACCACGACCGCCAGCGTCAACGCCAGCGCAGCGAGGAAAAGAAGGTTGTGCGCCCCGAGCCTCGGCGCGAGCCACGGCACGAGGAGACCACCGGCAATCCCCGCCACTACCTCGCCCGTGCCGATCAGCGGGAAGATGGCCTTAGCCCGGCGCAAATCGGAGCGATCCGACCAGCGTCTCAAATTCCAGCGCCAGCAAAAACGCCTGCACGTCGACCCAAGTCACCAGCATCGCCGCCGCCCATTTTCCCGCGCCCACACTGAACAAGCCGCGCAAACCCAGCGTTCCCACGAGTAAAACACATAGGCTGAAGAACAGCAGCCAGCGCAACCCGGCTCGGGCCGACCAGCGGATGGAACAATAGCTCACCACCGGTAACACGATCGCCGTGCCAATGTAGCACAGCGGCAGATCGGCGGCCTCGAAGTTGTGAACGAAGAGCGCCGGTGCCGCCGCAATCAGCAGCGACATCGCGACGCCGTTGCAAAACGAGTGGAGCAGCAGCACCACTGTGCGGCGTTCTTCGGCGCGCACCTGTATCATCCCCGAGCCTTGTCTCCACGCTGCCTTAGCCCTGGGTGTATCACCCACGTGAAAACGGAGCCGTTCATCGTTCAATGATCCGGTAAAAGCGGCGCGCCGATCCTGAACTAACCGCGTCCAAGAAGATCAGTTCCGTGCCCGAGTTTGAAATCGCACCTGCGGCCGGCGACCAGTCCAAAGGCGAGCCGGTCGGATTCAGAGTGGCTTGCACCTCGAAGTGCCCCGTGGCCGGAGCCAACTCGCCAGTCAGATGATCTGCGAAGTGCAACTCCGACCGCCCATCGGGCCGCCGCAGAATCCGGCTGATCTTCTGCGGAGCCTTGATCCACACTGCCGCCGTCCGCGAAGTCACGCTTCCGAAGTTGTTCGTAGCAACGAGTTGATAGCCGCCAATGTTAGTGCGCGACGCAGAGTTGATGGCCAACGTCAAACTGTTAGCCCCGCTGATCGGCTGCCCGTTAAGATACCACTGGCAGTTCAGGAGCGGCGGAATGCCACCAAACACCGGCTGTAGCGTCAATACGCCGCCGCGTAGCACATCCGCCGTGGCTGGCACGTCGCCGAGCAGGAGCGGCGGCTCGGGCGGCTGACGCACACTAAGCACCACATTGCCCGAGGTGCTGTTGGTTTTGAAGCCGTCCACCGCAATCTGATACTCGGTGTCTTTGACCGCGTTGAAGACCACGCGACTGGCACCAACTTGTCCCGTGAGCAGATCGTCGTTTTCCCCGACCAAGGCCAGTGCGTTGGCCGCGCTACCGGTGTAGACCGCCATCGTCGTGTCGAAGGAACTGCCGAGCGTGTAAATTTCCGCCGGCCCGCTGACGGGCGCGATCCACTTCCACCAGACGGACCTACCTCCGTCATTGCCGCCATGCGATGGCTCACCCGGCTCTTTCGTCGCAGCGAGGACGGATCCGCTCGTAGTAACCGAGGTGCCAGTGATGGCAATGCGGTTCGCAAACTGGTCATTGAAGGTGGCCGCAACGAAGGCGAACTCAACCGCCGGGCTGTTGGTGGAGCCGAAGGAATTGGTGACGGCCACTTGATACGTTCCCACATCACCGGCAGAGACGTTGGTTAAGGTGAGCACCTGGTTGGTTGCGCCGTCCAGATTCGTGCCGTTGCGCAGCCATTGGTAGGACAGCGGCAACGAACCGGTCGCCACCACGCGGAATTCCACGTTGGTGCCGCCGCCCGCGCCCCCAGTGAAGCGAGTCTGGCTGGCAGGCTGCTGCTGGATTACGGGCGGTGCCGCTTCATTGATCCCGGGGGAAACATTTAGCCGCACCTGCCCCATGGCATTGCGATAGCCGTCCACGGCAATGAAGTAGACAGTTCCGCCGGTGGCTTGAAACGTTACTTGGGCGTGGAAGCGGTTGACTCCGGGGTCATCGTTTTCCGCAACTAGATTCAGCGCAGTCAAGCTGGCTCCGGTGTAAACCCCGAGGACGGTGTCGAGTTCGCTGCCTGTAGTGCTGATGGTGACCGGCCCGTTGGTCAAGGCCGTCCACGACCACCAGACGGAATGGCCCAAGGTTTCCCGCAGACCGGCGTGAGCGGGCTCGTTCACCTGCCGCGTTGCCCCGAGGTTCGAGCCAATCGCTAAAGGCGAAAGCGTAGAGAGGGGTGTGGCGTCCTCAAAATTATCATTGGCGATCTGCGAACCCGGGGGATACTGGCGCAAGTCGAGCACAACGCTACCCTGAGCTTGGTTAGTGCCGGCCCGAAAACCATCGACCGCAATCTGATATTCCGTGCCGGCAACCGCCTCGAAGGTCACAGTGCTAGCATCATCGGCACCATGATGGTCTGATGCGATGGTGGTCAAAGCTGCTACGGTGGTCCCAGTGTAAACCCCCAAGACGGCATCAAAATCGCTCCCTCGGGTGTTAATCGTGACCAAGGCCGTCGCAGGTGCCACCCATTTCCACCAAATCGATTTGCCGCCTATGTTGCCATGGTGATTGGGTTCACCCACTTCCTTCGAGGCATTCGTGTTGACGCCAGTGGCGGAATTCGTTGCCCCGGTGAGCAGTATGCGATTGCTGAAATTGTCATTCCCGCCGGCTGCTTGCAGTGACAGATTGATTACTGCGTCCCCCGCCGCGCCCAAGTAGCCGTCCACTGCTATCTGATAGATGGTGTCTTTGACTGCTTGGAACTGGAGGCGTGAGATGATGAACCCATCGCTGTCATCGCCATCGTTCTCGGCAATCAGGGTCAAAGCATCCAGCGAGGTGCCCGTGTAAACGGCGAGCAAGGTGTCAAAACTGCTCCCCACCGTATCCAACTGACAGAGCCCGCTCGCCGGCGCCTTCCAGGACCACCAGACTGATTTGCCACCTTGATAGCCAGCATGAACTGGTTCACCTGCTTCTCGGCTGGCACTCTCAGTGGATACGCTGTCAGTGGCGGACAACCCGAAGAGCGCGGAACGGTTGGTAAACGCGTCATTCGCGGCCCCCGGCGGGGCCGGATAGATGCGGAGCGCGATGTCGCCTGTTTCACCCAAGTAACCGTCGACGGCGATGCTGTATGCCGTTCCAGCCGTGGCCTGAAACTGTAGGCGAGATATCTTGTAGTTATCGCGGGGATCGCCGTCGTTTTCCTCGACCAAAGTCAGGGTCCCTAAATCACTCCCGGTGTAAACGGCCAAGAGCGTGTCAAACGTGCTACCCTCCGTGTCCACTTGATACCGGCCCGTGGCCGGAGCTACCCACGACCACCAGACGGAGTTGCTACCGGTGAGACTGGCATGGTCACGCTCGCCGGGTTCCTTGGTGGCTCCCACGTTGTTATCCAGCACTTGGACCGCAGTCGGGGGGAACGTGAGGCGGTTCAAGAAGAAGTCGTTGTCTGCCGCTTGCACCAAGCGGAGCACGATGTTGCCTTTCTGCGCCCCCTCAGGCGGCGGCTCAACGTAGGATGCCACAGCGATCTGATAGGTGGTTCCGGCGGCCGCCCGGAACACCAAGCGACTCGTGCGCAGGCCTGAACCAAAAACCTCATCATCATTTGCAGCGACGCCAGTAAGCGCCTCCACGCTGTTCCCAGTATAAACCGCCAGCACCGTGTCCATGATCTGGCTGCCATACCGCGAACTGCCTACAGTATCCACCGTCACCAACCCGTTTCGAGCGGCCGTCCAAGTCCACCAAACCGAAGCGCCGTTGGTCACGCCCGCGTGCAGCGGCTCGCCCGGCTCCAAAGTCGCCGTGAGGTTTTCGCCGCCGGTGGTGATATTCTCCCCGGTTAGGGTAATCCGGTTGGCAAAGGCATCGTTGCCTGCCGATGCCCCGGCCGTCAACGTCGCCACTGCGCTAGTGACGCTGCCAAAGGCGTTGGTGATCACAACCCGGTAATCACCCGCATCAGCGGCGACCACGTTCGTGAGGGTCAGGCTGGCGTTCGTTGCCCCGAGCAGAGTCACACCGCCCTTTTGCCACTGATAAACCAGCACAGGAGCTCCAACCGCCACCACACTGAAAGTTGCATTGAGGTTCGCGCTAGCCTGAACGACTTGGCTGGCGGGCTCGGTTGTGATTACCGGAGGTGCAGACAAACTCAGGTTGAAGGTGACATTCCCACTGGCTCCTTGATAGCCCCCCAACGCGATCTGATACGTTGTGCCGGCGATGGCTGGAAAGCTTACCCGGCTGGTGATCAGGCCAAACTCATCGTCGTTGTCGGCCACCGGAACCAATGCGGTCAGCGCGTTGCCGGTATAGATTGCAAGCACCGTGTCAAAGGTGCTCCCGCGGGTGTCCATGGTCACCTCTCCGCTGGCAGGAGCGGTCCAACTTAGCCAGACCGTGGCGCCGGGAGCCGATCCTGCATGAGCAGGCTCGTTCGCTTCGATCGTGGCGCCCACGTTGGAACCCGTCACCTGATTTGTGAAACCCGTGAAGGCGAGACGCCCCGCAAACGGATCGTTCACCGGCACGCCGACCGTCAACTGGGCAAAGGAAGTCACCGCTCCGACAACGCTTAGCAGCAAGACCAGCAGCCAACTGGACTGCGTTGATGGTCGCCGGGGAGAGCGCCCGCGCATAACCTCAGTAAAAATGAAACGTGTCGTCATCATGGAGAAGATGGGCTAGGTGATTTTAAAGGTGCCCTGACCAGAAGGGTTGCCTCGCGTTGTTCGCCATCGGGATAAAAGTGGCGGGTTACGAGCTCGCCGTGATTCATGAGCGCCTCCGCCTTGAGGCACCCGCTGGGAAACCAAGCGCGGGAGAGACCGTGCGGTTTTCCATCCTTAAACTCCGCCTCGGCCGCCAGCGCGCCGTTCACGGTCCATTGGCGGAAGATCCCCTGCTGCTGGCCCAAAACGAGTTGACCCTCCGAGCGCTTCTGACCGTTCGGATGCCAAGTCATGCGCGAGCCGTGCGGAAGGCCGCAGTGAAACGATTCCCTCAACTCCAGCGTTCCGTTTGTGGCCCAGCCTTCGGAGATGCCGTGCAACCGCCCGTCCACCACCGCAGTTCTGAGACGCACCTTGCCGTCGGGCGCATGGTCGGTCATCCACCCAGTGAAGGCAGCGGCGGAACCGGGGCGAAAGAGCTGACCCGCTTTGTTCTCCAGGCGGAACCGCGCCACAGAAACTGGCGCGCCTACGGTAGACTCCGCAGCGTCCCGAGTTCTCATGGATACCTCAACCACGCCCACTACCACCGCCAGCCCGAGGAGTGCCAGCCAGAAGCGGGTTCGCCTTTGCATCGCCGGTGAGTTGGCCGTTGAGTGATCCATCGAGGTGGCTATTGAAGTTTGAGCCGGAAGTAGGTGGGGGGCGTCCCGTTCGTCGGCGGGACGGCCTCGATGCGCACCTTCTGGACCGAGTCGGTGGCAAAGCTCGCCCGCGCCGGCGCATTGGCCGCCTCGGTGGACAGGCGGAATGTCAGCGGCTCCCAGCTTTTCAGGTCGGCCGAGCCAAGCAGCGTGTAAGTGCGGGCGTTGACCGCGAGGAATTCGAACTGGGGTCGGCCTTGATGGACCCCGACGATGTTGAGGGCAAACCCGTGCTCAGGATCGAAGGCATAAGTGCCGGCGAAATACTCCTGCAAGTTGGTCAGGCCGTCTTTGTCCGCGTCTTCGCCCGGCTTGACCTTGGAAATGTCGGGATTGATGAGTCGCTCCCAAGCGTCGGGCAAACCATCCCCATCGGAGTCCTCCCCGAGCGTGAGGTTGAGCCGCGTCCGCTGGCTGGGCTGGCCCAGTTGGCGTAAATCGCCCGCCATCTCAATGGGCAGGTATGTCACACCCCCAACGCGCACCTTGATCAGGAAGGGCACCGTGGGCCGCAACGCGGTGGGCAGATAGGGGGTAGCCATCAACCCCGAATCCATGGGCACTTCCAAGCGGTAATTCGCGCCGGACTCGATGCCAGGGATCACCGTCGTCTTGACCTTCACGCCGCTGGAGGTTTCCAAGACCACCTCGGCATCCGCGTTGATGGGGGTGCCATATTCGTCCCGCAGCATTCCGTAAAAGAGGTGGAATGGCGCGGGCGGATAGGCCCCAACGGGACCATGCAAGCAGGCCAGGACGGTGAGCAATGCGAACGCAAGCCGAAGCCGGTCGCTGGCACGGGCGATGTAGAGGGGTGGCTTCATGGCAAACGGTCAGGCTAGTTACCGGAATACGAGTAGGTGGTGTAGTAGAGCTTGATGTCTGTGAGGGTCTGGATCAGGCGGGACAAGCCCTCCTTCGGATCAGCGAGAAGCGTGTCGCCGGGGATAACGAGCTTCCACTGGCTGTTCCACACCGAGCGCCCCACCAGCCGACGGTTGGTGAACTGAGAGAACTGAAGTGACGTGGTGTTGTAAACATCCGCCTCGAACGGTGCGGTTGAATCCGTCGGACGGAACGCCTGATGTTTGCGCGTCGTGAAGAGCGGCTCGGTCAAAGAGTCGGCGGACTGATAGAAGTTCTTCGTCGAAAAACCGGAGCCGCCGATGTTAAACGGCAAGGGAATTGCGATGTCGTCCACTTTCCAGGTCCGCAACTCGCTGGGATCTCCCAACGGCGGGCTGCGCATGGTATCCACCCCGGTCGGGATCAGATAAACGTAAGGGTTTGCCGACAGAGCCTTGGAATCGAGAAAGGCTAGGTCGGGATCCGATGTCTTGTTTTTTCCCGGATAGTTCATGCCAACATACCCCTCCAAAGCCACGCCCACGGAGTGGATCTTGGTTGCGTAGGAGCTGCGATGGAAGGAGCTATCCATGGCGGCCAAGGGCTTTCCGAATACGTTTTCCCCCGGGTTGATGGACGTGCTGAAGGTGATCACGATGCCTGGCACCGGCAGCCCGGTGCCCGGATCGACCTGTTGGCAGTAACGGCGGACATCTGTGTCGTCGAGAATGTTATCCATGCGGTTCTTGTGGAGAAAATCCTGCCAAGCCGAGGCCCCTTTATCTTCTCTTGCTACATTGTTGGTGGTCCGCCACACATTCGTAACGCCGTGGAGGGCGACCACATTGGTCACATACGACTCGTCCGTGGCGGTGGGAGTGGGCAAGATGCGCAAGTTGCCGGAGCGCAGTGAGGCCAGCGTGTTGTAGGCGTCCGGGGCATTAAAGCCGAGCCGCCCCCGGAGCACTTCAAAGTCGGCCTTCATTTCAGCCAAGGCGCTCGAGAGGCCGGGGTCGCCGGTGTTGCTGCCGGCAAACTGCGGTTCGCCGTCCCGCACCACACCCAGGGCGCGGCTGCTGACAATACGGTTAACGAACGCCTTGCCCTTGCTCGTGCCCAGCAGGCCGGTTTCGTAGTCGTAGGCGTTGGCCGCCATGAAGGCATAGCGCGAGGCCAGATCAAACAGCGTCTTGTAACGCTCCAGCTTCTCGTTGCGGAAGATGCGGAAAGCGGCGTCCCGTGTGCGGAAGCCCTGAATCACTGCCGCCGTGCGCTGACGGGAGATTTGCCGCTCGACCTGTATCCGATCGCCTCGCGCGACGAGCGTGGCCACAGCACGATGCGCATCATCGAGTTCCTGCAAGGCGCGATTGATCACGTTGGGATAGTCCTGCAGATCCCGCATGGCCGCGTCCAGTTCCACCAGCGCAGCCAGGCGCTCCTGTGTCCGCTCAACCGGCCTGATCCGGTCAAATTCCACGCCAACCTCGGCGATCTCATGGGCGGTCTTTATTGCTGCTACCACCGATTTCTTGGCCACTAATCCGGCGGTAAGCGCTGTCTCCGTGGCACCTCGTGCTGCCCGAGTGGCAGCCCGGGCAACCGAGGTAAGATCGCCACCAGCTGCCAAACCAGCGACGAGCATCCGTGGAAACGCCTCGCGAAGTGCTTCCTCCTGCGCCTTGATTCCGCTCTTGATCGAGTCGGTGATGCTTTCGACGACCTGCGCATAGCGCTCAACATTATCGACGGCAAGCTCCGCCAAGGAAAGTCCAAGTTGCGCTCCCGTCACCTGGTCCTTAGCAGCCTGACCAGCCTTAAAGACTCGAATCTGGCCGTTCAACTTCTGTTTCAGGGTCATCCCGGCCGCCATGGCCTCAGCCAACGTATTGCGAGCCTTGATGACATCGGAGATCGCCTGTTGGATTTCGCCCGGGCTGCCTCGCTTGCCCTGATGGGTCGTCGGCTTCTTGAAGCCGTGCGGAGAGAGGTTAAAGAGCAGGTATTTCCCCCCGATATAGGGATTACCATTAGAATCTTTTTCACCATCAAGAGCCTTGCTGCCGGGGTCGTATAAGTCGAAGAAGTCGAACGCGGCCGGGGCATTCGGAGTGCCCACCACCCAATGTGCGGGGAGGTTTTGCAGGTCGAGCCTGAACTCAATGTCCGCCTCGGGCGTCAGGTTGTTGCGGAAGGTCAACTCCGGCGTTTCCACATAGGCGTAGTGGATGAGGTCTGGCCCCTGATAACCCTGCTTGTAGGTTTTACCGGGACCAACGTCGTCCGGATATGGCGTGCCATAGATCTCGATCAGCGCGTTGGTAAAGGCGAGTTCCTCCTGCGCCAGCGCGGTGCGCAACTCGGCCAATGAGTCTTCCTCCGAGCGCATGAGGCGAGTGACGTCTTTCGCATCATCGAAGGCCGCGAGCGCGTTGTTCAACGCCAGCTTCGCGCGGTTGTAAACCTGCTCGAAATGTGGCTGAGGCTCATCGCCCACGAGCAGGTTGGGATTGAGATCGAACGGAATGCTCCCTTCCGTCAGGCCGAGGGGAGTCAGCCGACCCTCGGCATTATCCACCGATGCCTGCAAGTCAACGAGCGTCGTGCCCAGCTCCAAGAGTTCCGGGACCGTGGTGCGGTCCACCTTCTGGATACCCTCATGGCTTGGGTCGGGATCCACCTCGGGCAGGATGGCATTGCCCACCACCCAGTTCAGAAATGCGCCCTGAGCGGTGCGGGAAGCCCAATGGTCGGCACCCCAATGGCGGACAATATTGTTGGTCGCCGTGCCATGCCTGATCGTCCGGGTGGAAACCCGGTTGGTGGCAAAATGCTCCCAGCCCGAGGTGCGGCCGGGCACATAGTCCTTGCGCCAGGTTAGGTCATAGATCTGCCGGCCGGCCCGCGCCACGGCAGCCGCGCCGGCCGCAAACTTGCGCTCGTCCAAGTAATCCACCGTCACCGGCTGACCGAGGACGGTGACCGCCTCAACCCGCGGCACCCAGTCAAAGTTTGGATTCGCCAGGAGGGAGTAATAGCCCTTGAGCGCGGTCAGATAATGACCATAGGCATCACCGTGGCCCTGCGGGTAGAGCTTGGCTGCGTCAGCGGCGTCGGCCTTGCCGTCCGTGTTCTGGTCCAGGATGTTGTAATTGAGCGCGTAAATCACTTCACCCGCGTCAATGCCCCGCGTGAAGTTCCACACCAGGCGGTTGTAAACGGGCGCGGTCTCAACTCCCGGCAAGGCCACATCATCGCGACCCCTCAGCAACGCGAGTTCCTCCTCCAGCAGCGAGGGCACCTGCCCACGGAAGGCGAACAGCGCCGTGGCGATGTCGCCGTATTCCCGGTCCTTGGTCCCGATGCCAATGGTGGGGTTGGCCGCGTCTGCGTAGGCTTCGTTGCCTACCAGCAGGTAGAGGTCATTGATGTAGCCGGCGGCCAGCAGCAGCGCGTCGTTGGCGGGGCCGAAGTTGACGCCGGCATCCACGCTCAGGTTACGCCCCCGGTTTAGCACCGTCTCGTAAATCTCAATGAGCCCGTAGTTGTTGATGTTTTCCATGTTGAGGGCGATGTCGCCCTCGTAGCGCTTGCCCGCCTGCGTGAGGATGCTCACGTCCGTGCTCACGCTGTTGTTGTAGAGGTCGGTCACGCGCTGGTTGAACGGGTTGATCTTGGCCAGCACGCGCTTGACCCAGCCCTCAGCCAGTTGCGGCTTGGTCCACTCCGACCACCGATCCTTGAGCGGATGCTTGTTGTCCTTGGGCCGGTAGCGCATCACCAGATAGTTGTCCACCAAGGTGCGAATTCCGCTCCCACCAAGGGTGAATCGCTTGATGTCCACGCCGTTGGTGAGCGCCGTGTAGCGGCTCATGGTGGCGTCCGTGGCCGGCGGGAAACCGTCCACGGGCGGGGCGATCTTCCACTCGTAGTCATACTCGGCGAACTTGCCGCCCAAGTCCGCCGTGTGCTCGAACGTGATCAGTTCGTTGAGGGGGTTCTCCGATTCCAGAATCTTGAGTTCACCTCGGTAGAGCGAGCCCGTGACCCGCAGGACATACATTGAGACAGGCTCTCCGGCCGGCGTTTGTTTGGTATTCCCGCTGTTGCCGACAATCAGGGTAACAAACCCGCCGCCCGGCCCGGCCGCACTCAGCGCGTAGCTGTCCACCGCCGTTTGGTCGTTGGTGATGGCCACCAATGCCGATACGCGGTTGGTAACCGTCATTTTGGTGTTCACGATGAACTGGCCGGGAACTTCCGGATTCACGTAGAAAGTTTGGACGATGGCTGACAGGTTAGTGACGGCCGCATCCCATTTCGACTTATTGGAATCAGCCGCCGGACAAAGCGCCTGCACGGTGGCAAGGTCCGAGCCGGCCAGCACGTTAAGCAACAGGTATTTCTCCCCGAACAGCTCGTCCTTGAATTCGCCTTGGAAAACCAGGCTGCCTTTCGGTCCAACAGTCGGATCCAGGAAGAATCTCTTAGCCAGATGCGGAGGAAGGTTGGGGAAATAGGTCTTACCTTGATACAACTCCGCGCGCACGCCGTCCGGCAGTTGCTTCAACCCGGAATCGTCGGCCTTCAAGGCGAAGGTTTTCTGGACGGTCGGGTCGTGGAGGATCATCGCCGCACCCGCCTCGCCATTGTTCACGCCGTTGGTGGCGATGGCCTGCTGGTAAAGCAGCTTGGCGCTGGTCTGCCCGCGGATGGCGGGCCGGCCCTTGTTCGGCTCCATGAGCGTCTCGCCGAAGTCCACCGCCGGGGCATTGCCCGGCCAAGTGGGCCGATAGACGATGTCCAGCGGTTCGGCGGCCTTCGAATCGCCTCCGCTCTTGGGGTCTGCGTTGGCAGCGCGCAAGTAGGGGACGATCGTCCCGACTTCCGGCACCGTGCCCCGACCGGGCCAGGCGAAGCCCTCCTGCGTCTTGTAGAAGAACCGCATGCCGAAGGCGTTGGTGGGAATGGTCTCCCCCACACTGGCGGGATGCGCCAAGCTCGGCGGCCGTCCGAGCAAATCATTGAGATTAAGCGCGAGCTGTTGGGAGGGAGTGGAGCTTAGGGTCAGTGTCACCGTCGCCGTGGAGCCGTCTCCATCCGTTATGATGAGCGTGTAAGTTCCCGTGACGGCCGTGAGCGTGCCATACACGGCGAGACCATCCCTGAGCGGCCCGAACTTCAGCCCCGCAGGCAGCGGCGTGGCTGGCGAGACCGTGGCGACGAGGGAATCAATTCGCCTGGAAGTGTGGATGTAGTTCGTAAAGGCAGAGTTTAGCGTGCCGCCGCTTGTCACGCTGCCGACGAAGGGCGAGCCACGCGAGGTGGAGTCAAAGCGGCCAGCCTCCAGCCTGGGCAACCCGCTGTGCGGGCCGCGCATGACCCAGAACGCACCCTTCCGGTCGAGATAGGTGAATTTGTCGTAGTGCCCATATACACCCGCTGACTGACCTTCGGTCCAGCCGGTGGGCAAATCGCGAACCGAAGGCAAAATCTCCCGGTTGTAATTCGTGGCCGTCTTGGTGGTGCCGGCGGTGAGGATTTCGACTGGTGCCGGGAGCAGCGGCAGCGGCATCGGGGCCTGCAGTTGTTTCCCGGCCTCCACAACGTAGTCGAAGACAATGCCGGCCGAACGCTTTTCCCGCAGCACCTTGAAGGCCCGCACCGCCGGCCGGCCGTCTTCCGCCGTGTAATCCAGCAGCACGTAAGGCCGCGAGGAGAAGGTCGCGCTGGTGCCCGTGAGCACCGCCGGGGTCGTCGTGGCCCCTACGCTTCCAGCAGCCGTCAGATTCAGGTCATCCCGCAGCGCGTAGGCCTGGCCGCCGATCATCAACGCGTGCTCCTCGTTGGGGTTGTAGCCGGGCAGGCTGGGATCGTTCTGGACATAGATGGAGCCCTTGGCCTGCAGGCTCCCCAGCCCACCGCTGCCCTGGTTGCTGGCCATCACAATTTCGTTCGCGGGATCGTCCGGCCAAGCGAGGTTGTAGCGGCCCAGCACCGCCGGCCAGTAGATGGGCTTGAAGCCGTTCTCCTGATTCTTGATCGCGTTGGTTTGGTTCTGCCGGAACCACCAGACCTCCAGCACAGCTTGGCCCGGGATGGCGTTGACGGGGATGATGGCTCCCGCCTTAGCCGCCTCGAATCCGCTGGCGAACGGATCCTTGTAGGCCACCGGGTGGAAGGATGTTCCGCTTGCGGGTAGAACATATCCCGCCAGAGCGCTGGCGGCCAATTCGCCCTCTGGCGACTCGATTCGTTCGCCGACCAGCACGGTCTTCTGGATGGTGCGCGGAAAGGCACCCCGGTTGACAGTCGTGGCCGTCTGCGGCTGCAAAGCGAGTGGACTAGCCCCTGAGGACAAGGCCGCCAAGCTCAGGGCATGAAGATGGAAAGCGCCGTCGCCCACTGGCGATATCCGAATGCTCCGCGTCGTTTCGGTAGCCGTGAAAAGATAGTCGATACGTATACCATTGCCTTGCCCGAATGCGTTCTGGTTGATAAGGTCCGAGTCACCCCCTGAGGCAAAGGTTAGGTTGCGACCAGCCGGATCATACCAACCAACGCTAAAGAATGAGGCGACATACTTCCGCCCGGTGACCAAACCTTTCAGCTTCACGTCCGCCGGCCTTCCATCATAGGCGAAGCTACCCGCTAGGAAGGCGGTCGCCTGACCCTCGCTGGTCGAATACAATCTGTTTCCGGCGTGAAAGGACGGGTAAACAGCCGTGGTTCCGGACAGTTCGAAGTTACTGTTGGTGGTCGTATTGAGGTATCCGGGGATTGCAACGCCATTGAGATCAGTGCTCCCAGTGCTGCCGATTTTTGCAGCCCAAAGCGTCGTGGTGCCCGTATCCGACTTCTTGATCCCAGTGGTCGCCACATCGCTAGTCCAAGAATTTGCGATGAACTTGCCCTCGCGACTCAGGAGGAAGCGGGGATCCTGTGCCAGCACGGTGTCAATCGAGCTTGTGCCAACGGACGCCGCAGGGAGTGATTCGGTGCGCAGGACGGACATCACCCGCTCGAAAGCCACCTTCTCCCCGGAATTGAACCGCAACAGCGCACGATGCACCGGCTGGTTCGCCTTGAGCCAGGTGTAAAACTCGCTCTTTTCATTCAAGAACGCCTGCTTTGCACCACCCAACTCATCTTGATACTGGAGCCAGGGCACGTTATCCGCCGGGAGCGGGACGGCGGTCTTGGCAGCCTCGGACTGGGTGGCAGTGGCTGGGCGGAGGTAGTGGCTGTAACGCGCAGGGTCTTCCGGCCAGATCTGCCGATATCGCGCAAAGACGGCCGGCCACCGCAACCCCGCCTCGCCGGACTCCAGCCAATGCACCAGCACATCGTTCGCGTTGGCGGTTTCCTTGACGGCGTAATAGTCCCCGTCGCCACCCCGGCCCAAGGGATCCCTGTGCAAGAAGTCCCCGCCAACGGCCGTGAGCACCGGCTCCGGCAGCAGGTGGGCATCCGACTGTCCGTCGGCGTAGGCGGTGATTTTCTCGCCCAGTTCCGCCGTGAGATCGGCCGGAGGCGGCTGTTTGAGCACGTCCAGGATTTCATAGCCCAAATGCCTTCGCGCCTCTCCGGCGGTCGGGTCCCCCAGCAGTTCTAGGAAGACGCGGCCCTCGCGGTTGTAGGCCTGAATCAGGCCTTGTGTATTGTCATACCAAGCGGTGCGCAGCTCCTGAAGCACGGCATTGGTGCTGCCGTCCGTGACGCTGGAACTGCCCAACTCGACGAACTCGCTGGTGGTCGTGCGCGGGAAGGCGGAGTTGTAGTGGAAATAGACCGCGCCTACCCGGGCGGCGGGCACCACTACGGGTTTGCCGGTGGCGCGGAACGATTTCTCCGTCCAGTAGAGCTGCCGGGGCGTTTTGGCCGCCGCGCCACCGACGACGTAATTCACGTTCGTGACGCCGTAATACGAGCCGCCGATTTCCACGCGCCCCGGGCCGGCGGTGGTGAAGTTCCCCGGTCGGGCCGTGCGCCAAGTGACTTGGATGGGGCCGGGCTGGGTGGCGAACACGCGCTTCGCGTGGGGACTCCAATAGTAGGGCGAGTCGGTGTGCCCGTTGGTGGTGTAAGGTTCCGCCAGCCAATACTCCTCGGGCTTCTGCAGCAGCAGGCCGGACTCATCGGTGGCCGGCGGGGGAATCACGGCCCCAAACTGGAACGCCGACAGCCGCCCAAACGTGGCCCCGCCCACCGTGGCGCTGCGCAGGATGACGGCGGAGTTGCGGGGCAGGTTCAACGGCACCGCGTTTTGGGAATAGTTTCCCGCAATCAGCGTGGGATTGGGTCGCGGCACCACCACGGCACCGTAGGTCACCACCGCGCGAAACTGCGGCTTGGTGGCGGCCAGGGTGTTCAGCACAACGCCGTTCACCGGCACATCGCTGGCGCGCTGGGCACTCCAGTTCACCCCGCGCCCGTAGTTGGTGGAATAAAGCGTGGCGGTGAGGTCTTGCAGCGCCTGCGCGTGGGCGGAGGCGGCCAGCCCCAGCAGTGCGAGCCAGCACACGGCGCGGGGTGGAAGGCGGAGTAGCCGTTTCATAGCGTCAGATAAAGCGGGTCAATTGCGGAGGCCGGGAAAGGGAAATTCCCGCCGGACGGCACACGAAGCACGTCCGGCGGGAACACGCCGCCGCAACGTGCGGGGCATGAAAGCAGACTGGCGCGCAAGGGCTGGCCAAAAACCGGATGGGGCTGCCGAGGCATGAGGCGCGCGATGAAGACTTAGCGGGCCGACACGGGGAGCACCGATGCCGGGCCATTCTCAGACGCCGCAGCACGGGGGCTGGGGTTCTGCCGTTCGGCGACCTGGCGCACGAGCTTCTGCAAGTCCGCCACCTGGCGCTCCAAGCCTTCCAACTCGTCCACGCGCTTTTGCAAGGCCACTACCTGGCGCTCGCGGGATTCCAGCTCGCTCACGCGCTTCTTGAGCGCTTCGTTCTGCCGGGCCAGCTCCTGCGTGGCAGAGACATTCAGCATGGAGATGGCGGTGTAATCCACGCTGCGGAAATCTTTCACCTGCTTGCCGTAAACAAACATCGTCTTGGCGGGCTTCTCCGCCGCCACGACGAACTGGTGGGGGGTGATGACGGCTTTGACCTCCACGGTGGTCATGGGCGAGGCGTCCATCATGAGGTCCACCTGGTCGCCCGCTTTGAAGTCGTGCGCCTTCTTGGTCGTGACCTTCAGGCTTTTCGCCTGAACATCGTGTTCCAAGGCAGCGGCGACTTCATAGACATTAGGAATCGGGGTCAACATTGGAATGACTGTGACCGCTTGGGGAAACACCCGCTCCACGTCCTGAGCAATGAGTTGTTTGTGCTTGCGGTGCCCGTCCTTGGTGCGATCAATCCATTGGTAATCCGTGACGCGCAGCTTGAGCACTGTTGCCAAATCCTCCTCCGGCTTGCTCAAGCCCAATACATTCTTGGCCCGCAGATCGGAAGATGTGGAAAAATTCCCGACATACACCCGGTCTTTGGCGATCGTCATGCCTTCAAAGATTGCTGCGATGGTTTTGTAGGCAATCGTGCAATCATCCCCTGCTGTGTTTACATAACCGCCAACGCCTCCACCGGCAGCATCCTTGCCCAAATAGAAGCCAAAGTCATCGTCTTTGCCAGTTTTGTGGTCTGTATTCAGAGTATCTGCCCATGAATACCCAGCTTTGACAACATGCAACGGGGCCCGGGGGGTAGTAGTGCCAATACCCACGCGACCAGCAGCGGTAATTACCATGTGCTCAGTATATCCACTGAACTCATCTCCGGCGATGTTATTGCCTCGAAAGTAAAGATTCCCACTCGAGCCCCAGTTGATCACACCGTTGGCCTGGTTGAAGATTAGATGCCCCCCAATTCGTGCGCTGCCATTCACATCGAGCGTCTTTCCCGGGGTCGTGGTCCCAATGCCCACGTTGCCACTGCCTGCGATTTGCATCTTCTCATGAAAGGTGAGGTTGGTAAGGTTGCCGGTAACGTTGCCAAACGCAATTTTTCCACCCCCGCCGGCGTAGAGATTCAACGTGCCACCGCTAATGCCCATGCCATAGGTTTCCTCAGGGGCACCCCACAAGGTGATTTTATGACCGAGGCTGGCACCGAAATCCAGCTCACTAGCGGTGGCTTTGCTAACGGCAATGTTGCCACTTTCATTTCGGGCGACAATGGCGTTGGCGGTGTTCGCGCTGGTGGCAGTGGTCCGCGCGTTGGGAATGTTGCCGGTGGCAATCTTGCTGAAATCCAAGTTGGGGATGCGTGCGACGTCGAGCGTTCCGGTCAAAATCTTGCTGGCATCCAAGTTGGGAATCTGGGTCGCGACGAGCGTGGCAGTGCTGTCCACCGTCATGGCCTTCCTGGCGAGCATGGCGTAGGGCGCGGGCAGGAAGCGCAGGCGCGGCGCGAGCGCAGCCCCGTCCACCGTCAGCTCCACAAACCGATCCGAAGCCCCGGGGCCGGTGAAATGGCTCGTCAGGTCGGCCGAGAACGGCTCGGAGCCGACCGCGCTGCCCTGCCCCAGCAGCACGCTGAAGTGCCCCTTGTCCACGGTCACCACCTGGGAGGAGGCCCACAGCGCGGTGCCGCCGCTCTCGGCGGCGAAGATGCGGAACTGGATGGTCTTGTTGACGGGCGAAGCGTTCCCCAGCGGTGCGCCGTTGGGATCCGTCAGGAAACCCTGATAGGTGAGCTGGGTGGGCGGGTTGTTGTTCGCCTGGCCATGCGTTGCCGAGGGCAGCGCGGCGAGCAGGGCGGCACCCAACAGGGCGAGCAGGTGGAGTTTGGCTGGTTTCATAAGCTGGCGGTGGTCAGTGCGGGATGGATAAGGAGTGGTGATTTGGTTCATTGGGTGGTGAGGGTGGGGATGGAACTGATGCGCTGGAGGCTGAACGTGCCGGAAAGCTGGAACTGGCGGGAGGCCCCGGCCTTGCCGCCGAGGGTAATGGTCTCCTCATACGTGCCGGAGCGCCCTTGCGCGCTGGCCGTGAGCGAGCGAAAGTCCGCGCCGGGAGTCTGAAAGGTCAGCCGGATCTGCCGCGTGATGGCGTAGGACTCAAAGCCCGGCGGTTGGACCTGCTTGAACTTGGGGTCAAGGTTGTCGTGGTCCGGATGGAAGGTGTGGAGGAAGGGGTTGCTGGCGTGGTCGTTGTAGTCCACCGGCACCGTCAGCGTCACCACGCTGGCGGGGTTGAAGTTGCCGGCGCTCGACCAGAACGTGTTGGCAGAGGAGAAAGGCAGATGCGGCGTGCTGATGCGGCGGGCGGAAGTGATTTGGGCGGCATCCAGCAACTGCTCACGGCTGGCCACGATGGTGTTGGTGGAGTTGGCACCTTTGCCCACGAACACGCGTTGCAGCAGGCGCACCTGCCCGGCGGTGGCGTCATGTTGGAGGATGAGGCGCAGCGGGAGCGGGCTGGGCACCTTGGCCATGGCGGTGTTCACGCCGGTGGAAAGGTAGCGGCCGGTCTCGTCACGGATCAACCCGGTGGCGGGATCCAAATCGTAATCACGGAACGAGCGCTGGAGGGTGTAAATTTGGTCGTTATAACCGGGCGCATAAATTCGCCGGCCATCCCCGGACATGGCCACCGCCAGAAATCCGGGCGTCGGTGACTGGCTGGCCCAAGTCTGGCCGCCGTCGTTGGAAAGCTGGAGGTTCCGACCGGCAGGAGCGGCATGGCTGGCAACCGCCAGACGCGATCCGTCCGTGGACGTGGCGACGCCGGCCCATTGTTGGCTCGGCAGCGAGGTGCTATCCCAGTTCTCACCGCTGTTAGTGGAAACCATCACGCTGACGGTCCCGTTGCGGTCGCCGCAAGCGATGAGTCGCTGACCATCCGCCGAGGACGCCACAGCATACCATTTGCGTAATCCAACGCTAGTGTTGGTCAACCAATTTCTGCCCCCATCGGCGGAGGTGAGGATGAAGCCGGGATCTACCGTGGCCACCAGCCGCATGCCATCCTGGGAGCTGGCCACACCGCTCCAGTTCTTTATTCCGAGAGCGGCGACTGGCTCCCACGTCGCGCCCTGGTTGCTGGAAACATAAAGGTTGCCACCCTGCGCCACCGCCGTCATCCGGGAACCATCGGCCGAGACCGCCACGCCTAACCATGAGCGTCTCGATTCCCGGGCCACCCAGTTGGTGCCACCATCGTGGGAGACATGCAACTGGCCGTAGAAGTTCCCGGCCACCATCACCATCCCGTTGGCCGAGCAGGCGACCGCCTTGTAAGCGCCGGGAACACCGCGAGTCTGCCAAGTCGCGCCGTAGTTGGAGGTGACTTGGATCCGGCCGAACTCCACGTCGTCAACCACGATCGCAATCCGGCCATCCAGCGAGGTGGCGGCGGCCTTGTAGTAAAGGGATGGTGTGCCCGCCACGGCGACCCAGTTGGAACCCGGCACCTGCGCGCCATCCCTCGGCAAATTGGCGTTGTCCAAGACCTTGGCCAAAGCCGCCGGGTCGGTGGCCTTCGGGTATTGCCTTAAATACTGGCCGACACGATCCACCGTGGCTTGACCGACCCATAGCCCGGCGGCGTCCGGCACGGTGCCGCTCACCGGCACGTCCACCTGCTGCAACCCGGCGGTGTCCGTCACCCGGAGGATGCCAGCGTAAAGCGATCCAGAGGCAGCGGTCATCAGCGAACGGTTCAAGCCCAACACGACTTCCACCTCGGAGCCGACCTCTCCCTCAGCCGTCAGGGTATATGACGGGTTGTTGAGCACGGTGTGAGTGTGCGTGAGCGTGGCGGGGCTAAGCGCGCCGCGCACCAGCAACTGCGGCGAGCCGACAATGGTGGGCTGGCCGACGGGTGCGGCCTCGGAGGCGAGCAGGTCCAGGGAAACCGTGCGGGCGGTGGCGGTGCGGTTCTTGAGCCGCAGGCTGTAGGTGCCAAGGGTGTCCCGGAAGTGGATACCGGCGGAATTTTGCAGGGAGACCTCCACGGGACCGTAGTAGCGGTTGTAGTAGTTGGTGCTGCCCCGCACCCAGAAGGCCTCACCGCGCCGCACCTGAATGGTCCCGGCTGTAAAGTTGACCACCTCCTGCGGGGTAGGCGCGGCCCCGGCCGCTTCGCCGCCGGGGTAGCGGAATACTTTCGCTGCGTTCTCCAAGGTCTTGGCCAAGTCAAGCCCCGGGGCGGGCGACAAAAAGGTGGTGAAACTCGGCGTCGTCCCGGCGGAGGGCGTGGGGAAGCCGATAAGATTCAAGCCGGTGGTGGTCCACTCGTAGTCCGGCGGGACGGGCTTGCCTTTGACGGAGAAAACAAAGTTGGCGTCTGTCTTGTTGCGCACCAGATACGCGCCATTGCCCACCAACCGTTGCAGCGTGTCCACGTCCGCGCGGGCGGCGGTCCAGACTGCCCACCGGCTGTCGGTGCCGAGCGGGGCATTGGGGCTTTCGATGAACTGAAGGGTCGAGAGCTTCGGCCGCCAGAGCCAGACCTCCGCGACCGCGCTGTTCGCGTCCGGGATGAGTTCATCCAGCGACTGATGCGAGGCATCCACGTGAAGGTAAATCGCGTTCCAGCCCGGCTTGAGCGTGAATGACTGGGTCTGCCACTGGGCGTGCGCTGAATACGCACCCAGCAGCAGCAGGCCCACTCTGAGCGCCGCAGGCACGATACCGGGGCCGCGGCGCCGCGCGGTCCGGCCAAGTGAAAATGGCAGGGAAAAATTCATGACCCGAACCTCTCTAGAATGTGATCGCCAGTGTGACCATCTCCAACTGTCAGAATGGAACCGAAAGTAGCATGCTCTGAGACATTAGCAGTTGACATTTTAATCTTAGGGACATGACAACATGAAACTCCGCATTGTCAAGAGGCTCTTGCAGAACTGTCGTGTAGCTTTCAAAAGGAGACTCCGGCTAGAAGACCGGGCAGTGGAGCAGGACGATGGGTTTGGCGGCTGGGTCCGGGGCGTGACGGAGGTAGTAGATGTCACCGTCGGGGCGCAGGCAGCGGATGACGGTTGAACGGGGCGTGGCGTCCACGGTTTGCCGGTGGGCCCCGACGGGGACCTTGCCATCGTCGCCGACGCGCACGGGGGTGCGCTGGCTCCAGACAAAGGGCCACCAGGGGCAGGCGGGCACCGAGCGCGGGACGGAGCGTTTTTCGTCCAAGGCCTGCTGCCGTGCGGCGTGCGGGGTGAGGCCCAGTTCGCGGTGGATTTCGTGTTGGTTGGCGTGGGGCAGGAGTTGGTCGAGCAGGTGGTTGGCCCCTTCCAACTCAATGATGTGGTCGGCGGCCAAGAGGGGCGGGAGGCGTTTCTGCCAGTAGTCGTGGCGGCGTTCGACTTTGCCTTTAGCCTGCGGGGTGGGGGCGTAGCGCACGGCCACGCCGTAGAAGTGGAGCGCGGCCCCGAGCTGGGTGTAGGCGTCGGGGGTGTGGGTGAAGAAAAAGGAATGATAGTCCACGTAGAGCATGAGGGGCAGGCCGTGGGTCTGGAAGGCGCGGGACAGGAAGTCGAGGTGGGCCAGGAGGGATTCACTTTCGTAGAGGCGGGCACCGGTGTTGTAACGCGTGGCGTCGTCCAGGAGGTCGAGCAGGCACTGCTTGGCGGGGGAGCCGGGGAGGAAGGGGTGCGGGGTGGCGTCGTATTGCCAGAGGGCGCCGAGGTCGCGGGCCTGCCAGCGTTTGACGGGTTTGGCCGGAGCTTTGTAGCGGGTGTCGGGGGCCAGTTGGTGTTCGATGGCCCAGCGGCGGACGCTGGCGCGGTCGGTCTCGAACTGGAGCCGACGGTGGAGTTCGCTGGCGGCGGCGCTGTAGGAGGACGGGGGCTTGGAGGAGAGGAGTTTGGTGAGCAGGGCGGTGACGGTGTCGGGCCAGGCCGGGTGGTGATCACCGCCGGAGCGGCCGGGTGACCAACTGGCGGCTTGGCCTTGGGCGCAGGCCCGCAGGTTGTCGGTGCGCAGTTGGTAGAAGCGGCTGAGGCTGATGCTCAGTTCGGCGGCGACCGCTGCGGGCGCGAGGCGGCCGGCACGGGCTTGGGCGAAGAGGTGGCGGATCAGTGGCGCGGCGACGCGGTGGAGGAGTTGGAGTTTTGCATGGCGCGCAAGATGGCAGGAAGCTGGATTTTGCGCTTGGAAACTGCCCCGGCAGAGTGCCGGGCCACCATCGGTGTGATGGCCCGGCCTGCCGGTGGACAGGCTTCAGACGGCGCTCGGGTTGCGTCCCCGCAGAGCCCTATGGCAAAATTCGACGAACAAGAACTCACCGCATTGGCAGCAGACATGACCAAAGAACAAAGGACCATGTTCTATTCTCAATTCCAAGTGCAGCAAAAAAACCGAAGCACCGCGCTCGCGCTCGGCATTATTCCTGTAGTCGGTCATTTCGGTGGCGGCCGATTCTATCTTGGGCACGTTGGGCTAGGAATTCTCCATATTGCTTTGATGATCTGCTATGGATTGCCAGGCGTGGTCTACTGGATCATTGATGCGTTCCTCATTGGCTCCGCGTGTGACGAATGGAACCGATCCAAGGCGAAAGCAATAGCTGCACAGGTCAAGTCGGTCGGTTGACTTGTAAGGGATCGGGGAAGCGAGAAGGCGCTCGAATGCCTGTTGGCGGCGAGACAATTCACTGAAGCGTTACCTCGCGCTATTTCTTCCATGAGCCGTCAGCCTTTCCCGTGAGGCTTGGGCTTGGCAGCGGGAAACGTGGATAACTTGATGCGCTGGTATGCGCCGCGCTTCTGATCCTCCGGGTGCGGCTCGATGGCCAGCACAGTGATGTCCCCCTTGTCCGGCCCGTAGGCCTAGAACAGGCGTCCGGCTGCCGGAGTGTTGTTCTCCAGATACGACTGGAAAACCTTCAACCCGTGTTTGCGGGTCAGGTCGTCAATCTCGTGGGAGGCGAGACTGTTGTGGCGCGGGTTCTCCTGCAAGTAGCCGAGGGCCTTGACGAGCTTCTTGAAAAATTTCTCCTCGTCCTTGTCCAGTTTGCCCTGCTGCTTTCGCGTCGAGAGATCCAGCCACAGCGATTCCAACTCCGGCTGCCCCATGCGGATAAGGAACGCCATAAAAACTCCTAGCCCTCGATGAAGCGGGCCAAGTCAATCGGTGCAGAGACTTTGCCCTTCTTCAGTTGGGCAACCGAGTTCTCCAGCATTTTCAATGTCCGGGCAGAAATTGAGTCCGGCGATACCAGCACGCGTGGCTGTAGCACGTAGCTTCCGTTGGAGAGCGCCTGGACGTGGAAATACTTCGCGGTCGCCCCACGCAGGCTGATGCGGTTCTTGGCGTCAGCGGCAATGTCGTAGTGTTGAACGATGGAAATACCTTCCGTCGCTTTGGAGCGTCTGGGCGTTGCCGTAGGCATGGCGACAAGCTGGTGGGAATTCCCACGCATGTCAATCCGTGACTTGCCGAAGTTATGGTCAGAACAGCTCGCAACGCCCGCTTCCTTGGTGCAATCACAACCGCCCCGCCGACACTCATCTCAGCGCCTGCCCGTCCGCCTCTCTAGGACTCGATTTAAGCCCTCGCGGTTGCGCTGATTTCCGCTTTTCGGGTAGTCCAAAACGAACTCTTTCGCCCCTTCTGCAACGCCCCTGAACGCCCTCGACACCCGCAAACATCTGGCTCCTCAAAAACCGCCCAAACCGCCCGCCACTCCGAGTCGAACGCGCGATCAAAACGCCTAGAATCGAATCGTGGCGCGTCGGTGTGCTGAAGGTCGAATCAGCATCCAACGGCCAAGCTGCTATCATCAAGATTCTGTCCAAAATGTGGGATAGGAAGTGAACCGAGGCGATGGAGTCCGCGCTAAAATGGCGCTCAGAGCTGGCTCCGACCGGAACGAAAATGCCGGAATTCTGACACTGGTGAACGGCTGGAAACAGGCGTGACACGGTTGGGTTTGTTGAGACTAGGTGTTGAGACTTTCTCCAAAGTATCGAAAAAATCCTGTAAACAAAGGGTGGTCGGGACGACAGGATTTGAACCTGCGACGTCTTGGTCCCAAACCAAGTGCTCTACCAGGCTGAGCTACGTCCCGAGCCGTTGCGCCGAATCATTCCCGTCCAGCGAACGCTGTGCAATCTTCATTTCGCCAGCTTTATCGCACGGTAACTTTTCGGGTGCGATGGGGTTGTATACCTCGGTGAAGCTCACATCTGCACAAAGACGGCT
>Ga0194122_10001822_pt1 | contig 24813 bp, 20 predicted proteins | sample TA2MahCa10mmetaG_FD_155487 | JGI IMG/M metagenome (GOLD analysis project Ga0194122, IMG submission 155487) | Freshwater microbial communities from Lake Tanganyika, Tanzania - TA2015021 Mahale Deep Cast 10m | ecosystem: Environmental > Aquatic > Freshwater > Lake | place: Tanzania: Lake... | reverse complement strand
TCCGCGGTAGCCGCCCTTGCGCAGCCGTCCGTGACCGGAGCGCTCAACACCGCCAGTTATGCGGTTCGCGGATTACCCGGCAGCGGCTTGGCCCAGGGCGGCATGATCGCCATCTTCGGCCGCAACATCGGCCCGGCGTCTCTCGTCCAGACCTCGGCGTTTCCAATTCCAACCAATCTGGGCGGAACCTCCGCGCGTATTACCGTGAACGGCCAGAACTTCGATCTGTTCATTGTCTTCACCCTAGCGACGCAAGTGGCGGCGATCGTGCCGTCCAACACGCTCACCGGTAACGGAACGTTGACGGTGACCTACAACGGGCAGACCAGCGCCTCAATTCCGGTCGAAATCGTACAGAGCCAGCTTGGCATCTTCACCATCAACCAGGCGGGCTCCGGTCCAGCCGTAGTCCAGAACGTAAACTCCGAATCGGACCGCCCCGTGAACAGTATCTTGAACTCGGCGCGGCCGAATCAGGCGATGATCCTCTGGGGTACCGGGCTGGGCCCCATTCAAGGCTCCGACGCACAGGCCCCGCCCGTTGGCGACCTGAACCAGCCGATTGAAGTCCTCGTCGGCGGCCGCCGCGCCAATGTGCTGTACAAGGGCCGTTCCGGCTGCTGCTCGGGCGTCGATCAGATCGTCTTCGAGGTACCGGGCGGAATCCAGGGCTGCTACGTGCCGTTGTCCGTAAAGAACGGCAACCGCGTGTCCAACTACACTTCCATTTCCGTCGCGCCTGCCGGCGGCCGCTGCTCCGATCCATTTGGCTATACCGATGCCGAGCTGAGCGCCGCCGAAGCGAACGGCCGGCTGCGTCTGGGCACGCTGTCCCTGTCCCGCATCGCATCGAAGATCTCGGTCGCTGGATTTACCGCCGATACCACTGCGGATGCTGCGGGCGGCGCGTTCCTGGAGTTCACGCCGACACAACTTGTCGCCTCTCGCGGACCCGGCGGCAACGCCGTGACCGTTGGCGCTTGCACGCTGTTCACCTACCAGGGCCAGTCAGCGTCAACAACGGATCCGGTGCAGCCCAAGCTCCTGGATGCCGGCCCTGCGGTCAATTTGTCCGGCCCTAAGGGAGCGAAACGGATCGCCCGGGATCAGAGCGGCTTTTATTCTGCGATCCTCGCCAGCTCGACCGTAATTTCCGGGCTGCCCCCAGGAATCCCCGGGATCCCCGGCCTTCCCGGCGGCAACGACCCGCCCTATCTCGACGCTGGTGCTTACACTGCTGAAAACGGCTCGGGCGGTGCTGATGTAGGAGGTTTCCGGACCCAATTGACGATTCCAGGCAACTTCCGCTGGACCAATCAAGACGCAATCGCGTCTATCGACCGGGGCTCCGACTTGAGTGTCACCTGGACCGGCGCCGGATCGAACGACTATGTCTCCGTCTCCGGTTTTTCAACAGACACGAATCTCCGGGTCGGCGCCTCGTTCGTCTGCCTGGAACGCGGCAATGCGGGTAGACTGACCGTTCCTTCCGCCATCCTGCTGGGGCTGCCCGTTAGCACCAGTATCCAGGGTTCGCCCAGCGGTCTTCTTTCGGTCGGCACGACATCGGAGCCGGTGCGGTTTAACGCCTCCGGACTGGATGCGGGATTTTTCACCCAGACGAACTCCGTCTCCAAGACAGTCAACGTCCGCTAAGAATTCGCACCAGACCGAATGCCATTTACCTTTCAAGAGCTCCAGCTCCCTGGAGTCGTTCTATGCACTCCGCGTGTGTTCGCCGACAACCGCGGATTCTTCCTCGAAACGTACAAACGCTCGGATTTCGTTAAAGCCGGAATCAACGAGCAATTCGTGCAGGAGAACCATTCGTTCTCGACGGCAAGAGTGGTCCGCGGCCTCCACTACCAGCGGCCGCCTCGGGCGCAGGGCAAACTCGTTCGCGTGATCCAGGGCGCCGTTTGGGACGTGGCCGTCGACCTTCGCCGCGACGCGCCCACCTTCGGCCAATGGGTCGCCGCCGAACTGTCCGATGCGAACCACCAGCTTCTTTACGTACCGCCGTGGTGCGCGCACGGCTTCTGCGTCCTCAGCGAGACCGCGCACGTCATCTACAAGGTCACCGAAGAGTACTCGCCGGAGCACGAGGGCGGGATCGCCTGGAACAGTCCCGACATCGCCATCCCCTGGCCGGAACCGGACCCGGGCCTGTCTGATCGCGATCAGAAGTGGCCCACGTTTACGGAGGCGGTCCGGCGGCTATAACCGGTCGGCCTGGCCCACGGGCTGTGTCCGCAATGACGCCCGCATCTCGCCGGCGATAGCCGGGAACTCCGCCGCCTTACTGCGCTCCTCGGAAGGGTCGTCGAAGATCCGGAACAAAAACTCACCGTTCTGCGTCACGTACTTCCACTCGCCCCGGAACAGGTGGCCGAAGCCCAGTCCATCGCGCACGTACCGCAACAGGTTCACGCCGTCCAGCGGCACGTCCTGCGCAAGCGGGAACCTCAGACCGTCTCCGCTCGCCGGCAGCCAATCCTTGACGGTGATCAGGCGATCAAAAAACCAGCCACCCTCCAGCCCCTTGACGACAGTCCGTCCAGGTTCGGAGTCCGTACCTCCGGGTTCTGGTATCCAACGCCGCCGCCCGCCACAATCTGCAAACATTTTCGCCGCTCCATCCGCATGGTCCGATCCTACGGGCGTTTGCCGTCGGCGCACTGTTGAGTGTTCGTCAGGGTAGCGGCCGCACTTCGGTTTGCAATGCGCCGGTCAGGCCTCTCGCGCGTCTACTTCCAATTCGCTCGGCGCTTCGATTGTTTCTGATAATCTGAAGACGACGGTCCGGATACTCAGAAGGATTCCGCCGTCCGCAATCCTCGTAATTGAGGGAGAAACATCATGTCCCCTATTGCACACCGCACGATGCCGAATAGTTCGCTGGCCGCCGCCTAAGTAAAGACGGCTGCACACCGGGCATTCGCCCATCGTCTCAGACACAACGGTAAATAGTCTTCCGTGCCATCCCGGCGCGTGAGGGACCTGTGTGCGAACCAATAGGGGAACAATTTGAGACAGCATACTCGTGGCCGCAAAGGCCCACGATTTTCAGATCCGGAGTTCGTCGAAGCTCTAAACCAGGAACCGTCAAATCACTCGTCTTCCGGCCGGCAGGCCGAACGGAAGGCCCAGCAGTTCTGCCGCCAGGTGCAGCGCGCGCTGAATCTCGCGCTCGCGGGCCGAGTTGGCACCGACAATCTCTTCGTCGAGGAAGTCCATCCGGCCCCGGACTGCGGGCACCTTCTGGTGCACTTGGCTATTCCACCAGGCGTGTCCGTCGCCGACACGCTGGCAGCGCTCGGACGGCAGGCGCCCGCGCTCCGTTCGGAGGTCGCCGCGGCGATAAGCCGGAAGCGTGCGCCGGAGCTGTTTTTCGCCCCGGCGTATTAGGACGGGGCCTACGATGAGTGAATCGTCCCTGCCCACAATGCAGACGTGGCTCGCGGCGCCGATGGGACGCGAAGTCTCGGAGGCGCTGGAGCGTCTGCGCCGCGCTCCCGATATTCAGCGGATCGCCGTTATGCCGGATGTCCATCTGGCCTCCGGCGTTTGCATCGGCGTGGTCGCCGCCACGTCGCACTTGGTCTATCCGCAAGCTGTCGGAGGCGACATTGGCTGCGGCATGCTTGCCGTCGCTCTCAATGTTGACGCAAGCGCTCTCCGCGCCCCCGCGGTAGCGGGCCAAGTCCTGGCCGAGCTTGGCCAGGCGGTACCGGCCCGCAGGCGGAACCGGCGGCGCATCGTGCCCCGGCCCGAGTGCGTTGCGAACGACAGACTCAGCCATCCGGTCCTGGAGTCCGTCCGCCGGAAGGAGGGCGAGACCGAATTCGCAACGCTCGGAAGTGGCAATCATTTCGTGGAGATCCAGGCAGGCGAGGACGCCCGCCTGTGGTTGATGGTGCATAGCGGGTCGCGAGCCCTCGGGCAAGCTATTCGAAACCATCATCTGGCGCGCGCGCGGCCTGTGGACAACCAGCTTCGCGCGCTGGACGCGGACACCGCCGAAGGCAAGGACTATCTTCACGATGCGTCCTGCGCCCGGCGTTTCGCCGATGCGTCGAGGCGGGCCATGGCCACCGAGGTTGGCCGCGTTCTGGACCGGAGGCTCGGCGCGCAAATCGACTGGGACACGGTCATCACAACCGATCACAACCACGTCTCGCGCGAACATCACGGCGGACAGGACTTCTGGGTGCATCGAAAGGGCGCGATGCCGGCCCGGCTCGGCGAAGCCGGAGTCCTGCCAGGCTCGATGGGCACTCTGAGCTTCCATGTCGAGGGCCGGGGCTGCGAAGCGGCGTTGTGCTCCAGCGCGCACGGCGCGGGCCGGGTGCTCAGCCGGACCGCGGCCCGGCATCAGGTAACCGAACGGGACTTCCATCGCCAAATGGCGGGCATCTGGTTCGACTCCCGCAAAGCGGACGGCCTCCGCGACGAAGCGCCGTCGGCATACAAGGACATCCGCGCCGTGCTGCGAGCGCAGAAAGACATGGTGAAAGTCACGCGCACTCTGCGGCCCGTGCTCAACTACAAAGGCCTGTAACAAAACTGGCTTCTCAGAGTCAGGCGGGGAACGGCCGGATCCGAAAGGGGGCCTTTTCCCGCCCTCGATGAACCGCTCTCAGCGTGAGCCGCGGTTCATCCCCGAAACTCACCAGAAGCGTGAAACCGCCCGCGGGGCCGCTGCAGTCGCCCTCCTCCGCCGCCGGGAAGCGATCTCAAATACGCCATCGCCCCGTCTCATGTAAACTGGCCCGGATGAAGGCCGTTCGCGAGCGATAAGGAATGAACCAGCTTTCCCGGCGCAGTCTGCTAGGCGCACTCCCACTGGCCGCCATCGGCAAGGATGCCTTCTACCGAATCGCGAACGTAAAAGGACGCCAATGTCTGCTGGACCCGGCGGGCCGGCCCTTCTTCTCGATCGGCATGAACCACATCGATTCGGCCCCTTTGCGTTCGGACGACACCTGGCGCCGGGAGTTCGGCGACGATGCCCAACGCTGGCTGAAGACCGTCCGTGCCGACCTGCTGGCGTGGGGCTTCAACTCCGTCGGGTGGGTGCAAGAGTATGTGTCGATCAGTGACCAGCACCACCGCCATTCGCGCAGCTTCACCGCGGAGGAGTACCGCGGGCTGAACATGCCGTATGGGCACCTGCTGCCATTTATCGAGTCGCACCAGTGGGAGATCGAGACCCGCCTTCCGAAGCTCGACAGCCCAGGCTTCGTCGAGTGGTGCGACTATGTCGCGCGCGATCAATGCGTCCGCTTCCGCGACGATCCAAACCTGATCGGCTACTTCTACACGGACTGCCCCGTATGGGTACATACCAGGCCGGAGAACGCCTGGCGAGGCGCTTTGTTCGACGCCAGGGAGTTAGAAACGGCCACCGGCCGCGCCGAGCTCCAGCGCCTCGCAACGCACTACTACCGGACGTTGCACCAGGCCGTCCGCCGCTACGATCCAAACCACCTGATCCTGGGCGACCGCTATGAGGCCCGCGCGCCGCTGCCCGAAGAAGTCGTGCGCGCCGCGCTGCCCTTCGTCGACATATTGAGCTTTCAGTGCTTCGCGCCGCCGGCTGAGTTGAGCGCCACGCTCCAGCGTTGGGCGAGCTTCTCATCCAAGCCGGTGCTGCTGGCCGATGCGGCACACTGGGCCAAGCCGTACGCGCCCTCCTGGCCACCGCCCGAAGACCGCCGGCACGATCCGGCGCTGTATGCGCAGGCGCTCAACAGCGCGCTTGACCTGCCCGCCTGCGTTGGCTATCACCTGTGCGGGGCCTACCTGAAGAACAACGCCCGCCGCTACGGCTTCCGCGACGCGCGGAACCGCCTGGAGCCATACGTGCCGGCCATGGTTCGCGCCAACCAAGCCGCGCTGTCCCGCTTCCGCAGAGAAATCGCCTGATCGGCGAGCAGGGCGCCTCGAAGAAAATCTGACGGACTGTATTCGTTCGATTACACCCAGTGGGTGGTCACGATCAAATCACCGCCTCAATTCACCGTTTGGCTCGACGGCTTCGCGGAGGAGAGGGTACGCGACGTGGCGGTAGCGCGCATCCAACGGCTGGAACTCGGTTGAATGGGGGATCGGAAGCCGGTTGGAGCGGGCATTTTCGAGTAGCGCATTTACGCTGGGGCTGGCTGCGGTATCAGGCGATCGCCGCTTATTTGGCGGATCTCCTGTCTGCCAGCGATGCCGGGCCGCTTGCCGTTGCGGTGGGCGGCATGGGCTCGTGTTCGCAGCATGACGGAGACCGCGAAGTCCGCGGGAACTACACGAGCGGCTCCCTATAGGCATTGCGCCCTGGAAGCGAGCCGCGCCTTCTCGAGGACCCAGCTCGCCGGCCATTGGGGACTGGCTGGATTTTGCCTGCGCACTTGTCAGGGTCGTGCCCGTTCAAAGCGTCTTCAGGAACGCAATCAAGGCGGCCTTGTCTTGTGGCTTGAGCCGTAGGCCATACTCATGTCCCGGCACCGCCCGTGTCGGAGTCATGCCCCGATAGCCGGTCGGTACATAGTCAGCCTTCAGTCGCTTCTCGTCAAACCAATCTTCGAGCGTAGCGACCGATCCTGAGTGCTCAAAGGGGCCGCGATACCAGACTCCCCGGAGCGAAGGCACGCGATAGTACCCCGTTCCTCGACGCGTCTGCATCGCCAGTTCCGGATCGGTCCCCACCGGCACATCGAGCACGTCATAGGTTGTGCGATGCTCCGCCGGCACCTTGAATCCTCTGGCCGGGGTCAACTTGTTGTTCGTATACAGCGGCGCCGGATGGCAGAGTGGACACCCCTGGCTGGCAAACACCTTTTTGCCCAGCTTTGCCTTTGCGTCGTTCGGATTTTGATTCTTGGGCGGCTGCAGTGAGTAGATGTACAGCGCAAGTGCATACAAGTTGGTGTCGCTCGATCGTAATTCGGTTTCTGGCGGTGGCAACTCGTCCGACTGTGAGGAATGAATGATGCTGATCGGGCGGAAATCCCCATACAGCGTCAACTCGTCCACGAAGCCATTGATCGCCGCGTATCGCATGATGTCTTCGAGCGAGCGATGAAGCTGGAGCCCGGTATTGTCGAGATACTTCCGGCCGGCGATGCCAATCAGATCCGGTGGATGCGCCGGCGCTCTCAGGGAAGTGCCCTGCCGCGCTCCAACTCCATGAGGGATACTCGCCAGATGCCTCGCGACATCCTCCAACGTCATGGCGGAGAAATCGTCCAACGGGTTGGGTTTAATCCATGGCGCGCCGAAGAACAGTTTTAAGAGCCCGGCGGCCGGCTCGGAGGTTTTGCCTTCTTTCCGGATCTGGTACGCCCAATGCTTGCCGAACGCGATCGAGCCTGCGGCGCCCCAGATCACCTGGCCATCATCCATCACACGGCTGTGGCAACTGGCACACGAGTCAAACGTAACCTCGACCTTGCCTTTCTGGCGAATCACATAGCGATAGTAAGGCAAGGTGCCGTCTTTGCCCAGCTTGGCCTCAGTAGCCGTCCACCATTCTGGATTGCGAACCTGAGTAAAAGAGAAGTTGGTTGAAGTAAAGGCGTTGGCGGAATGAAAAACTTGTTCTCCAGCACGAATCCAGTCGGCCTTGGTCTTCAGCTTCGCGACATCGAAGGCAAGTTCCGGTTCGAGAGTCTTTAAACGCTCAAAATAGCCGGCGGGCTCGCGACCCGGAGGATAAATCGGATACGTTTTCCAGACTTTCCGCTCGGGAATCCTGTAGTAGTAATCCGCTGGAACATGCTTGGGCTTCAGGCCCGAGGCAAGTGGAAGTTCCAGCGCCTCCATGACCTTGTCATCCCAGATCTTGCGAATCTCAGGCCGGAATTCCTGACTGAACGCGCAGGCAGCCAAGCATAGCCAAAGGATCCACTTCATGCCGGGATTTTAGCACCGGTTCTGATCTTCCCTCCATCACGGCACAGGATACGCTTCGGCGTTCGTTTCTATGCGGGCCTCGACCAGACCAATGAATAGCGGCTGAAGAAATGCCTTCTGTACCGAACTCCGGGAAGCACAGTGCCCGCGAGTTGCTTCACCTGCCGATAGGTCAGGGGCGGTGGCCACACCGTCGGCGCGGAATGCTCCCAGTACCGGCCCATCATCTTCGCTCCAAAACGCACGCAGTGTGGAAGAACCTCCAGGGGCAAGTCCCGCCAGTCGTTAGCCGCAAGTCCAACAACCGCGACAACCCCTCCAGGCCGCATCAGCTCTGAGAATCGAATGAGACCGGCTCTAGCATCAAAGTGGTGAAGCGACGCCACGGAAACGACCGCGTCAAACAGTCGATTTCCTCCGGGAGCGGGCGCGAACAGATCCGCCTGCACCCAATCTATCGACAGACCTGCATGCCGCGATTTGGCGCGCGCAAGGACATCGGCGTCGATGTCCAGTGCCACCACGCCAGGCACGCCGGCCCGCGCCAATTCGGCGGAGAGCATCCCGTCTCCACAACCTGCATCCAGAACACTCATCGTGCCCTTGGGGAGAGCGTTCAATAGAAAAGAATGGTAGTGGATGTTTCCATTCCAGGGCCTTGCGGACTCATTTCGGTTTTGCTGAGCTATCGGCAATCAGGCTGTCTCGAAAAAGGTCTTTGCCGGAGGATGCTCAACAACGTGCCTCTTCGTGCCTCTCCATGATACTGTGGCTTCCGCGCTGACGCACCGGTACGAAATCATGCGCTTCCGGAGTCCTCCCGATTTCCGGACCCGAAGTCGGCCAAACAGGTAACTCGACCTGCATGAAGAAGACTTCGCACTTGAATCGGCGGGAGACCTCTGAAGGACGTGAGGTCTCGCAGGGAAGCGTAAGAGCCTCGAAAAGTCCAGGCTGCGGCTCTTCAATCCCCGTAGGAGGCCAATCTGGCGTTATGCCGGCAACTGCTCCAGGCCGGGTCGGCGCCTTCGGTGCCGGCATCTCAGCGAAACAAGACGGTGCGGGACCGTTTATTGGCGCCGGCGCTGCGTTGTCCGAAGTGTTAAACGGGCATCCTGGTGCGAGTCTTGTTTCTGCCCTCGACAACCGGCCGGCCCCAACCGGCCAACACATCATGAGGGCATTCGCGGAACGTTCTTTCGCTCGCCGAATCCCCGCCCATCCCCGCGGTCGCCGGAGGTGTCTTCGGAGGCCGAAAACGGCCCCCCTCCACCCGGTCCACCACCACTGCGAGGCTTCCAATCCGAAATCCACGTGCAACCCGCTCACCATTCATAGGTCCTTTCCACTCTTTAACCCGGCCATTCCGCCTCGCCGCCCAACCCCGTCTCCGAAGCCATCCCCATAGCTTCGGCTTCTTCCTCCGGTTTCGTTCAACCCACGTTCACCAAACTTCGAAAAAAAGTCATCCTAAATCGATTCAACGACTTCCGGCCACTCGCGCCCCCTAAAGAGCCCCGAAAGTTTTTGACGCTCCACTACAATGGTCTTGTGGAGCGCACTGCGCCCACTCCAAAGCCCCTGGCCAAAAACCGGGGGCCTTTCAATTTCTAAGGAGGCATTTCAATGCAACAACAAAAGCGATCGCGGTCCGAGCAGGCCAGAATCAACGGCGCCAAGTCGAAAGGCCCGAAAACCGAAGCAGGCAAGGAAAAGTGCGCCAAGGTGAACTTGAAACACGCCGCCTACGCCGCAAAAGCCACCGTCCTTTCGCACGAGGATCCGAAAGCCTACGAGCTCCTCTGGGCCACCGTAGTCGACCAGTTCCCTCCAGGCGACGCCTTCGAGTACGGCATTGTCGACGAAATCGTCAATCATCAATGGGCCGCCCGCCGCTTGAGCCGCGCCGCCCAGCAGGTCACCGCAAACCAAATGCAGTTATTCCTCAGAAACTGCCCGACGGACCAAACGCCGGAGGAAGCCTACATCCGCGTCGAGACCGAAGGCTGTGCCGCCGCCGAACGCCTCGAGCGCAGAGCCCACGCCCACACCCGCGACATCGCCCGTTTGGTCAAACTCCTCAACGACATACGCAAGCATTCAAAAAGTGACGGAGGGTCCCAGCCGGTCATCGAGAGTATGGACCGCGGCATCGCCCTCCCCGCCACGCCCAAAGCGGAACCGGAGCCGGCGCCGCCGCCAAGTCCCGAAGAAATCGGCGTGGATATCTCCTTGTGGTCCGATTAGGCGTTGCGTACTATGGATAAGTACTACACAAGGGACGATAAAGAATCGAGAGCAGACGTCCACCAATGCCTGCGGCAGTTCACTTGAATCCGAAAGCTCCTCGCCGGCCCCTGGCAAACTGGGTGGAATGGCGCGCGGGCAGTATCCAGGATCCGGTGCGGCGTTTGGGGTATCTGCGCGGTTCGGCGGAGTACTGGAGCAAACGTCCCATTCGCAAGGCGCTGCTGGACGCCAAGGCGCAACGCCTCAGCGCGTTCCTTGCCGTTTGTCTTTTCTTTCCGGTTCCGATGATCACTGACGGGGCCGCCTCCCGCCCGGGCGTCGCGGAGAGCGCCTCGATTCAGCCGTTGCCGAAAATCTGGCAGGTGGAGGCTACAGCCAGCCACGAGTTGTACTCGAACGGTCTCCGCGTGGAGAAGACATTTCAGGCCCGCCCGGATGGCCCCCGCAAGTTCCAGCGCTGGAGCATCGCTACAAGCGAGCGGGAGGAGCGCGATACGCCCTATGGCATCGTCTTCCACATGACCGAATCCGACGCAATCGACTATCGGGAAAACAACAACCGCCATCTGCGGCGGGCATCGCTTGGCACCATGGAGTTCGTGAGAAACGAACGAGCCTATCACTTCGTCGTCGACAGATTCGGCCGCGTGTTTCGCACCGTGCCGGAGAACGAACCGGCCAATCACGCCGGCAACTCGATCTGGGCTGACAAAACCCATTTCTACGTCAACATGAACCACAGTTTTCTCGGGGTCTCATTCGACGGACAAACGAAGGGGCCGGATGGCAAATCCACCGCTACCGAGCCGCAGATTCAGTCGGCCAAACTGTTGACCGATCTGCTTCGCGCCCGCTACGGTATCGACGCGGCGAACTGCATCACACATGCGCAGGTTTCGGTGAAACCCTCCAACCGGGGCGTTGGCTGGCATATCGATTGGGCCTCCGGATTTCCGTTCGCGAAACTCAATCTACCGCCAAACTACCTCACGCCGCTCCCGGCCATCACCATGTTCGGGTTCCGTTTCGACGATTCCTACGCAAACGTCGCCTCCGAGGAGTTGCAGGACGCCATCAGCGCCGGCGAAACGGTTCTTCGCCTGGAAGCGGCCAAACGGAGCATTACGCCCGCCGTCTACCGGCGTATGCTGGATAGAAGGTACGGGGAGGTCCGCGACCCGAATCGCAGGCCGAATTTTGCGCCCTAAAGGAGCAGCATGTCAGTTCGCTACAACGACGGTTCCACGCCGGTCGGACTGGATGTCGGCACCAGCCGCATTGTCGCCGCATGGCCCGATGAGTCCGGCTACGTGTTCCGCAGCCAGCTCAATTCCTTCGTAACTCTGCCCGGTTCCAGGTTCACCGAAACCGTTCTTCGAAAGGAGAACGTCCCGCACACGCTCCGCGGCTCGGAGATCTTCGTCCAGGGCAATGAGAGCGAGCGCTTCGCCGATCTGACTGGCGGCGAAATTCGCCGCCCGATGCAGAAGGGCTTCCTGAATCCGGAGGAGCCCGAGAGCCACACGATGATGCAGGGGCTGATTGCCAGTCTGGTCGGCACCGCCCGCCACGCACGGCAGAAGCTCTTCTACTCGGTACCTGCCGCGCCGCCCGGAGCGGTAGACACGCTGACGTTTCACGAGGCGACGCTGAAGCAGATGCTTTCCGATCTCGGCTACGACGCGAAAAGTGTAAGCGAAGGCCTGGCCGTGGTTTACGCCGAGCTCGAATCGGCCAATTATACGGGAATCGGAATTTCGCTCGGGGGCGGCCTCTGCAACGTCTGCATGTCCTACCTCGCGGTCCCGGTAATCTCCTTTAGCGTGCCGAAGGCCGGCGATTACATTGACGCCTCGGCCGCCACGGTCACCAACGAATATGCGAACCGGATTCGCCTGGTAAAGGAAAACGAGTTCCGCCTCGATGGCTTACACCAGGAAAAGGCCCATCAGGTCATCGGTGTCTATTACGAAGACCTTATTACTTCCCTTGTCGGCACGATGAAGGAGGTCTTTTCACAAAGTCGCAGCCTGCCCAGGCTGGGCCGGCCCATTCCACTGGTACTAAGTGGAGGCACTGCCATGCCGGCCGGGTTCCGAGACCGTTTCGAGCAAACCATTCGGGGTGTCGAATTCCCCGTGCCGTTGTCGGAGATCCGCCTGGCGGAAAACCCACTAACAGCCACTGCGAAGGGTGCGCTGATCGCCGCCCTGAGCGAGATGTAACATAAAGAAAAATCGGCCGTTTGTCGATAGAGGGAGGGAACCCGTCATGGCCACACAAATATTATCCGTCCTTGTTCCGCTTTACAACGAGGAACAGTTCGTGGCGGAGATTCTCCGGCGCGTTCTGGCCGCGCCCCTTCCCGGAAACCTGGAGCGGGAGGTCATCGTCGTCAACGACTGTTCGACCGATACGTCTCCGGCGATTGTCGAAAAAATGGCCACCGCCGATCCTCGCATCCGGCTGTTCCAACAACCGAAAAACATGGGCAAAGGCGCCGCCATTCGCCGGGCCATCGACGAAGCCCGCGGCGAGTATTCCATCATCCAGGACGCGGATCTGGAGTACGACCCTGTGGACTATCAGCGCATCTTGCGACCGCTCGTCGACGGCCGCGCCGACGCTGTATTCGGTTCGCGCTTCGCCACCAGTGAGGAGCGCCGGATTCTCTACTTCTGGCATTCGCTCGCAAACCAGTTGCTCACCCTGTCGTGCAACGTCGTCAGCGACCTGAACCTCACCGACATGGAGACTTGCTACAAGGCGGTTCGCACGCCGCTGCTGCAGAGTATTCCGCTGAAGAGCGAACGGTTCGGCATCGAACCGGAACTGACCATCAAGCTGGCCAAGCGGCGCGCCCGCATCTTCGAAGTGCCCATCAGCTATAACGGCCGGACCTACGAAGAAGGCAAGAAAATCGGCCTTTCCGACGCGTTCGACGCCGCCTTCACGATTCTTCGCCACGGCCTCTCCCAGGAGGTCTATAAGGACCATGGGCAGCAGATCCTCCACGCGTTTTCGCTGACGCCGCGTTTCAACCGGTGGATGGCCGACACCATTCGCCCCTACGTCGGCTCACGCGTCATGGAGTTCGGCGCGGGTATGGGAAACCTGACGCGGATCCTGTGCCCCACGCGCGATCTGTACGTAGCCAGCGACATCGACAGCGAACACCTGAGCCGTTTGCAGACACGTCTTTCGAACTTCCCGCAACTCGCCGTGCACCCGGGCGATCTCGAGCAGCCCGATCAGTTTTCGCCGTACGAAGACCGGTTGGACACGACCGTGTGCCTGAACGTCCTGGAGCACGTGAAGGACGACATGCAGGGCCTCAGGACCATGCGCCGCGTGCTGGCTCCGGGCGGCCGGGCGATCGTCCTGGTTCCGGAGGGGCAGAGTGTCTACGGGCGTCTCGACGAGGTCCTGGGCCATTACCGCCGCTATTCGAAGGAAGAACTGGCCGGCAAGATGAAGGACGCCGGTTTCGAGGTCGAAGACGTGCTGAGCTTCAACCGTATCTCCCGCCCCGGCTGGTACGTCACCGGCAAGATATTGAAGAAGGAAACCGTCGACCCATTCCAGCTTCAGGTATTCGACCGGCTGGTTGGCCTTTGGAGGATGATCGACGGCGCGCTCCCCTGGTCGCCGACGTCGATCATCGCCATCGCCAGAAAAGTCTAAGCTGATATACTCCCCCGGTACGTGCCGCTTGTCGCCTACCTGTGGGTTGCCTTCGCGCTGAACTATGTGGATCGCCAGATGGTCTACTCCATGTTCCCGGCGTTGACGGCGGACCTCGGCTTCACGGGCGCGAAGCTCGGTCTCATCGGCAGCGTCTTTCAGTGGGTCTACACACTCTCCATGCCGGTGGCCGGCCGCCTCGCCGATACCATGCGGCGCGACGTGCTGCTGGTGGCGAGCCTCGTGCTCTGGAGTCTGGCCACGCTCGGTTGCGGCATGTCGGCGTCCCAAAACGAATTCTTGGCCTGGCGCGCCGTCATGGGGCTCACCGAGTCGCTCTACTATCCAACGGCGCTGGCCGTCATCGCCGGCCACTACGCGGAGTCGCAGCGCTCGCGTGCCATGGGCATTCATCAGTCGGCACAACTCTGTGGCGTCGTCTTCGGCGGCTGGTATGGCGGCTGGGCGGCCGACCATGCCGGCTGGCGGCAGGCGTTCTACGTTGCCTGCGCGGCCGGCGTCGCCTACAGCCTGGTCCTGTGGCTGGGCGTGCGCGGCAGCAAGGCCGGAGCCGGAACACCGCGAAGGGGGCAATTCACGGCGCTCCTGCGCTCGAAATGCTACCTGGCGCTATGCGGCGCGTTCTCCGCCTTCTGTGCCATTCAGTGGATATTCCTCGCCTGGTTCCCAACCTTCCTGCAGGAGCGCTTCCATCTCTCCATGACCGATAGCGGCTGGAACGCGACCCTCTTTGTCCAGGGCGCGACCATCGCCGGCATTCTCGGCGGCGGCGCTCTCGCCGACCGGCTGCGCGTCCGGTTCCGCGCCGCGCGCATGCATGTGGCGGCTGCCGGCGTCCTGCTTTCGGCGCCCTTCGCCTACTTCACCTTCTCGGCCGCCTCGCTCGACTCGGCCCGTCTCTTCTCCGCTATCTTCGGCCTGTTCGCGGGCCTGCTCTCCGCCAACGCCTTCGCCGCCGCCTACGACGTCATCGGCGCCGAAAACCGCGGCCTCTCCGGCGGCGTGCTGAACATGACCGGCGGCATCTCGTCGACCGTCACGATCTACCTGGCCGGGCTGACCAAGGACACCATCGGATTCTCCGGCCTGCTCGCGTGGATGATGGGCATCGCGATCGTCTGCGCCACGGTTCTGGGGCTCACCGCCTATTCGAAATTCGACGAGGAACGGATATGAAACTCCTCCCGCTCGTGGCGCTTGCCGTCTTCGCGGAGGACTGGCCGCGCTTTCGCGGCCCCAATGGTACCGGCATCAATGATCGCCATCCCCTTCCCATCCGGCTCGAAAACCCGCACTGGAAGGCCGCCGTGCCGGAGGGCCTCTCGTCCCCGGCCGTGCTCGGCGATCGCATCTACCTGACAGCCTCCAGCGGCGAAGAGCTGCTGACCCTCGCCCTGAACAAGTCCACGGGCAAAGAGGTGTGGCGCGCCGCGATCCGCCGGCCGCGCGCCGAAACACTCCACAAACTCAACCACCCAGCCGCAGCGTCCGTCGCCGCCGATGCGGCGAATGTCGTTGCGTTCTTCACCGACTTCGGACTCATCGCCTATAACGCGCAGGGCAAGGAGCGCTGGCGCGTTCCGATGGGCCCTTTCAATAACATCTACGGCATGGGCGCGTCCCCGATTCTGGCCGGAGACCGCGTCATTCTCATCTGCGACCAGAGCGCGGGCTCCTTCGCCGCCGCCTACTCCATTCGCAACGGCGAACAGTTGTGGCGCACACCGCGCAAGGAGGCGTTGAGCGGACACTCCACGCCGGTTCTCTATCGCGACTGGATCCTCGCCCCGGGCAGTTTCACGATGGACGCCTACAATGTCCGCACCGGCAAGATCGCCTGGGCCGTCGATGGCTTGCCCAGCGAAATGAAATCGGTGCCGGTCATCGACGGCAGCATGGTGTACGTCCACGGCTTCAACACACCGGAGAATGACGCCGGCAAGCTTCTTACAATCGGGCCATTCGCGCAGTACGACGCCGACGGCGATGGCCGTATCGACAGGCAGGAAGCGCCCGAAGGCAGCGCCCGCCGGAACTTCGAATACATCGATCTCAACGGCGACAAGTTCATGGACGCCGCCGAGTGGGAGCAGTACCGCAAAACGATGCGCGCCGAAAACGCGCTGCTGGCCTATGAGATTGGCGGCGGGCTGAAGTGGCGTTTCTCGCGCTCGATTCCACAACTGCCGTCTCCGCTCGTCTACCGTTCCGTGGTCTACATGCTCAACGAAAGCGGTGTGCTGACAACGCTCGACGCGGCCACGGGGAAACTCCACAAGCAGGCACGTCTGCGCGGCCAGGCCGATCGCTACTACGCATCACCCGTGGCGGGCGACGGCAAGATCTACATCGCCAGCCACACCGGCCAGGTCACGGTTCTAAAGGCCGGCCCTGAGCAGGAGATCCTCTTCAGCGCAAACCTGGACAGCGAGATCCTGGCCACGCCGGCGCTCGCCGGCGGCCGCGTTCTGATCCGTACGAAGAGCTCGCTGCTGTCCTTCTAAGCCCGGCCAAGAATTCTCTTGACGCGCGGATGCATTCGCCGTATTCTCTAATTGAACATGTTCAATTGAACGTGTTCAAATAAGGAGAATCTGATGTACATCGTACACACGTACCTGCTTTACCTCGCGATCTCTATCGCCGTCACCGTCTGGGTGGCGCGTACTCTGCACCGCAACGGCCATACATTCCTGGTCGAGGCGTTTCATGGCAACAACGAACTCGCCGGGTCGGTGAACCATCTGCTCGTAGTCGGGTTCTATCTCTTGAACTTCGGATGGATCGTCTGGACCCTCCGCACGTATCAGGAAGTCCTGACGGTCCGGGCGCTCATGGAACTGTTGAGCGACAAGATCGGCACCGTTCTGATCGTGCTCGGCATCATGCACTTTTTTAACCTGTTCCTGTTTAGCCGCATGCGCCGGCGGGCTCTCGACCGCCGCCCGGACGCTCCGCCGCCGCTGCCGCCGAGCGGATATCTGTATCCTCGCGAGAGCGCGCGATGACCGCGTTGAACGTGTACTACGACGCGCGTTGCGGCCTGTGCGTGACGCTGGCGCGCTGGATCGCCGGCCAGCGGCAGATCGTGCCCCTGCGCTGCATCCCGAAGACCGAGGGCGTAGACGATCTCGTGATCACCGCCGACACCGGTGAGTACTGGCGCGGTGAGGCGGCCTGGCTGATGGCCATCTGGGCGCTCGCCGAAACCCGTCCCTGGGCCTACCGGCTCAGCTCGCCCGGCCTGCTGCCCATGGCCCGCCAGATGTTCGCGACGCTTTCGGAGAACCGTGCGCTGCTGTCGCAGTGGTTCGGTCTGCGGAGCGACGAGGAACTCGCCGCGCGCCTGCGAGGTGTTAAAGTACCCGGTTGCACGCTATGAGCAAACTCTCCCGAAAGGGCCCGGAAACTCTTGAGAAGATCCTGGAGGCGGCGCTGGACCTCTTCCGCGAAAAAGGTTTTGAAGGCGCCAGCATGCGCGACATCGCCAACCGCGCGGAGGTGTCGACGGGCCTGGCCTACTACTACTTCAACTCCAAGGACGCGATTGTCCTGGCCTTTTACGACCGCGCCTACCGGGATCTGCTCCCAAAGCTCGAAGAGGCGCAGACCGGCAAGAAGCTCGCGGAGCGTCTGGAAAGATTGATCGCCGCCAAATTCGAGTATTTCGCGCCGAACCGCCGGTTTCTCGGGGCACTGATGGGTCACGCGGCGGATCCGGCAAGTCCGCTCTCGCCATTCGGAGAGCCGTCGCGAAAGATCCGCGACGCGGAGATTGAGCATTTCGCGCGAGCGCTGCGGGAGACCCAAACATCCGTGGCGGCGGACCTGGAGCCGCACCTGCCGAAGTTGCTTTGGATGTACCAGATGAGCCTCATCCTTTTCTGGATGTACGATGCTTCGGAGAATCAGGCGCGGGCAACCCGTCTACTGACGGCCAGTCTGCGAATGGCGGTCATGCTCATCCGCCTCGCCGCGCTTCCGCTGATGAAACCGGCGCGCAAAGTAGTGCTCGAGCTCGTGGAGATTGTCGAAAGCTAGGCGCCTGACAATCGCGCACGCAGCTCCCGGTAGGTCCCCAGGATCGACACGTGGTTGAGGGGAAACTCCAGGTAGACGTGCAACAGGCTCAGGCAGAATAAAACGCGAACCCCAATCACATAGTCGTACGCGTAGACGCCAACCGCCGCCAGCCACAGTACCGCGACAGCCGTCAGGCGCACGGCACCGGCTTCATGCCACTTGATGATGGACGTCTTCGAAAACCAGTTGAAGTAGTGGTACGTGTACGCAAACGCGATGAAGCGCATCAGAGCGTATCCGGCCGCGGACTGGAACACCGCCAGCCCGGCCGCGCCGCCTTCGGCCCGCGTTTTCGGAACGTCGATTCCAAGCACCGCCAGATTCAGGTGCGAGAAGCCCAGCCAGTACCGGACCACCACGAACGGCGAAGGCTCCCAGCGCGTTGGATCCAGGAACACACAAACCAAGGGACACAGTAGAAACACGCCGAAGGCTGCATACCCGCTGGCGCTCTTCTCCTTCAGCGCGCCAAAAAGCATGAAGAAGCCGGTGAACACATAGACGTGAACCAGCGTGGGAACAAACAGGCCCATCAGCGCAGCCGCGGCGCCAAACAGATGCAACAGCAGCAGGGAGAGGCCGGTGACGACGGCGAGTCCGAACGCGCGGTACTTCGCATTGTCCGTCAAGACCAGCACCAGCGCTCCGCCGAAGGCGACGGCGGTATAGACGGCGAAGGAAAACGAGACGCTCTGCGCGGCCGACGGCGCCGGTGTCAGGAACGCCAGCACCGCCAGCAGCAGCAGAACCCAAACACCGCCGCGGCCTTTGATAAAGAACGACCGTTTTTGCAGCCACGAGATCTCGGTCAGGTAGTGCGCGGGGCCCAGCACGGCGTACGCAAAGAGGAACAGTTCGAACGGAACGAACAACGCGACGCCGCACGCGGCCAGCATAAGTCCGATGTTCAGGTAGTTGACACGATCCATCCGCTCATTAGAAAGCGTACCGCAGCGCGAACTGAATCTCGCGCGCCGGACGGGTGGCGGTGATCGAGCCAAAGTTATTTGCCGTGCGGTTGCCCACGGGCGGTTCAAAATTCGTCTTGTTCAGGAAGTTAAACGCTTCCATTCGGAATTCCAGCTTGTGCCCTTCGACGATCCGGAAATCCTTGTGGAGTCCGAAGTTCATCTGGTGGTAGCCGGGGGCCCGGACAATGTTGCGTCCGGCATTGCCAAAGGGCCGCGACACGTCGGTGGGTACGGTGACGGTATCCGGGCTCAGCCAGCGGGCCGGAGAACGCTGGCCCTCCGGCAGAACGGGATTGCCGCTAATGTTCGGCCGGTAGGTGGGCGCACCGGACACCTGAAACGCCGCGGCGGGACCGTAGCTCAGGTTCAACGGAACACCGGACGCGGCAAAGTTGATCACCGAAAGCCGCCAGCCGCCCAGCACGCCGTCCGCCGCGCGATTCCAGCCGTCGCCGAACTTGTGGCCCTCGCCGAACGGCAGGTCCCACAGCAGGGTCGTCGTGTTGTTGAACGGCTGGTCGTAGCCGGAGAGGCCCTTCTCCTGTTCGAGCGCGCGAATGTTCACGCGGGAGTTGTCGCCGTTTTGCGCCTCCAGATGGCCGGATGCATTGTCGATGGCCTTTGACCAAGTGAACGAATTGAGGAAATAGAACCCGCCCGAAAAACGCTTCTCCAGCTTCGTCTGGAAGGCATGGTAATCCAGGTAGCCGCCGTCGAACGCCGATTGGATAAAGCCAAACGCCTGAATCGGCCGCCGGGCCTGCAGCGCCAGATTCTCGCCCACGTTATTTGGCCGCGCCTGATTCAGGTCGCCGAGGATCATGAGCTTGTTGGCCGATGTCCCCACATAGGCAACGTCCAAAACCCAGCTCTTCATCAACTCCTGCTGAATCGTTACGTGCCAGTTCTGGTTGTAGCCGGAGCGCAGGTTCTTGGGAATGTGATTCGTCCGGACGTTCACCTGCCGGATATTCGCGAGCGACAGGAAGTTGTTCGGGTAGCCCTGCTCGGTCGTACGGAAGCACGTGCCAGGACCCTGATTCTGATTTGCGCAGAGCGCCAGTCCGCCATTCACCGATGGCGGCAGTTGCGCGTCCACGGTAGGGTTCAGCACGAACGGCAGGTTGTAGGCCAGCAGATTTTCTCCGCCCAAACGGTTGAAGTGAATGTAGCTGACGCCCCAGGCGGCGCGGATCACTGTCTTCGGCAGCATTGTGTAGGCCATGCCAACGCGCGGCGCCCAGTTGTTCCAATCCGGATTCACCAGGGCGCGGCCGGCTATGGAGCCGTCCTTGGCCTGGAAGGTCGTGTTATTCGAAGGATCGAAGTTGGTTAAGGCGTTGGTCTTCTCGAACTGCGGGGTGGCGAATTCGTAGCGGATGCCCAGATTCAACGTCAACTTGCGGGACACCTTGAAGTCGTCCTGCAAATAGAAGAAGTTCATCCACTGCCGGTAGTTGACGATGTTCGGCGTGTTGAGCGTGTAAGCGTTGCGGGCGCCGTAGAAGAAGTCCGTGAGGAACTGCAGGTTGTTGTTCGCGGTTCCGGGAATCTGCGAATAGCGGCCGGAATAGGAGTCGCGGCCGGATTTTGGATTGAAGTCGTCGATCTGCGTGGCCACGCGCTGATACTCCCATCCGGACTTTAGCGTGTGTTTACCCAGCACCTTGACGTAATTCACCTTCGGGTTGATGACATCCGGATTCTGGAACTGGGGATTCGACTCCTGCACGCCAAAAGCCGTATAGCCGTTCACGGCCTGGCGATAGACGCCGCCGGTGAAACGCTTGTCGTTTGGCGCGTTCGGAATGTTGAGCTTCTCGGCCAGCGTGCCGGTTCCGACGAACACCGGAAACTTTCCGCCATCGGTGCGCGAAACACCCAGGCGGAACTCCCAAATCGAAGTGGGGCTCGCGGTCCACGTGGTTCCGAAGGCCAGTTGTTTATTTTCCACGCGCACGCTGCCATTGGAGTCGCCGCCGGAGGATCCGGGAATGGCGGGTGGCTCGAAGTTCTCCATCAACCGGTGCGAGTATCGGCCAAACGCATTCCACTTCGAGTTGAAGTAGTGATCGTAGCGGAAGTCGCCCTTATCGTTGCGGTCCGTACGCAGAGGCTGCGTTTCCAAGTTGTTCGAAATTCCGGGGCGATTCGGATCGGGCAGGCCCGCCATCACCTCCGTGGCCCAGCGCGTAATCTGCGAACGCGGGACGACGCCGTTCGATATAGGCGCGCCGTCGATCGGATTCCGGACCGCGATGCCGACGTTGCCGTTCATCTGATCGCGCGTGGGAATCGTGGCGAACGTAATGCGCTTGGTGTTGCGGCGGTAGCCTTCGTAGTCGGCGAAGAAGAACATCTTTTCCTTCACGATGGGGCCGCCGAACGCGAACCCATATTGGTTCTGAATGAGGGTCGGTTTCCGATTGTTCACGGGCTTGAAGAAGCCGGTGGCATTGAGAGCGGTATTGCGCAGATACTCCCAGGCCGCGCCGTGAAACGAGTTGGTGCCGCTGCGAATCGAGGCGTTGATCACCGCGCCGCCCGCGCGGCCGAACTCCGCGGAGAAGTTGTTCGTCTCAAGCCGGAACTCCTGGACTGCGTCCGGGGAGAGCTGCACAACCTGATTGGAGAAACCTTGGTTCGAGGTGCCGTAGGAGTTGTTGTCCACGCCGTCGATAACGAAGTTGTTTTGCGAGCTTCGCATGCCGTTCACGTTGAAGGAGGCGTCGCGCGAATCGGCGATACCGCTGCGGCGAACGCCGGGCGCAAGCAGCGCGAGATCGGCATAGGCGCGTCCATTCAGCGGCAGGTTGACCACCTGCGTCGCACCCACAACGGTGCCGCGCGAGGAGGTGTCGGTTTCCAGCACCGCAACCGCGTCGGTGACCGTGACGCTTTCGGACGTGGCGCCCACTTCCAGCTTGAGATCGACACGCTGCCGGGCGTTGACGGTGACGGTGAACCCGTTGGCAACGCCGCTCTTGAATCCTTTGGCCGAGGCCTCAATCTTGTATGAGCCCGCCTTCACGTTAAAGAACTGGTAGTTGCCGGAGTTATCGGTTTTCGTCCGTTGGGAGACACCGGTCTGAGTATTGGTCAGGGCAATCTCGGCGCCGGTGAGTGCGCCGCCAGTGGCGTCGAGAACGGTTCCAAGCACCTGAGCGGTGTCAAATTGAGCGAACAATGCGGCGGCAAACGCGGCCAGAGCGAGCAGTTTCCTCATATGCACTAGGGTAGCGCTTCGGCATTGCAATGGAGTGAAGCGCCGATGGTAATATGGTCGAGCTATGTCTCAGATCAAAGGTCCAGCTCTGTTCCTCGCGCAATTCATGGGGGATGCCGCGCCGTTCAATTCCCTGCCCGCCATTTCGGCCTGGGCGAAGTCGCTCGGCTATAAGGGCATTCAACTCCCGTCGTGGGATAGCCGGATTATGGACCTGAAGAAGGCCGCCGAATCGAAGACCTATTGCGACGATCTGAAAGGCCAGGCCAACGGGTTGGAGTTCACGGAGCTGGCGTCGCACCTGCAGGGGCAGCTCGTCGCTTCCCACCCGGCTTACGACGAGATGTTCGACATCTTCGCCGCGCCCGAAGTGCGCGGCAACCCCGCGGCCCGCAGCGCGTGGGCCACCGAGCAATTGAAACTGGTCATCAAGGCCTCCGCCAATATGGGCCTTAAGGTGACGCCCTCGTTCACCGGCGCGGTTTTGTTCCCGTACATCTATCCGTGGCCGCAGCGGCCGGCGGGTTTGGTGGAAGAAGGCTTCAAGGAATTGGCGAAGCGCTGGAAGCCGATCCTGGATTGCGCCGAGGAGCACGGCGTCGACTTTGCCTACGAACTGCACCCAGGCGAGGACTGCTATGACGGCGCAACCTTTGAGATGTTCCTGGAAGCCACGGGCAACAGCGGCCGCGTGAACATCAACTACGATCCGTCGCATTTCATTCTCCAGTGCCTGGACTATGTCGGCTTCATCGACGTCTACGGTTCCCACATCAAGGCATTCCATGTGAAGGACGCCGAGTTCCGGCCGTCGGCGAAGGCGGGCGTCTACGGCGGCTACCTGGGCTGGAAGGAGCGTCCCGGCCGTTTCCGTTCGCTGGGCGACGGACAGGTGGACTTCAAGCAGATATTCACGCGGTTGACGGCGGTTGGCTACAGTTCCTGGGCGGTGCTGGAATGGGAGTGCTGCTACAAGGACGCCGCGCAGGGCGCGGCCGAAGGCGCCCCGTTCATCGCGTCGCACCTGATCGACGTGCCGGCCAAGGCGTTCGACGATTTCGCCGGCGCGGACTCGGACACGGCGCGGAACCGGAAGATTTTGGGGTTGAGCTAGGCACAGCGCCGGACACTTTCGGCCATAGATCGTGCGGATTCGTCGATAATAAGCGTAGAGCCATGCACACACGGGTTCCAAGACGTCTGGTCGGCGTGGATCTTTTTGCCGGCGCCGGCGGGATGAGCTTGGGTTTTGAGCAGGCGGGAATCGATGTAGCCGCAGCGGTGGAGTTCGATCCCATCCATTGCGGTGTCCACGAATTCAACTTTCCGAATTGCTCCGTAATTTGCAAGAGCGTTGCGGAAATAACCGCCTCCGAGATTCGGTCGCAATCTCGAATCGGCGACGCGGATGTCGACGTTGTATTTGGAGGCGCGCCTTGCCAGGGCTTCAGCATGATGGGCAAACGCGCTCTCGACGATCCTCGCAACTCTCTGGTCAAGCATTTTGTCCGAGTCGTCGCCGACTTAAAAGCCCGGTATTTTGTCTTCGAAAACGTGAAAGGTCTCACGATCGGAGCCCATAAACGGTTCCTCGACGAGATCATGCGGGAATTTGCTGGGAACGGGTACAACGTCGTCCAGGAGTATCGAGTCCTCAATGCGGCGGAGTACGGAGTTCCTCAGGTTCGACACCGCCTATTTTTATACGGCGCGAAGAAGGGCCTTCCTTTGCCCGTCTACAAGGCCCCAACCCACTCCCCTGCCTACCGGAGAGGAGCGGCGGCAAACATCGATCTTTTTCGAGTCAAGACGCCATCGGTTTGGGATGCACTTAACGGCCTTCCGGAAGCCGACCAATTTGAGGAGCTTCTGGAACGGGATTGGGTCCGCACGCGATTCGGTGCTTCCAGCGAGTACGCCTCCATACTACGCGATCCCTCAACCGATCCGGCGGACTACTCCACTCATCGCGAGTTGGACGGCACTCTTCTCAGTTCCAGCATGCGGACGGTTCACACCGAGTTATCGAAGAGCCGGTTCAAGAACACGAAACATGGCGAGACCGAGCCGGTCAGCCATTTCTTGAAGCTCGATCCGGCCGGGCTTTGCAATACTCTGCGTGCTGGCACTGCCAGCGACCGGGGCGCGTTCACCTCGCCACGGCCAATTCATCCGTTTTCGCCCCGATGCATTACGGTGCGAGAGGCCGCCAGACTTCACTCTTATCCGGACTGGTTTCGATTTCACGTCACGAAGTGGCATGGTTTCCGTCAAATCGGAAATTCCGTGCCGCCCCTGCTTGCTAGAGCGGCGGCGACTCCTATCGTCGAGTGCCTAAGTGTCCCGGTAAGAAAGCCGGATCATGTCTTGCCCCTTTCGCGGCCGGAACTATTATCCATGGACATGACAGCGGCCTCGAAGTACTACGGTGTGCCGTTCGAGACAATTCCCCAACGGAACCGGTAAGCTGAGGTGTGCCTCCGGCGAAGCGCGCAACAAACAGATACACTGCCCTTGTCCGAGAAGTGTTCGTCCGGCATTACAAAAAGGGGATTCGGGGGCCATTAGCTTTGGAGACCGATGCCGCCCAGCTGCCCGGCGGCGATTACGATGTCCTGATTTCGGGCCGGAACCAGGGAGAGTGGGAGCTGCTCGTCACGTACCCGATCCGGA
>Ga0194122_10001820_pt1 | contig 24819 bp, 31 predicted proteins | sample TA2MahCa10mmetaG_FD_155487 | JGI IMG/M metagenome (GOLD analysis project Ga0194122, IMG submission 155487) | Freshwater microbial communities from Lake Tanganyika, Tanzania - TA2015021 Mahale Deep Cast 10m | ecosystem: Environmental > Aquatic > Freshwater > Lake | place: Tanzania: Lake... | reverse complement strand
CGGGAACCACCGGCGCGCCGAGTGACGGTGTCATCGACTTCGTGAGCGACACCCTAGTTGGCAAGGCACCTCTTGACGAAGCACCCCTTTCGATCGTGGAGATCCGCTCGCTAGGCGGTGCAGCCCAGTCCGGCCTTTCCCTACCGAGCGGCAACTGCCGACACGCTTTCTTCGTCGACCTGGTCACGCTCTACGACGCTCAGTCGAAAGACGCCGATGAACGAAGGGCCATCGTCGACCAAACGAACGCCGTGGTGGATCAGGCCCGGAAGGTCCTCGGGCTCGGCGTGGATTTTAGCGGCACGCACTCCCAGCCGGACGATGTCGGCTGTAGCGCAAGGGCGTCTGACATCTTCGGATCGGCGGAGATGGCGACGAGGGTTCAAGCCATCAAGCGCTGTGTGGACCCCAACAACCGATTTCGGTTTCATCCGTTCGCCAAGTTTATTGGCTAGTCGGTCGGGAATTTATCGTAGTTTATACCTGGCCCTTTTTATTAATATCTATTGAAGCATCTTCGCTACCTATCAGGTTATAGCTAAGCTCTAGCCAGGGCTTCGGGTCTAGTACCCCTTAACTCAGTCTGAGCCTTGGCATAGACAAGAACTGGGCTTTAATGCTAGAGTGTGAGCCAAAGGTATAAATAAAGTGAAAAGCGTGATGATTCGAAAGACGAAGAAAAAAGTTAATTCCGCCCTTTTTGATAAGGTCATCTCACGGCTTCGCAGTTCCAGGCTAAAGGTGACACCGGCTCGTAAAGCATTGCTTGGATTTCTCTGCGATCACCATGGGCCTTATCGCATAGAAGAGATTCACAAAAAGACCGGTACCGATCTTGTGACGGTCTATCGAAATCTTGCTTCCTTCGAGGCGGCCGGCCTCATTACCAAAGTGGACTTTAGAGATAATGCGGTACGCTACGAGTTGCAAGATCCTGATGCCCACCACCACCACGTTGTTTGCAAATCCTGCGATAAAGTAGATGAAGTCGATATGTGCACCTTTGAACTTATGGACAAGAAACTTACGAAAATGGGCTACAAGGAAGTCGAACACTCGTTAAGTTTCTTTGCTATTTGCCCTAGTTGCCAGATGTCAGCTTCCGTAATCTAGTTGCCGTTTTTCATTACTTTAGAGTCTTGCCGTTCTTTTATTTTCTGACAAGGGTTTGATTTGTGATTATTATATAAATGCAAATAATTTGCATTTATATAATTTTGTGGCAGTATTTCTCTATGAACCAGCAGGGGGTGGCTAAGCTTTTAATGAGAACTGACGGAGACTCCGAGAGCTGCCTGGCGTTCTGGAAGGCGATATTGAATCTTTCAGACATAAACGTAGTGTTTCATCGAATCAGTATTTTTCAGGTTTGTGATGAGTGTTGCAAGCCTGGAAAAAACTTTGTGGGGGTGACCTACAAACAGGGTGAAAGTCGAGCCGTCATTCACCATACGTGTAAATTGACGGAGGAAGACATTCTGCACGAACTTTTGCACGTAAAATTTCCGAATTGGTCGGAAGAACGGGTGGTTCGGGCTACAGACGAGCTGCTTAAAACAAAACTTTTAAAGCCAAGGAGGCAAGTTTATGGAAATAGAGTTTTACAATGTGAAAACCAGAGTGAAGGTCCGTATTCCTGAGAGTCAGGTTAAAAAGACTATCTTCAAGAGGAAAAAGAAAGATGGAACTGAGCAGCTTCGTTACGCGCTACGAGCTGAAATTGATGGAATGAAGCTCACAAAGTTTATTTCGCAGAAAGATTGGGAATTGCTCAACGCTCCTATCGTTGATTGAAGAGTGCAAATATCGTAGGTTCGGATAGAGTTTTTCTACACAGATTAAACGCAAAATAGTTGCAATTAAACAAAAATGGGATTACTTATCTCCCAACAGCAGAAGGAGGCACGAAATGGCCGGTAACCGCACCATTGTGACGTTAGAATGTACGGAGTCCCGAAAAGTTGGGGCAACGCCGTCACGTTACACGACTACGAAGAACCGATCGAAACACCCCGAGCGGTTGGAAATGATGCGCTATAACCGCTACTTGCGTCGCCATACCCTGCACAAAGAAATAAAGTGAGGGATTCATGTCCAAAGTTTGTGAGCTAACAGGAAAATCAAGATATAAGGCAAATAAAGTCAGTCATTCTAACATAAAGACCCGACGATTTAAGTATCCCAACATTTTAAAGAAGAAATGGAAGTTGTCCGAGCTGGGCCGCTCTTTTACGATTACTCTTTCTACCAGTGCGCTTCGAACGATTGCTGCAAGAGGAGGATTAGTGCCTGCCATCTTGATGGAAAAAGAGGAAAATCTTTCGGAACGATTACTTTCTGTTAAAAGGGAGCTGCTGCGTAAACGTGGAAAAACTGAGAATCGAACTATAAGGGAGATGTCCACTGAAATTTAATTTCTAAAGGGTAGACCGGGGCAAGATTGCCGCCGAAAAAAATGACATCAATAAAAAAAGTTCGTCCGGCTAGCGAGCCGAAACCTCGCTGAGTTACAGTTGAAATGGCGAATTTATTAAATGGTGTTAAAACTAAAGTACGAATTAGTACAACCACAGGAGGAGCCCTTTAAGGGCTATTATGGCTAAAAAAAGTAAAATAATTGCTAATCAAAAGCGCATTGCGATTGTGGCTCAATATCGAGAGCTGCGCACAGCTCTTAAAGAAACGATTCGCAACCCGAAACTGCCGGAAGTAGAGCGGCAGGCTGCTCGTCTGAAGCTGGAAAGCCTTCCCAAGAATTCTAATCCAATTCGTGTTCGCAACCGTTGCGTCGTCACGGGCCGGCCCAGAGCGGTCTTGAAAAAGTTTCGATTATCGCGAACTTCTTTTCGCGAACTTGCTCTCAAAGGAGAGATCCCCGGGGTTATTAAGGCAAGCTGGTAGTTAAGAGCGTGAACAGGCTTTTTAAGGCTTGGTGTTGTTTTACGTCATATTGTGGTCTCAAACGTAGAGACTTCTTTTGTAATATGTGCAAAATTTCACCCTTGCGATGATTCACCGCAGATAATCAAACGTTGACAAGTTGATAAATGCAATTATATTGCGTTTAAAAAAATGCTGATTCGGAGGCGGTTAAGCGCAATGCATATTTCGGAAGGGATCTTACCAGTGACACATAGTGCTGGATGGTTTGCATTGGCAGCTCCTTTTGTTTGGGCTAGTGCTCGAAAAATCAGGTGTGCTCAAGAGGAAAACTCAGAAAAAGTCTTCGTTGGAATGGTGACAGCTCTTTGTTTCTCAGTGACCCTACTGCCACTTCCAGTGCCGGTCGTTGGGGCTACCTCCCATATTTGTGGAACTCCATTCTTCTCCATTCTTCGTGGTCCTGTTTTTATGGCACTTCCGGCGGCTGTAATTCTTTTGATACAGGCACTTTTTTTTAGTCACGGAGGACTAACAAGTCTTGGTGCCAATATCTTCACTTTGGGTGTCATTGGGCCTTTCGCGGCCTTTTACTTATTTAGGTGCTTAAGGCAGTTTGGATTTTCTGAGTGGGTTTCCGTTTTGGCAAGTTGCTGTGTCGCAGACATACTAGTTTACGTCGCTGACGCTTTTATTCTTGGCGCAGCATTAGGAACTTCCGTCTCTCCTATTGCCGTTTCGAAAGCGATTCTTCTTGGCTTCGCTCCAGTTCAACTACCACTCGCACTTTTGGAAGGCTTTGTAAGTGCTGTGCTTTATCGGGAGATAAAGAAACGAAACCCTTCTTTTTTGGGGCCTCAGAAAGTATCTGCTCGTCCCCCTGTTTCGTTTGGTGTTCTTCTCAGCTTGGTATTGAGTGTGCTCACCATCTCGGCTTGTTGGGGAAGAAATAGCTTCGCAGCCGATTATGTTGGAATAGATGACTCGGTGATGGCTCAGATAGCGCGGTCTCATGGTAAAAACGCGGGCCCAGTTTTCGAGTGGGGAAGCACAGAGGTGACACTGTTCGTTTTTTCACTGGGAAATTTCCTCGCGGGTTTTTGGACTGGGAAGGGTTGGTCCCGACTTTTCGATCATGGAGAGCGTAATGCATCTTAGGCCGGAAAATGCACTCTTTGCCGGTTGCCGCCGAATCCCCTTTTCGCCGCGAATGCGTTTTCTTCTACTTTTGGGTGTCCTTGTTGTGAATTCGGCAGTTTTTCAGTTCGAACTTTGTGTAGGGCTTATCGTCCTTGGTGTCACCCTATGCGCACTCGACAGAATTCAAGCCATTCGCATCAAACTATTGCTTGCAGCCTTGGGTAGCGGGGGACTCATTTTCTTTTTAGGGCATAGTCTAACCATTTTGGGATCGAGCACTCGAGCTGCTTTCGGGCGCTTTTGTCTAGGTGCGATTTGGACGATCTGGTTTGGTGCTACCGTGACCTGGCCGGAACTAAAGCTCGTTTTGCGTCAGCTACGGTTGCCAAGCTTTATCTTGGAACTTGTCGATTCGAGTCTCTTTCAAGCGATGGTTGTTTGGAATGAATTGGAGCGAGCTCTTCGTGCCCTCATCTTGCGAGGAGGAAACCCGTATCGCCTCTCAACTGTCTCTTCGCTAACCGGGGCAGTAATTAACCGTGGATTTGAGAGAGGAGTTCAGTTGGAGAGCCTTCAAGCACTTAGATCCACACCGAGTGGCGTAAGCTTAGGAGCCGAAAAAGTCTCGCCTACTATCAATAATCTCGAATTCACAGATTGTTCGATCCATGGAGATGCGGATCGTGAAATTTTGTCAAACATTTCTTTCTCTCTCAAAGTGGGCGAATGGATAGCCCTTGCGGGTAAGAGCGGCTCCGGAAAAAGTACCCTTCTCTCGGCTTGTGCAGGGCTTTACCCAGTCAACAAGGGTTCAGTCACCAGGCTCGGAAGTAAGATTGAAGGCGAGCGGATCAGGGCGCGCGTTGACACACGCGTTGGTTTCCTTCTACAAAATCCTGATGACCAGTTTTTTGGAACGACACCTTTTGAAGATATCGCTTGGGGGCTCAGGCAACAGGGGTGCGTAGAGAAAGAGGTTGAGAGCAAAACGAAGGAAGTTTTAAATCGCCTTGAACTTTTCCATCTTGCCCACCGCCCTCTCCACAACTTGAGTTTCGGAGAGAAAAAACGAGTGGCATTTGCCGCGATTTTGAGCTGCAAACCGAAGCTAATTCTTTGCGATGAACCCACTCTCGGTCTCGATCCGATATCTAGCAACGATTTGGTTCGTTTTTTTGAGCAGAGCACCCAAGATACTTCTATTTCAGTAATTTGGGCAACGCACGATCTGAATCAGCTTCCTGCGGCAATTTCCAGAGTGTTATTTCTAAGCTCGGGAAGGCTGTCTTTTGATGGGAAGCTAAAGGATCTTTGGATGACTCCAGAGGGTTCTCTTTGGCGTACCGCCAGTTCTGCGACTTGGAGGGAGATATAAGTGTTTACGATAGGTGCCAGTTCGCTTCCTAAGCCTGATCCGGAACGTATTTCCGCCATCAAAAGATGGGTCTGCTCACATCTTAAGTTGGATGATTCAACTGCCGTATTTGTCACCCAACTTGAATGTAAGGAGTCGGGCTGCCCGCCGGTTGAGACTGTAATCGCAATCATGAAGGGGGGCGAAGAACCCATGAAAAGAAAGATTCACAAGAGTATAAACGAAATTTTTGAGGCGGATCTTCTTGAGTTATTCTCTCAAGAGGACAAGCACCTCCATTAAAGAAAGAGAGTCTCTATGTCAGAAAATAAAGTTCCTGTTACAGTCCTAACTGGATTTCTCGGTGCAGGGAAAACGACACTTTTGAATTATATTTTGACCAAGAACCACGGAAAACGAATCGCAGTTATTGAGAATGAGTTTGGTCAAATTGGTATCGACAACGATCTTGTTGTGAACGCGGATGAAGAGATCTTCGAAATGAATAATGGCTGCATCTGCTGCACCGTTCGAGGAGATCTCATTCGAATTCTAGGTAATCTAATGAAACGTCGAGATAAGTTTGACTACATCATGATTGAAACAACCGGCCTTGCCGATCCTGCTCCTGTCGCCCAAACGTTTTTCGTTGATGACGAAATGAAGGCAAAGCTTGCTCTAGATGGCATTGTTACGGTGGTCGACGCCAAGCACGTGTTGCAACATATTGGTTCTAGTAAAGAGTGCCAGGAACAACTCGCGTTCGCGGACGTAGTTCTGCTCAATAAAATCGATCTAGTTTCGGAAAACGAACTCCTTTCACTCGAAGCTAAGATTCACCAGATGAATTCAATGGCAAAAGTCTATCGTTCCCAGAATGCAGTAGTACCGCTCGAAACCGTTTTGAACGTGGGTGGATTTAACTTAGAAAGAGCGCTCGACATTAAACCGACCTTCCTAAAGCCCGAGCTCCCTTTTGAATGGGCTGGTAGTTTCGATCTTCGAGAGGGCAAATACGAAATACATCTCGAAGAGGGCCCCGATCCAGAGATTGATTTGGTTCTTCTTGAGATTTCGGGAACGTCCGTTACTGCTCTTGAAGAGGTGCGTGAGAAAGTTGTGCTGGAGTTTTCAAACAAGCGACCAACCGTTATAGAGCCGGGCGAGCAGTTCGGAGTCGGTCTTTCCAAGCAACGGCTAATTTTGAGCGGGAAGGGCAAGAAAAAATTCCGAGTGGTGGTGCCCAAAGCTGGCACTTACGCTCTTTTCACTCAACATCAGCCCGTCGAGTTTAATTTAAAGGTTCAATGGGGCAATAGTGAGGTAAAACCTATTGAAGAAACACTTTATAATTTGGAGCATGAACACGATAGTGAAGTGACCTCCGTCTCTATTGCGCTTGATGGTGAGATAGATCCGAACAAGATTAACGAATGGTTCGGCCGTCTTCTTCGGGAGAAGGGGGTAGATATTTTTCGTATGAAGGGAATTATGAGCATCAAGGGAGAGGAAAATAAGTTTGTCTTCCAGGGGGTTCACATGCTCTTCGACGGCAAGCCCGACAAGCCATGGGGTACCGACAAAAGAATGAACCAGTTGGTTTTTATTGGAAGAAATCTCAATGAAAAAGAATTAAATGAGGGATTCCGGTCATGTCTGGTGAAGTAACCTCAGAGAAAGAACCATTCAACGTTCAGAAAATCGCGCTGACTCCAGATTGGGCGGTGGACGTCGGTGACTACGTAACTTCGCTTTCGTATTCTCCAGACGGATCGGTGATCGCAGGAACTCAAAGTGACGGCGGTGTTTTTTGGGTTGAGGATAAGGGACAAGACTCAGTGTGCATTGCGACTCACAAGCATGGAGCGCTGTCTTCAAGTTGGTCCTCAGATGGAAAGTACCTCGCCTCTGGAGGACAGGACGGCAAGATCGTTATTTGGAGTACGGAGTCGGGAAAACCTTCTGCCACGATGGAGGGCGGATCGGCCTGGGTTGAACACCTCGCGTGGCACCCATCGAAGCCAATTCTGGCTACTGCTTCTGGCAAATATCTTCGCTTATTCGACGCTGAAGGGAAGTTGATCCGCGAGGTCAATGATTTCAAAAGCACGATAAGCGGCCTGTCATGGCACGAGCGCCTTGATACCTTGGGAGTTGTTTGTTACGGCAATGTGCGGTTTCTTCGCCTTGAGGTTGAAAAGCCGTGGAAAAACTATGAACTGACAAGTAGTCTTCTTTCTCTGCACTGGGCTCCAGACGGAAAGCATATCGCGTGCGCCTGCCAAGATAATTCCGTTCACATCTGGATTCTCGCGTTAGATGAAGATTTGGAAATGTCAGGTTACCGCGTAAAGGTTCGGGATCTGGCCTGGGATAGTTCTAGTCGATTTCTTGCTACCGCAGGTGGAGACCGGCTTACAATCTGGGATTTTTCCGGTAAGGGACCTGCAGGTAGCCGCCCGAAAGAACTAAACGGTCACACAGACATTGTGACCTCTCTCGCGTTTCAGCCGAATGGTCAGGTGCTTGCGTCAGCCGCACAAGATGGTTCGCTACTTTTCTGGAACCCGTTTTCAAAATCAAAAATGCCGCTTGGCCTTGGGGTTCGCGAAGCGAATCCATCGAAACTCTCTTGGCATCCTAATGGACGCCAACTTGTAGCAGGGTATAATAACGGTCACATCATCGGATGGCCTTGTCCATCTTAAAGTTTTCATCAGGGAGATTTTTGTTTGAGAAATGAAGTTCCACATAATGATAATGTTCATTCGAGTTCTCATCATCACGACTATTTGTCGGAAGGGGATTGGATTTCTCTCAACGAGAGACGAAGCAAACTGATTATCATTCTGACTTTCTCAACGATGGTCGTGGAACTTATTTGTGGTTACTTAACTCACTCAATGGCGCTGCTTGCCGATGGCTGGCATATGGCCTCTCATGCGGGTGCACTTCTCATTACTTATCTCACCTATGTCTTTGCAAAGTCTCCTGTCTTAAAGGAACGCTTTACCTTCGGTACCGGAAAGTTTATTCCGCTTGGAGGGTACACGAATGCTATCATCCTTGCCGGAGTTGCAATCGTAATGTTGGTTGAATCGGTGAATCGCTTTTTTTCACCCGAAGTCATCTCCTACAACGAAGCTCTTTTAATTTCGTGTCTTGGGCTATTGGTAAACCTGACTAGTGCCTTCATCTTGGGGCGTGGAAACGAGTTTCACACGCATTCCCATGGGGCTTCTCACGACCAGCATCATGGTCATAAGGAAGATCACAATATTCGAAGTGCTTATTTTCACGTTCTCGCTGATGTGCTGACGTCCGTGCTCGCCATTGGGGCTTTGCTGGCTGGAAAATATTTTGACTCGTCCCGAATTGATTCCTTCGTAGGAGTCATTGGGTCTTTTATCGTTTTGCGATGGGCGTACACGCTTTCCAAGGACGCTGCCTGGGATTTACTCGATGGCCATTCAAAGACAGTTTGTCGAGAAACACTCGTCAAACGAATTGAAGAGATGAACGCGAAAGTCATCGATATTCACATTTGGAGTATCGGCCCAGGCATAAATGCCTGCGAAGTTATTTTAAAGTCGACAAAGTGTCGCGGGCCTAGTGAGTACAAAAAACTCATTCAAGACGATTTTGGAATACGTCACGTTATTGTGGAGGAGTGGGGGGACTAGCTGGCCCACAAATCCATCGAGTGAATCAACTCTACCAAGCGAGAGCGGTCTGGGAGGTGAATACACCACAACCGGCCATTGTAGAACTCTAAAAGGAACTCAAAACACCCGGCTTTCTTTCGGAGGTGAGCTGCGGCTCGGGGCACAACTCGATTCTCTTTGCTAAACGCGGTTATGTCGTAACGGGAATAGACTTTTTTTTTCAGGCGATTCAACGTGCGCGTCGCAATCTAGCGAGAAGTGGAGTCTTTGCGCATTTCATTCTGATGAATGCCGCGAGCATTGGAAGTGTGGGTGAGAAGTTCAACTACATTCTTGCTAAGGCTGACGTCTGACAACGAGGGCAGATGGCAAAGAAACTTAAGGAGTGCTCGACTCTCGCATAACCCATCTTCGTGAGTTGCTTATCCATAAATTCAAATGTGCAGAGATTTACTTCATCTACTTTGTCGCAGGATTTGCAAATGACGTGGTGGTGATGAGCCTCCGGGTCTCTCAACTCGTAGCGCACTGTACCATCCCTGAAATCCACCTTCGTAATGAGCCCGGCCTCTTCGAGGGAGGCCAGATTCCGATAGACCGTGACGAGGTCGGCATCGGTCTTTTTGTGAATTTCTTCTATGCGGAAAGGCCCATGGTGCTCACATAAAAAAGCGAGCAGCGCTGTGCGAGCTGGCGTCACTTTTAGCTTTGAGGCGCGAAGACGCGAGATGGCCTTGTCGAAAAGAGGGGACCTGATTTCTTTCTTTGTCTTTCGGGGCATCGTGCTTTCCACTTCACTCTCAATTCTTGTATTTACCATAATTCATTCTCCCAAATTTGGAAATGTCCCGCAGATCGATTTGAAGAGAAAAGTGCCGCTGATTATTGCGGAAATCGCGACACTCCTAGTGCGGGTGTGCAGCCTTGAGCTCTGCGGGTTGCTCTAAAAGCTCAGCCTCGCCCTGCCAAACCGGAAAGGGATCGGGGAAGGTTTCCCACTTAGCCTGCCCCAGGGCTATTTCCGCAGGTGTCATAAGGCAGGCTTCAAGCCTACCCAAGATAGTCGTTTGATCCATGTGGCACCCGATAAATACGATCTCCTGCTTGCGATCCCCCCAGGTCCGATCCCAGCGCTGCTTTATTTCCAGGCGTTCCTGGGCGTCATCAGGCCATTCGTTCTCTGGAAGGGCTGCGTACCAAACTCCCCCTGGCTCGATTCCACCAACACCACCGGCAAGTGACCAAATGCCGATATGGTCCATCCTGGAGGCTAGCCAAAAGAACCCCTTCGCCCTTAAGACTCCCGGGAAACCTTCATGAATCAAGTTCCAAAGCCGCTCGGGATTAAAGGGACGAGGGGTTGCGAAAACAAAGCTCGAAATTCCGTACTCCTCGCTTTCGGGAACATGTTCACCGCGAAGTTCCTTCATCCAGCCCGCCGCTTGCCCGGCCTTCTCAAAGCTAAAGAGGCCCGTGCTTAGGATTTGCTTTGCGGCAACTTGTCCATTTTGAGTGCGGTAAATTTTTGCTTCCGGATTCAGCGCCCGAAGCACTGCTTCGAGCTGCTCCAGCTCCTGTTGCGAGGCAAGATCTGTTTTATTGAGTAGAATAACGTCGGCAAATTCGACTTGCTCAATAAGAAGATTCGTAATCGTCCGGTCGTCTTGTTCGCCCAAGGCCAGATTACGCGCTTTCAAATCCTCTGCGGCTTTGTAATCCCGAAGAAAATTCGGTGAATCGATCACCGTTACCATTGTATCCAGCGTTGCAACCTCGGAGAGAGATTTTCCCCACTCGTCTTCAAAAGCGAAAGTCTCTGCCACTGGTAGTGGCTCAGATATGCCAGTCGATTCGATAAGCAGATAATCGAATCTTCCTTCTTTCGCGAGCTTCGTGACTTCCACAAGTAAATCCTCGCGCAGAGTGCAGCAGATACACCCGTTCGACATCTCAACGAGCTTTTCCTCTGTACGGTGCAAAGTGGCTCCGCCCCGTTTAACAAGCTCAAGATCGATGTTTACTTCGCTCATATCGTTTACGATCACGGCGACGCGAAGCCCTTCACGGTTATTTAAAACGTGATTGAGAACCGTGGTTTTTCCAGCCCCCAGAAAACCTGATAAAACCGTTACAGGTAGCTTTTTCATGTTCGAACCTCCAGCGAAATCTCTTTTCATTCTCACAGCCATACCAGTTATGCATTATAAATGCAAAGTATTTGCATTTATAATCTATTCGGACATACTGAAGAAGAAATGGGCTTTTATGCTACCAACTTCAAAGAGTTTCTCTTTAATTGAAGTATGAAAAAGGTCTTTTGGGACTCCCCAAAGACTCCTGGGGGCTAGTGTGATTTCGGGCAAAGGGATCCCGTCATCTTGAATGAACAAAGCCCAATGGTGGTGGGGCAGGCGCCTGAATCAGGCTTGACTCTGCTATTTCCGGACCAAAGAACATATGGGAATATTCTTTCGGACAAGACCAAGGGATTGTTTAGAGAGAAGGATATAAAACTTACGGACGATGGGCGTACTTTACTTTTGAATCTAAAAAAGTCTAATGGAGAACGGCATTTATTTAGTTACCACCTCGATTAAAGTGTCAAACGGCAACAATTCAGTAGCAAAGGTTAGTCAAGCGGTTTTGCTAGCGTTATTTCTGATCTCTTGCTGAGTCTCGGCGAAATTCTGCGGCATTCCGTATAAAATCCTGCCAGAATACACCTTTTGGCCCAGCCTGGAAATTGGCTGCGGAATTGAAATCACAAACCCATAGACTGGGGGAGAGACTATGGGGTGGTTTCTTAATACTATTACTGCGCTTATAATTTTGGCGAGTTCCGCTACACTTTTTGCTGAGTGTCCGAACGGTCAGTGCGGGTTATTCCCACAAGGGTGCTCGGGAGGGCGGTGCTCGACGTCACCGGCACTTCCATCTTTCCAATGCCCGAGTGGGCGTTGCGGAATTTCGACTAGCTCTGGTTTCACTCCACTCCTTAATACACCTACCGAGAGAACCATCGCCGTGAACGGCGTTGCAGTACCTGAAGGCGCTATTGGGTACAAATTCATTAATGGAAGAGTCGAGTGGGTGTTTGGAGACGTTCAGGGAGGAGTTCTTAGCAACCCATCCGCCGGGGGAACTGCTGGCGAAGTCACCTCGCCGAATCACGGACAGGAAGTGGCGAGTCCTATCTCACAACGTCCAGCGGCTACACCCCACGGGGCGAGTCCTGGAGCAATTTCAAATGGTAGCGCAAGTGGTCTAGTACCCGCAAATACGAGGGGAAATCCAGGGTTTCAGTTTTCAGTCCGCGGACCAGGCTTCAATGAAATGTGCCAGGCGACGCTCATTTCAGCAAATGAAGGCAAATGTTACGCCGCGACGGCGGCTCATTGCCTCGAAGAAGGAGCCGCTCGCTCGGGAATACAGTTCGATTCTAAAGGTCTCGATGATCCGGCCTGTCACCAGGATATTCGAAAGCGTGGGATAAAATGGGGCACAGCAAAAATCGGAATGGCAAATTTTGGCGAAGTCGATGCGACTCTTTATATTAATCCGGAGCATGCTTCGGGAACGCGATCCGAAGACTCGGCGGTATTCGGTTTCAGCTGTCCAAAGGGTGCGGGCGAAGTGCCGGTTGTGAACATTTCCGATAGGCCTATGGAGAATAAAGAAAATGTCGTTTACGGCAAAGTCATGGGAGGTAAAGCCGGGCTTTATAATGGATATGTTTTCCGGCAGCCCGGTGTGGTTGGGATCAATTTTCGATCGATTGGAGAGGCTCAAGAGTCTGTTATTCAGAATGAGGATGTAAAAATTCAACAAGGAGATTCTGGTGGAGGTGTTTTCAGGAGAAATAGCTCAGACCAACTCGAACTTGTTGGACTTCTTTCGACGAGTGACGATATCAATCGTCGTTGGCCTCTCGGAAACTATGCGGCAAACCGTTCGCTGGATTTTGTTCGGTGTATCAAACATCGCTTCGGCGGCAAAGCCACAGAGTCTGAAGAAGAGGAGATCGCGGATACAAAAAATCCGAATAGTGCACATCCCATCCACACGAAGCCCGGTAATAGTGGCAATGCTTCTAGGGACTCGAAGGAGTTAACGGAAATAGAGAAACTCATCGAAGAATCGAAACTTCCCCTGCATGTAAAAGAAACGAAACCGGGTGAATTTCAGTTTTGCCGAGTCGATGCACAGGGAAACGAATTGCAGTGTTTACCGGTGAAAGCGGGAATAAAAAATGCTCTGAGTTTTGTCGAATCCGAGATTAATAAGCAAAAAATCAAGAATCCTCCCGAAAGTAAAGAGCCGACTCCAAAGCCGAAAGCGCCGCAGAAGAACCCCGGGGTGAGCTCGCCTGTCGACCCCGTTCCCGACAAGCCAGGGACTGCCTACTCGGTTAATTCTTTGGAGTTGCTTGCTGAAGTCGTCAAAAGAAATCGTGTTGCCGGAATTAAAACGAAAGTCATGTTCAGTGCAACGTGGTGCGGTCCCTGCCAACGGCGGAAGCCAGATTTCTTGAGCGAGGGAAGGAAGGCTTCGTCCAATGTTCGCTATTATCTTTTTGAAACCAATCGGCGCGAGGCTATTCCATCCCTGAGCGTTCAGGAATTAAATCTCCAAATTGGAAATATCTCAAGTTTTCCGACAGAGGTTACTTATTAATAGGTGTTAATGGATAAGAACTTTCCCTTCCCGACAGGCCTATGTTAAAGGACTGTGGTCTTCAATTCGTAGATCCTGTTTGAACTATACCAAATGAACCTTTTCCATTTTTACTGCTTCACAGAGGTCGTCCGTTGCGATTTTTTATCTATAAAGGTCTAACCAAAAGGGGCGGGTATTTAAGGTTTTCTTAGATTATGAAGAAAAGTCCTTTTTTGAGGGCTTGATTATGTCTCTTAAAGCAATTCATACTGCTATTAAGGTGATACTCTTTTAAGTTGGTGGGCGCTATCAAAACACGTTTCGAAAATATAAAATTCAGCGTGAGTAGCGGCGAGTTTCGAAGAATAGGGTCTTTAAAATTACCATCTATTAAAAGAAATGGACAGGCTGAAATTCGGGTGGCGGCTAAAGTGATTGATTGAGCCATTTTTGACTTTCGAAAAAGTGATTTCTTTAGTTATAATAATTCAGAAAATAAACTGAGGGGGGCATCTTATGCCAATGTTAGTTCAATTCTGTCAAGTAGTCGTTGCCTTAGGCTTGCTAAATGTTTGGCTCATTCGCTTTCACAAACAAACCGATTATCGCGGCGGTTCTGCTAAAAACATGAAAGAAGAATTTGAAACTTACGGTTTACCTGAATGGTTATGTTATCTAGTGGGGGGTCTAAAAGTCACATCGTCCTTAGCACTATTAGCTGCATTAAAGTTTCCCGATATCCGCACGGCTCCAGCTGTGGTGATTAGTGTTCTGATGGTGGGAGCCTTGGTCATGCATTTGAAAGTAAAAGATTCCACTAAAAAGTCGATACCTGCAGCTTCAGTTCTATTAATGTGTCTTGTGATTATTTTTGGCTAACGAAAGTTATATCAAGCCCGTGGTTGTCATAGGGGCGGGTCTTTCGGGGCTTTCCTGTGCGATTCACCTCCTTCGAAGAGGAGTTAAAAGTGTTCTTCTTGAGGCTAAATCCAAAGTAGGTGGTAGAGTTGCTTCGAATCGAACAGAAACTGGTTTTCTCGTAGACCAAGGCTTTCAAGTAGTTCTAGATTCCTATCCAGAATTGGAATCGGTGGTTTCTCTTAGTTCAATCGATCTGCAGCCGTTTAATTCGGGAGCCATTATTTATAATGGAAGAGGGATGGATTTACTCGCAAACCCTTTTCGTCATCCTTTAGAGATATGGAAAACACTATCCTTTCCTCATTTTAATCTCAAAGATATTTCCTTGGTGGTGTCTCTTATGTTTTATGCTCAGCGTGTTCAAAGCGATGAGTCCCTAGGAGAGGCTTCGACACTAAATTTCCTAAAAGACTTTGGCTTCACTGATGTATTTATTGAGAGTTTTTGGCGCCCCTTCTTAGCTGGGGTCTATCTGGATCCAGACCTAACGATTGGAAAAGATTTCTTTCTTTTTTTACTGAAATGTTTTGCGTGGGGGAAAGTATGTCTTCCAAAAAATGGAATGGAAGAGCTTCCCATCCAAATGTCTCAGCGACTGCCACAGGAAAATATTCGATTGAATGCAGAAGTAAAATCTTGGACTGATAGAGAAGTCCTATTGTGTAATGGCGAGACCCTCGAGGCCTCACATGTCGTCTGTGCCTTTGACACACGAACTGCACTTCCATCGCCCGCAACTTCTTTTAGGAGCGTTACCACTCATTACTTTACCTCTGCCTCTCTTAATCATCTGGGATGGGACAAATGGCTGATTTTGGTTCCGCAACGATTGGGAATGAACATTACCCATATGGCCTTGATTTCTTCTGTAGCTTCTAATTACGGACATTCGGGGATGCCGCTTTTGAGCGTAAGTATAATCGGAGCTAAGAACTGTACAGTGTCACAAATAATAGAAGAGATTGAAAAGATTGCAGGCAGAGAATTAAGCCTTTCTTGGGTCACCAAAACAGAAGTCCCAAGAGCATTGCCGATCATTCCAGAAGAACCGTCGGGCTTTAAAAAAAAGGAAGGAGTTTTTTATTGTGGGGACCAGTACGCGTCACCCTCGATAAACGGAGCTCTAAGGTCCGGGCGATTAGTTGCTGAAAACATTCTTAAGGGGCTACCCAAGTGCCGATGAACTCTTTTCCATCCCACTGCCATTGTGAGCGAACGTGGCCGCTGGCTTTTAGAGAAAGCCAATCCATTTTTGTTACCTGAAATAATAATCTAGAAAAATTGTTGCGCCCCAACTCAAACTCTGTGGGTTCGCTTGGTAGATTTGAGTTTGCTTCTAGACTTTGGGTTCCGGGGATCTCGGGCCCTTGATAACAGCGTCTCCCATAGGGTGCAATCCGCTGCCAGGCCTTCTCAGTTGACTCGGAGTTTTGATCAAAGGATAAAGTTCCATTGAGCCTCAGCTGCCAGCAGTCTCGAGGGTCATAGAACAACAAAGCTCCCTCACTATTTTTGTGCACATCAAGATGCTTTGGACTTCTTAAATCGGTGTGCATCCAAACAAGCCGTTCGGCTTTTTCTGCCCCTTTTAGGACTACAGTTCGGATCTCGGGTCTTTCCTCTCTAATCGTAGCCAAGGAAAGTAGGTGCCAAGGTTCGCGCCCGGTGTGAACAGCTCTATCTAGTTTTCTCCAGATGGAATCATAAATGTCAGCTAACGAGAAAGAGTCCATACCTTAGCTGAAATCAATTAGCCGTTTTCTTACTCTCTTGCCTTTTAGCTCTGGCCCCTTTTAGCTGAGACAACCTGCACAGCCGGGCCTCCCAAATCCCACGAGCTGTGACAAAAGAAACCCCCAATCCGAAGACAAAAATCACAATTAAAATATCAACGCTCTTCATGGGAATTCTCCAGGTTTGTATGGAGTGCTGCTAAACGAGTCCCTACCCAGAGGGAAAGAATGCTCGGTACCCACAGCCCTACGTAGATTCCATAATCGTGGTTGACTAAAAACCAAAGGTAAACACTCACTACAAAACTAGCAAATGCCGCGATTAAAAACATTCTGTCTAAAGGGTGGAACATTAGGTCTCCTTCCTCACTTCTAAGCCCTAAGTTTACCGCAGGAGGAAAATAAAACAACTAGATTATGACAGTTTGCAAAGCAAATCCAAATATCTTTCGAGTGCAACAGAACAGAAGTTTTCCACTTTTGATTCTTAGCTGTGACCACAGAGATAAACCAACCAAAGACAGCAAGAACTGCGGTCCCGTAAGCCATAGCGATGAGCCCAACTCCTATATCGAAGGGTTTTGTCGCTGAAAAGGATAACCGCAGGAGCACCGTTGAGACGATAAAACCCGCATTTCTAAACGCTTATTCATATCGGTCATAATAAGCTAGTGAGAGAATAAAAACGAGGACATCGGTGAAGATCATAAATTCAAAAAATACTAAAAAAAAGAACAGGTCGGCATCCTTTAATAACCCCGGTAACCCAATAACTGAGACTGGTGCTATTCTCAGCCAAACGGCGAGATTCAAAATGGCTAAGCCTGAGAGAACCAAAAGCAAAACTACTGAGACCACCAGCATACCACTCCCCATTGCCACCGGTAACTCTTTTAATTTTTGTAAATGTTTTCTTTGTCTTTTCTTTCAACTGCCAAAGTTTCTCCTGTTTTCCAAGCATTAAAATAATCTTCGTTAAATTGTTCTTCTCTCAACCCGTCCATGGTTCGGTTCATATTGTGAAATTCAATTTCAGGTTCATCCTCTAGCTTTTGCGTAAAGTGACAATGCCATCTAAGTCTCGAAGAAAAAGCAAACAGCGATCCCTTCCAACCTGATCCTTCATACCCTTCCACTCTTTGAAGCTCAGTCGCCTACCACACTTGCCGAATGGAGATATTGCCAAAACTAAAATAGGGGCTTAAGCGGCTACACGCTTCCCAAGCTGCGTTGGGAGAGGACATTTGTTTACCAAATGAACCTTTTCCATTTTTACTGCTTCACAGAGTTAAGTTTAAATGGCAAATGGAAAAAACGAAATTTACGGCAGAGTTTTAGGTGAAGGTCGTGAACAACTATCAAATGGGGGAAAGTTAGAGCTGCAATCCCCACAAAGACAGCCGTAACGACACCGTCAGGAGTCGTCCTAAGGGCGAACTGTTTTTCGATCCAGAACAGTAATGGTATCACACACAGTGTTGTGAGAGTTACAGCAAGGACTCCGCCGACTTTACTAACTCTGTTGTGAATACGGTCCAGGACTCTAAATGTATGTGTTAGGGAATGGTGGCAGCAGAAGTAAAGCGAAAAACTTAAGAGTGGATCGGCCACAATAAAAAGCAGGATCAAGACAGACAAAGACAAGAGGTGTTTGATCAAAATCCAGCGATAGACAAGGAGACTAGATTTTTTCCAACTCTGAAAAGTGCTCCAGAGATATAGAACAGCGGCGTAGACACATAGAAACGGAGCTACGTGGGTCAGTTGGTTTGCGAATGATTCAGGGACAGCATAACTAAGGTAATTGATGATTTTTTCCCGGTGGAAAACTACGGGTGCAAAAACGAGAAGTGTGCCACGAGCAAGAATCCAAAGGGTTCTTAAAACTGAATTGGAAATGATGCTTGCCAAGACTTCGGGGTGCTCGTCAGAGCTTCCGAAGTGGAAAATAGCTGCGAAAAAAAATAGGCTCCAGAAAAGTTCAGGATTTATTTTCCAAATGCCGGCCCCGAGAAAAACTAATAAAAGATATTTAAAAATAGATAGCGCAAAGGAGTACAAATTTTGTTTGCCGTGAAACCACAGAAGATAAACATCAAGTGCGCCGTGTGGAATTCCAACGACTAAAATGACGCCTAGACATCCTACCCATAAAAAAGATTCCGAAAGGAGAGACAGTATAAGCCCCATCAAGACCAATAAGAGCCATTGAAACTCTTCTCGCGATGAGACAACTTGCACTGAACTCGCCTTCCGGATTTAATTACGGATTAATTATGCTGGAAGCGACCCGTCGGCTTCGCTTTTTGCATAAGCAATTGCAAATATCATCACACCGTAAAGCGCTTTAGCTGTGACGTCAGCAATACTATAACCCACTTGCACTGCTACAACAGAACCAGCTCCGCCTAGCATTTGGTAACTTCCCATGGCGTAAACGATGGGATAAAAACCCCAAGTGGCTAGTATCAAGTAGCGAGTGTTTTGAAGAAGCACTTGTACTTTGGGTGGGTGCTCACTGATAACTGAGCCCAATTGAACCCATAGCACATATAAAATGTACAGGAATGGGATCGTGCTTAGGACTGCCCAAAGGAGTCGCGCACCAGATTGATTTACTGGATCTGAAATTTCTCCCGGATACCCTAGAGCGATCATGGCTATTGCAGCTAGAATTAACTTAGCAAGGGTACTTCCTGAGTCTTTCTTGAGTCTCATGACCAGGACTAATTCTGTTAACAGCAGAGGAACTGTGAGAAGCCAATCTACATAACGATAAGCATCGTTAAAAGGCTCGCCGGTTGGAACATAAGCACCATCTTTGAGCGCGTAGGCCGCTGTCCAACTGCCCATGATGCGCCAGTAATGATACCCGGCAATCAGTACGACCAATGATGAAACAACGAGTGCTAGACGGTATTTGGGCCCCACAATTTTTCGTCCCATGACGAAAAACGCAAAAGACCCCAACATTGAAGCAACAGCGAACGACAGCATATTATACACGGTCATATACTGCTGCAAGGTTAGTGTAGTTGCAGACATGGTTTTTCTCCCTTTTGTTCTAAAGCGTTATTGGAATACCAGAGCCATATTATGGACGACTTAGGATGATTTACCTAGCAATTGTTTTGTAATTGACCAAAAATTTACCAAAAGGTGGGGAGGCGGTAATCGTACCTTGTGAGTTAAAAAAAAATAGAGAAATGAGAACCATGTGATTAGCTTACACTCGTCGAATCGATTAGCCCAATTTTCTCCCCTTCCAATAAAGTTGGCGATTACGCTTGGCCAGCAGAGACTGGACAAAAAGGGCAAGGGTCATGGGAAGGCCTAAGGGAATCAGGAGAAAATTTATCCCCCTTTGCCGAAAGGTAAGTTGGACCAGGTAAAAAGCCGACAGGACAACTATAAAAAGTAGACCCGAATAAAAAAAGAGCGATACAAAAAGGGCCAGGAAAAGGCCAAAAAAGATAAAATTTTCGATCAGGTTCTTTCCGTAAATAGATGCAAGGTTTTTAGTCAGCCCCTCTTGGAGATCTTGTGTGGATTGGTACATCGTGACCGTAGCTAATTCCGGCGCAATGAAGGGGCGATAATTGTGTTTGTTTTTGTGCAATATTTTTGCAAGTGAAATGTCCTCGATCACCGAATCTTTTACGGTGCTATGCCCCCCAAGATTCCAATAGCATTCCTTCTTAAAACAAAACCATTGCCCGTTACCAATCGAAAGTGCCGAGGAGCGAATGAACCGGCTTAAAAAAAGTGGAGGCCATGCCAGAATTGGAAATTGAAAAGCCCATGGAATAACGGCTTTAGATGTCCAATGAGTGAAAGATTGTTTCAAAAACGCTGAGAACGCATCGAGTTTATGTTGATGTAAGGTAGCGACAGTGGTTTCAATAGCATTTCCATTTGGAGCTACATCAGCATCCACAAATAAAAAAATATCACCTGATGCTTTCTGACTGAGCTGGTGACATGCCCAGTTCTTCCCGAACCATCCCTGAGGGAGCTCAAGACCAGTTAGAACCTTTACACGATTTGCAAATGTATTTAGAACTTCGGCTGTGGAGTCTTCCGAGGCATCGTTAAGCACAAGAATTTCGTAGTTGGAATAGGTTTGAGTTAACCAAAGGGGTAAGTGCTTTTGGAGATTTTGGCTTTCATTTCGAGCAGGAATCAAAACTGAGATCTTGGGGCATGGCTTGATTCCTTGGTGGCTCAGTCTCAAGCGAAAAATCGAGTTCAGAATCACCATGAATAAAGTGACGATGACATAACCTAGCAGGAACAATTTAAGAACTACCAAAGAATGCTCCATCCTTTTTGACTCAACCGTTCGCTATATTCCTGTGTCTCAGTGGTGTCTTGAACCGTCATCTGGTGGAGTGATTTTATCTTAAAATAAACCTCAGGGAGTTGTTCTGGATTTTCAATAACCTTCGGAGATGCCACATTCACAAACGCTGAAGTTTTGGAATTGAAACGATAGTCCATCACGATAGATACGGGTAACACTATCACTGGTGAAAGTTTCTGGATGATGAGCTCAGCGCCGCGCTTGGGCGGGGGTGCATTTTCAGCAGGGGATGCCATTCTCCCCTCGAAAAAATAGGCGAGGCATATGGGGGGTAAATCACTTTTTCTTTTTGTCAGTTTTTTAAAAAAAGAGAGTAGTTGCGCAGGGGAAGAAGGGTCGATAGGGACCGCTCCGATGTAGGACATCCACTTTCGCTTTGCCCATTCCGATTGGAGCATGGCTATATTTAGTTCTCGCTTCGGCATTAACTTTTCGGCTAGGAAAATGATCAAAAATCCATCCCACCAGCTTAAGTGGTTGGCTAATAAGATCACAGGTAGATTGGGATCATTTAATCCCTCTAGGGATTGGGTTTTGTAGAGAACTCGGCCGAGGTGTCTGCGAAAAAAGAGATAGAGAAAAAACCTAAAAACAAAGACAAACCAACTCTTAGGCAAGGGATTCTCTGTTAAAAAAGTTAAGTTTTTTTATTCGTTCCCGGGAGATAAGTACCGGCAATAGTGTTCCCAATGACAGGAGAACGGGTGTCCAGAGCCTCGAGATAAGGCACATTCCCAGCGGTAACATGAGATTGGCCAGATAAAAATATTTTGTGAAATGAGCAGGGAGAGTTTTTAACCATTCCCCAGCATTAAAAAATTCTAACCAAAGCATAAGAAAAAAACCGGTGATAAACCAACCCACTAGGTTGGAAAGGGGCATGCCGAAAAAACCACCAGGATTTTCCCAGAGCCAGAAAGGAGTGAGATGACTCATGGCCGGGTCTAGTACCAAATCCCAAATTAAGAGGACCAGCGAGCTAAGACCGATTCTGAGCCAACTCCATCGTGAAGTTGAAAATTTTAATCTTACGATATCGTAAGAGGCTAGCGACATATAAAACCAACTTAAAGGGATCAAGGCTGGCACTTTGTCTAAAATCTTAAACCCCAAAAGGGACGAGTAGCCATAGGCCCCGAAGGGTATCCCCACGCTGGTTCCGGCCAGTTCACTGGTTAAACTTGTCAAAGTGATGGCTAAAAAGGGTTTCAACCAACTCTTGCCACAGTTTTTTCGCAGAACAATCACTATCCCAGTAAAAGCCAAAAGGATTTGTAGCCTTGAGAATAGAGGGTAAGAGATTTCAAAAATAGGTTCAGCCCAAGGGAACATTTTTACGTAGTCTGGATTACTGGCAAAAGTGGCAAAGCCAAAAAGCGATAGTAAGTTGATAAAGACTAATGGAAAAAGCGCAGCTTTTAGCGTCATTGAGTTCTAGCCCTATATTATTTGGGGGCAGGATAATAACGGGATTGTAGTGGAATGTCTAGATTTCAATCGGGTGTCGCGTAAAGGCAGAGCTAGAGGTAGATGACCGACTTCAGTTGGTATTGCCCCATGAGTTTAAGAAAGTGCGGGTCTGAAATCAGTGGAGCCGCAGTTTTAGCTCCTCCGCAGTCGGGGTTGACGTAGAGAAGGGCAGGCGGAGTCGATGAAGCGATTTTCTTTTCGAGGGTTTCATAGACCCCAAAAAACTGAGCATAATTGGCTTCGCCGTAGTGACTGCCATTAAGAATTTCAGGGCCGATCCATTCCCAATCACGCAATTAGACTCCAAGCCCCTGCGCCCACCTGGAACTCCAACAACTTATTGGGAAAGCAAAGATTGGTGTTGCTATAAGTTTAGGTTAGCGAAAGTTTTCTCGAGCAGGAATTCCCAGAAAACCTCTTTTGTTAACAGTTGTTTTTGCATCAGGTTATTGACTGTCGAAACTAGCAATCGTTGGAAATGGAAGGCGTTTATTCAAGTTTTTGGCCCAGCGTGCCGATAAGTAGGGATGGCCTACAGGCAATTACAGGCATGGATCGGTTTAGCCCTAAGCCTCTTTTACTTTTCTCTTTATGCCCAACCTCAGGCCGGCCTTTTTAAATGCCCTGAGCTTTTTGGGGCCTTAAGCCATTTGACACCCCAAGAACTCGTTGAAAGGTCCAAAACAGCCTATGAAGAGTTCCTGTCGGAAGATGATCCTGCTTTTTACCAAAGCAAAATAAAGAGACTTTACGATAGCACCTTACCTAAAGAGAAATTTCCAGAGATCTCGGATTACACTGAAGACGGCTACCGAATATTGAACTCTTCCCTAGTGAGACCTTTTCCAAGGCCTGCATCAACTTTAAGATGGCGAGATAAGATCATCGAAGAGTTAGTTCTTCTTCCACCCTATAGAGGCTGGGTCTTTAGCGGTGCCGGTCTTTCCAATGAAGAGTTTGCCGCTATTCGTGAGCAGTTTGGGAAAAATAAAACCTTCTCCTATTTTCTTTCAACATCGAAAGAAAAATCGGAAGCTGCAGAATTTATTCGAAAGCAAGACTTAAAAAAAGATCCTAATCGAACTGTTGTGCTGTTCTCGATAAAATCAAAAAGCGGTCGTGATATTTCAGCTCAGTCCGTATTTCCAAGGGAGAAAGAGGTCCTCTTTCAGCCAGAAATACCCTTTCGAGTGACTTCAATCACTCGTGTTGTCGATGAAAAAGTGCTTGGTAAAAAACCCTTTTGGAAAATTGAACTTGAGGAGCAGGAGGACAAGCCGGTTGAAATTAAGCCGATATCTAAATCGAGTGATTATGCTTTTCATGAAATGATCGATCTAAAGCGATTTGGAGCGTTTGGCCCTTGGCTTAACAATAAAGAATATCAGGACTGGAGAAAAGCTTATGAAACTTTCGTGCAGGCCGGAAATCAGCATGAAGTTTCAGTGAAAACGCTCCAGGAGATTCACCGCATGGCGATGAATAATGCTTTTTTTTCGGGCTATGAAAGAAGACGAGTTCGCAGAGATTATCGGAACGGAAATTTAACCAAAGCTTCTGCGATTGAAAAGCTGCTCGAAGTAGACCAACAGAAAAGTTATACAGGAACTAAATCTGAGACACTGGCAGGAAAGTTTCGAGAAAATGTTTTAGATAGTTTTGAATATGAGGGAGATCATCAAACAGAAAAACTTGAGCGGTATATTTCGGCTGAAGAGATTGAGGGTTTATTAGCCAATCCCTATTTTCGATTAGAGACCAACTCTCTAACTAAAATCGATGAGACAAAATATAAAGCTCGGTTTCACTATGTGCCTCCTAAGTTTGTAGAGGATGAAACCGAAAAAGTAATTAAAAACGCAGCCACTCGTCTTCGTTTAGCCAAGGATCATGAAAGTTATGTCAGGGCAGCGCTGATACTCCATCGGGATCTTATTACGATTCATCCCTTCCTCGATGGCAACGGAAGGACCTTGCGACTGTTCATGGATATGATTCTAGCAAAACGAAATTTACCGCTCCCCCTAAACCCCTTCGAAAAAGAGTACTCTTCAAGAATTGAAGATATTTTAAAGCAAACTGCGGCCGAGATGAATAAGTGGCAAATTGAAAAAAATGAAGAGGGTGAAGCCAAAAGAGAACAAAAATAGCTTAGCGCCCGATAGGTTCTCCGAAAGACATAAATCCTAACCACTCATTTTTTTTAGCGTTTTGATATTCGGCTTTAAAATCTTCCAGAGGTGAACTGGCTTGGGAAACAGTAGTCTGCGTAAACAGGAAACAAAAATGAGTGATTCTTTAGTCAAAGCCTATCAGCAGGCCATCTATTCCGTGGGTGGAACAGACAGCCTATTTGAACTGAGAGTCGGAGAGCGATCGAGCGCACTCATAGCTTTGTTGTCTAACTTTCAAGTAGAGAGTTGGGCCTATATTACGTCTGAAAATCCAGGTTCTGAGTTACTGACTTCAGATCAAAATAAGCAACGTACGCAATCTTTGCAGGCCCATCTTAAGAAAGAGGGTTATCGCTATTTTTTGGGAGAGGGGAGGTCGCCCGACAATTCGTGGCCCCCCGAAAAGAGTTTTTTAATCTTAGGAATCTCAGAAAATGAAGCGGTAGGGTTGGCTCAGACTTTT
>Ga0194122_10001818_pt1 | contig 24833 bp, 26 predicted proteins | sample TA2MahCa10mmetaG_FD_155487 | JGI IMG/M metagenome (GOLD analysis project Ga0194122, IMG submission 155487) | Freshwater microbial communities from Lake Tanganyika, Tanzania - TA2015021 Mahale Deep Cast 10m | ecosystem: Environmental > Aquatic > Freshwater > Lake | place: Tanzania: Lake... | reverse complement strand
TGATGCAGCACGGCCAGGTGGATGCGGTGATCGTGGGCACCGACCGCACCACCCGCCGCGGCGATGTGTGCAACAAGATCGGCACCTACCTCAAGGCCCTCGCCGCCCACGACAACAACGTGCCCTTTTATGTGGCCCTTCCCGCCTCCACGATCGACTGGACGATCGACGACGGCGTGGCCGAGATCCCGATCGAGGCCCGCAGCGCCAGCGAGGTGACCCACATCCAGGGGCGCGGCGCCGATGGCGCGGTGAGCCAGGTGCAGCTCACGCCCGATGGCAGCGCCGGCTTCAACCCTGCCTTTGATGTCACCCCGGCGCGGCTGGTGAGCGCCCTGATCACCGAACGCGGTGTGGCGCCGGCCAGTGAGGCGGGCCTGCGCAGCCTCTACACCGACTCGTGATGGCGATGAGCGAACAGGAGTTGCGCCAGCAGTTGGTAACGGTGGCGCGCCGCATGCAGAGCAGCGGCATCAACCAGGGCACCTCGGGAAACCTCTCGGTGCGCATCCCCGGCGGCATGCTGATCACCCCCAGTTCGCTGCCCTACGAGCTGATGCAGCCCACCGATCTGGTGGCCCTGGATCTGGCCGGGAAGCCCCTGCAGCCAGCCGAGCCGGGCCGGCCCTCGCGGCGGCCGTCGTCGGAATGGCGGCTACATGCCGATGTGCTGGCCAGCCGGCCGGAGGTGCAGGCGGTGTTGCACTGCCATTCGATCCATGCCACTGCCCTGGCCTGCCATGGCCGTGGCATTCCGTCGTTCCACTACATGACGGCAGTGGCCGGCGGCCACGACATTCGCTGTGCGCCTTACGCCACCTTCGGCACCCAGGCGCTCTCCGATGGGGTGGTGGAGGCGTTGCAGGGCCGGCTGGCCTGCCTGATGGCGCAGCACGGCCAGGTGGCGGTGGGGCCGACGCTCGATCGGGCCCTGGCCCTGGCGGTGGAGGTGGAAACCCTGGCGCGCATCTACCTGCAGGCCCGAGCGATCGGTGCGCCGCCCCTGCTCAGCGGCGAGCAGATGGAGCAGGTGCGCCATCAGTTCCGCACCCTGCTCTACGGCAACTAGCCAGGGCGTCGGCCCAGCTGGGTTATGAGCAGGCCGGCTCCACCGGCCAGCACCACGAGCGCGAAGCAAAAGCCTGTCCAGGTGGGCAGGCCCCAGCCCACCACGGCCAGGGGGGCCACCACGGTGACAACGCCACCGGCCAGGAACGGCTGCAGCATCAGTTGTTTCAAGGAAAAGGCCGGCAGGGCCTGGCTGTGGTCATCGGGATCGGCCATGCGCAGCAGCAGCAGGCCCGAGGCCGCCACGCCGGTGGCCTGACCGAACTCCAGCACCGCCCGCTCGAACCAATCGGCGGGCAGCAGTCGCGGCGCCAACAGCAACGTGACGCCCAGATTCCAGATCAGCCCGGCCAGGGCGAGCACCGTGAGCGGTAGCCAGTCGGCCGCCAGCAAGGCCAGGTTGAGGCAGGCCGTTGCTGAGGTGATCAGCAGGTCGGCGGAGAGGGTTCCGATTTCGCTTTGGATCGGCGCTGCAGCCCAGTGGCTGGTGTTGGTTCGCTCCAGCAGCCAGCGCACCAGCAGCGAACCGATGATCGCCAGCGGGAACACCGGCAGCGATTGCCCTACCTCGGCGACGCCACCGCCGATCGCATCGGTGCCCAGTTGCAGCAGCTGCAGCAGCCCCACGCCGATCAACACGGCGATGCCCACCAGGGCGAGGTTGACAGCCCAGGCGGCCCAGGGGGGCCTGGAGCTTGGCGAGGCCGCGCTGGAGGATCCATTCGCGGCTTGCGACGACGCGTCTTGCGGGTTGGCGGGCGTGAGCTGGTCCAAGAGCCAGCCCCGTTGCCGACCCAGCACCACCACCACGCCGCCCACCAGGGTGGAGCTCAGCAGGCCCACCGTGGCCATCGCCAGGCCGAGATCCTGACCGCCCGAAAATCCCAGGGCCGCATAGCTCGGCCCCATGGCAGCGGCCGATCCATGACCACCTTCGTAGGCCACTTCGATCAAACAGGCCATCACCGGACTCACGCCCAGCAGGGGTTGGAGCACCAGCAGCACCGCCAGGCCGCCCACCACGTATTGGCCGAAGGCCAGCACCAGCGCCAAGCACACCTGGCCGCTCACCGGGCGCCAGAGGCCGCCGAGCTGCGGCAGCGGCTTGCCCAGCATCAAGGAGCCGAACACGAGTGTGAGCAACACCAGCGGTAGCTCTCCCCACAGCTGCATCAGGTGGTCGGGCAGCAGGGGCAGCAGACCGGCGGGTGCCACCAGCAGCCCGATCAGCCCCGCCACCAGGGCTTCGGGCACACCCCAGAGCCTCAGCTGCAAGCGCCGCCCGATGCTGCGGCCGGCCACGAGGATCAGGCTGAGCGCCGCTCCCGCCAGGGCGAGCCAGGCGAGCTCCTCGAGGCTGCCGCCGCCCCAGGTGCCAGGCAGCAGTTGCCGGCTCACAGCTGAAAGTGGCGACGGAAAAACGCTTCCGTGGCTTCCAGCACCTGGATCTGCGTGGCTCCGTTGCGGAAGCCATGGCCTTCGTTTGCGAAGCGGTGCACCTCCACGGGCACGCCGTTGGCCTCAAGGGCTGCGGCCATCCGCTCGGTTTGCTCCGGTGGCACCACCAGATCCTCCAGGCCTTGAAAAAAGATCACCGGACAGCGGATGCGGCCGGCATGCTGCAGCGGCGAGCGCGCGTCGTAGGTGGCTTTCGCTACGGGCCAGGGCCCCACGAGGCTGTCGAGGTAGCGAGCCTCAAAACGATGGGTGTCGCCGGCCAGGGAGCTGAGATCGGCGACGCCATACCTGCTGGCGCCGGCGCGGAAGCTGGAGCTGAAACAGAGGGCGGCGAGGGTGGTGAAGCCACCGGCGCTTCCCCCCTCGATGGCGATGCGTTCCGCGCTGGCCATTCCCCTGGCTACCAAGGTGTCGGCAGCGGCCGCGCAGTCGGCCACATCCACCACGCCCCACTGGCCATCGAGCCGTTCGCGGTAGGCGCGGCCGAAACCGGTGGAGCCTCCGTAATTCACATCCACCACGCCCCAGCCCCGTGACGTCCAGAACTGAATGCCCAGGCTCAGGCCCGTGCGGGCCATGCTCGTTGGGCCGCTGTGGCTCTTCACGAGCAGGGGCGCCTCGGGGTGGCCCCCGCAGGCCGGTGGGTAAAACCAGGCGTGGGTACGCAAGCCGCCGTGGCCCTCAAACCAGAGCTGCTGCGCCTGGCTGATCGCCTCGGCTGGCACGGGGCAGGGGGCGGCGGGGTGATGGCGCCACTGGCCACTGCTCAAGGTCAGCTCGAGCAGCCCGGAGGGTTCCGTGGCGCTGCTGGCCACACAGGCGAGCTGCCCCGCTTCCGCACAGAGATCAGCGAGATCGCTGAAGGGGGTCGCGATCGCTTGCCACATGGCCGTGCTGCTCGGCTCGCTGGGCAGCGTGAGGGCGCCCAGCTCCCAGCTGCCTTCGCGGCAGCAGATCGCCACGAGGCGCTCACCATCCCAGGCGTGGGTGCTCATGCCGAACACCCATTGGGGCATGGCGAAGTCGGCCTGGTCCCGCAGGAGCGGCTGCCATTGGGGCTCTGAGGTGGCGGCTTCATCGGCGCCGGCCCAGCGCTCCAGGTTCCAGAAGCCGCTGCGGTCGTGGCTCACCACGAGATCGTTGCCGGCCCAGAGCGGCTGAAACACCGAGCAGCCCTGGGCCTCCGCCGGGGTGGAGCCCGCGATGGCCCGAGCGCAAGCGAGGCTGCCATCGGGCAGGATTTCGGCCAGCCAGAGCTGGCTGCGGTCCCAGGGCATGCAGGGCTGTTGCCACTCCACCCAGGCCAGCTGCCGTCCGCTCGGGCTGAGGGCCGGATAGCCGCAGAAATCCACTGGGCTGTGCAGGGGCTGTGGTTCACCGCCCTGGAGGGGCACCGCCACCAGCTGATCCTGGCCGCCCGCTTCCAACACACCGATCCAGCGGTTGTGGGTTGGATCGATCACGCCCCCACCGAGTGCTCCAGGGAAGCGGCCGTCGCTGGCGGGGGCTGTGAGCCGCTGGGGTTGTGGGTTGTCGCCATCAAGGGCGAGCAGCCAGAGGCAGCGATCGGCGTCGTGCACGAACACGGCCACGGGCTCACCGGAGCCCAGGCGGCCGATGGCGCAGGCACCGCCTCCGTATTCATGCACGCGGCACCGCAGGTTCCACGCCCCTGGCGTGAGTTCCACGGCTGCCTGATCGGGGCTGCGGCGCGCCATCAAGGTGGTGCGGCCCTGCTCCTGGGGGCGCTGCTCCAGCCAGTAGAGAACGCCGCCGAGCAGCTTGGGCTCCTTGAGGCTGGGGGTGCGGCCCAGCACCAGCTCGGCGGAGAGGGGGGCGGTGCTGGCGCTCACCGGAACCATTCATCGATGGCTTCTAGAATCGCCTGGCAGACCACGCCCGCGAGGACCAGCCTTGGCCAGCAGCTTCGCCAAACTGGCTCGTTCCGCCGAGCGCTCGGGTCGTCTCACGGTGTCGAAGGAGCCGGTGGATCGCCCCCCTTACGACATCCACAAGCTGGGTGATCAGGTGCTGCGGGAGCCCGCCCGCCGCATCGGCAAGGTGGATGACTCCATCCGCAAATTGGCCTGCGACATGCTCGTGAGCATGTATGCCGCCCGTGGCATCGGCCTGGCTGCACCGCAGATCGGAGAACCGGTGCAGCTGCTGGTGATCGATCTGGAGATCGAAGACCCCAACAGCCCGCCGCTGGTGCTGATCAACCCTGAGATCACAGCGGTGGGCGGCAGCCTCTGCACCTATGAAGAGGGCTGCCTGAGCATTCCAGGTGTGTATCTCGATGTGGTGCGCCCCAGCGTGGTGGAGGTGAGCTACCGCGATGAGATGGGCCGCCCCAAGCGCCTTAAGGCCGATGGCCTGATGGCCCGCTGCATTCAGCACGAGATGGACCATCTCAACGGCGTGCTGTTTGTGGATCGCGTCACCGATCACGACAAGTTGCGGGAGGGCCTCGATGAAAAGGGGTTCAATCCCGCTGACGTTCAATCCGTTGCCTGAGGCCCTGATTCCATGCCGATGAAACCCCTGGCCGGCGTGTTCCTGGCTCTGGCTTGCCTGCTCGGGATCGCCGCCACCGGTTCGGTGTTCGAGCTCGCCTATGGCGATCCTGATCTGGGGGTGTCCACCACCCGCTTGATTCTGGGTTTGGCGCTGCCCGGCACGGTGATCAGCCTGCTGGTGGCAATCCGGATCAATAAGCCCGCCTGAGGGGCTGGTCAGGCCATCGGGCGCTGCATACGATCCTCAGGCTGCGAGCCGCTCTCTGTGATGCATCCGATCCGCACCCTTGCCGCGCTGCTGCCGCTGGCGGGCGCCCTGGCTCTGGTGTCGCCCCAACCGGCGGCGGCCAAGGCTCTGTTCGGGGCCGTTGAGGTGGATCAGAGCAAGTTTGTGATCGTGGCGGCGCCCATCGGCGACGGCAGCCGCGCCCAGCTCAACATCTACGAGCAGCGCACCAATGCCCGCCCCTGCTTCGCCGTGCAGGCCGGCAAGCCCGGTGTGGTGGATCCGCTGCTCTCCAGCTTTGATTTCACCGGGATCTGCAACCGCTTCATCGACGGCAACGGCTACTCGCTGCGGCTTGGCGAACAAGACCTGGGCACCGTGTATCGCCTCAGTGTGGTGAAGGAGGCCAAGGACACCCTGCTGATGGCGCTGCCCACCAAGGCTGGCGCCGGCCCCGAGCTGGTGATCGCCCGCAGTGGCGGCGCCGGCAACGGTTTTCTGCTGCTGGTGCCCGAGCCCGGCTGGAAGCTGATGCGCCGTCAGTTCGGCGGCCGCGCCCTTGGCCACGTTTACGTGTATCGCGCCGCCGCGCCTGAGGCGATGTCCGGCCCCGCAGCGCCGCCGGCACCGGTGGCGGCCCACTGAGCCCCAGGCAGCACGCTTGCTACCATCTTCAAACTGCACAGATTCTTGATCGGTTTATGACCCAGGTCACCGTTGGCGAAAACGAGGGCATTGAGTCGGCGCTGCGCCGCTTCAAGCGCCAGGTGTCCAAAGCCGGGATCTTTGCCGACCTGAAGCGCCTGCGTCACCACGAGACCCCGGTTGAGAAGTACAAGCGCAAGGCCCAGCAGCGCCGCCGCCGCCGCTGATCCTTACTGATCCAAGCGTTGTTCAGGGAACCGGTAGAAACACCGGTTCCCTTTTTTTGTGGCGTGTCAATGATGGGTGAATCCCCTGCGGAGCACCCTGTGAAGCAGCTGTTTCAGGCCCTGAATCGCTGGTTTGGCACCAGCGTTGGCAATGCCTTTGGCAATCCGCTGGAAGAACGCCGCCATCAGCCACCCCCGGTGGGTGTGCAGCCTTACCGGGACCGTCCCCATCACTAGAGGCCCTGGCGGCGCTGATCAAAGCTGCGGTAGCTGAGCGCTTCGGCGATCGCGGCACTGCTCACCTGATCGGCGCCGTCGAGATCAGCAATGGTGCGCCCCACTCGCAGCACCCGTTCGGCAGCCCTGGCGCTGAGGCCGCGTTGGTCGATCGCCTGCTGCCAGAGATCCAGGGCGCTGGGCTGCACGGCGCCGCAGCTGCGTAGGGCATTGGCCGTGAGCTGACTGTTGTTCACGCCTGCGGGGTTGCGGGCCAGCATGCGGCCGCGGGCGGTTTCCACCCGCTCCCGCACGGCCCCACTGGCTTCCGGTGCGCTGCAGTGGCGGTAGCCGGCCCCCAGAGTGCTGCCTTCGAGGCGCCGCATCACCACCTGCAGATCGATGCGATCCAGCAGCGGGCCGGAGAGCCGGCTCCAATAGCGCTGTTGCAGGGCCGTGCCGCAGCTGCAGCTGCGCTCCGGATCTCCGGCCCAGCCGCAGGCGCAGGGATTGGTGGCGGCCACCAGGTTCACGCTGCAGGGAAAGCGCAGCCGCTGGCGGGCGCGGCTCAGCCACACTTCCCCCTGCTCGAGGGGTTGGCGCAGCTGGTTGAGCACGTCGCGTCGAAACTCCGCCAGCTCATCGAGAAACAGCACGCCGCGATGGGCCAGGGCCAGCTCCCCCGGGCGCGGCTGGCTGCCGCCGCCCACCAGGGCCGCGCTGGAGCAGCTGTGGTGGGGACTGCGAAACGGCCGTTGCTGCAGGAGCCCTCCCTGGGGCGGCAGCAAGCCCGCCACCGAATACAGCTGCGTGAGCTCGAGCCGTTCGGATTGGCTCAACGCTGGCAGCAGCCCCGGCAGGCAGCGGGCCAGCAGTGTTTTGCCGCTGCCCGGTGGCCCCACCAGCAGCAGGTGGTGGCCGCCGGCCGCGGCGATCTCCAGGGCGCGGCGCCCATGCACCTGCCCCCGCACGGCAGCCAGATCCCCCAGCGCCTCCAGCGGCTGGCTGGAGGTTTCGGGTTGCTCAGGGCTGGTGGGCACAGCCGGGGCTTGTTCCGGTTGCTGCAGCCACTGGATCACCTCCCGCAGGTGGGTGGCCGGGCGCAGTGGCAAGGCATCCACCAGCGCCGCCTCCTGCTGGTTGGCGGCGGGCAGCACCAGGGCTGTGGCCAGGGCCTCGCGTGCCGCCAGGGCCAGCGCCACGGCACCACGCACCGGCCGCAGCTCACCGCCCAGCCCCAGCTCTCCGGCACACCAGATGCCCTCCAGCAGCTTTGGATCCAGTTGTCCGCTGGCTGCCAGCACCGCCAGGGCGATCGGCAGATCAAAGGCGGGCCCCTCCTTGCGCAGGTCCGCTGGCGCCAGGTTCACCACCACGCGGGTTAACGGCATGCGCAGGCCGCTGTTGCGGATGGCGGCCCGCACCCGCTGCCTCGATTCCTGCACCGCCGCATCGGCCAGCCCCACCACCTGCAGGCCCGGCAGGCCTGGGGCGATATCCACCTCCACCGACACCGCCCGGGCCTCCAGCCCCACCAGAGCAGCACCGCTGCATCGTGCCAACATCGGCCCATCCGAAACCTGCAGTGGTGAAATGCCACCGCTGTTTCACCCCACTCCGCAGCGCCCACTGCCCGCCATGGCCGAGCCAGTGAACGACACCATCTTCGGCCGCATCCTGCGGGGGGAGATCCCCTGTGATCAGGTGTATGCCGATGAGCAGTGCATCGCCTTTCGCGATGTGGCCCCCCAGGCGCCTGTGCACATCCTGGTGATCCCGCGCGAGCCTGTGGTGAACCTGGCGGAAGCGGGGCAGCAGCATGGGCCGCTGCTCGGCCATCTGCTGCTGGTGGCAGCCCAGGTTGCCCGGGAGCAAGGCCTGGAGGGATTCCGCACCGTGATCAACAGCGGCGCTGAGGCGGGGCAGACGGTGTTTCACCTGCACGTGCACGTGATCGGTGGCCGTCCGCTGGCCTGGCCGCCGGGCTGAACCTAGAGCGGTGAGAATGGCGGCATCTGAACGCCGTCATGAACCCCCTGGAGGCCTTCCGCAGTCAGCTCGGCAAGCTGCGGCGCCTTGCCCAGCCCTATTTCCTGCCGGTTGAGGAAACCAGCGGCTGGCAGTTTCTGCTGCTGATCGGTGCCCTACTGGCGGTGGTGGTGGGCAGCACGCTGCTGCTGCTCACGGCCGTGGTGGCCGCCAGCGGTGCCCTGATCCCCGAGCTGCAGGCGCGCTTCCTGCCGGGCGTGCCCCAACAGGTGAACGCGCTGTGGGCCAGCCCCGCTGGGCCGGTGGTGATGGTGCTGTTTGTGGCGGGCCTGATCTGCTTCGGGGCGCTGCGCAGCAAATTGCGGCAGGGGCGGTGGTTGCCCTGGCTGCTGATGGGGGTGATCACGCTGCTGATCCTGGTGATCAACGGCATCAATGTGGGCATCAGCTACATCGCCCGCAACGTTGATAACACCCTGGTTGCTTATAAGGCTGATGAGTTTTGGCAGGTGGTGGCGATCTACGCCTTCTGTCTGGTATTAGCGCTGCCGATCCGGGCGCTGCAGAGTTATCTGATTCCCAAGTTGGGGCTGCTTTGGCGCGAATGGTTGAGCGGGCGCTTGCTGGGGCGCTATCTCTCCAACCGCGCCTACTACGTTCTCAATCCAAACGACGAAATAGCGGAGGAAATCGATAACCCCGACCAGCGGATCTCGCAGGACACGGCCAGTTTCACGGGCACCAGCCTGAGCGTAACCGTGGAGATTGTGTCGGCACTGCTCACTTTTGTGAGCTTCATTGTAGTGCTGTGGACGATCAGCGCCAAGCTGGCGCTGTGGCTGCTGTTGTATTCCGTGGGTGGCACAGCGGTGATCGTGTTCGCCAGCCGCAAACTGGTGGCACTGAACTACGACCAGCTGCGCCTAGAGGCCGACTTCCGCTACGGCCTTGTGCACATTCGCGACAACGCGGAATCGATTGCCTTCTACCGCGGTGAGCAACAGGAATCGCGCGAGGCCGTGCGCCGGCTGGATGGAGCGATCCGCAACTACGACAAGTTGATTGTGTGGGAAGCGTTGATCAGCGTGATTCAACGCTCCTACGACTACTTCTCCCGTTTCCTGCCCTGGCTGGTGATTGCGCCGATTTACTTCGCCAAGGAAGTGGATTTCGGCGTGTTCGGTCAGGCCAGCATCGCCTTCTCGCAGGTGTTGTTCTCGGTGAGCTACATCGTGAACAACATCGATCGCCTGGCGGCCTTCTCCGCCTCGATCAGCCGACTGGAAGGCTTCCAGGGCAAGGTGGAGTCGATCAATCGCTCCGAAGCCCAGCGCGATCTGTTGCTCGACGACCCCTCCCGCGCTGTGCAGTCGTTGCTGGTGCGGCATGTGGATCTGGTGCCCCCCGGCAGCGACCGTCGCCTGATCCACGACCTCAGCCTTGAGGTGGCCGCCAGCCAGCGGGTGTTGGTGGTGGGGCCCAGCGGTTGCGGCAAAACCTCCTTCCTGCGCTTGGTGAGCGGTCTGTGGCCGCCGGCCGCCGGCGAGGTGGAGCGCCCGCCGCTCTCCGAGCTGCTGTTTATTCCCCAGAAGCCCTACATGATCCTGGGCAGCTTGCGGGAGCAGCTCTGCTACCCCCAGGATCCGCAGCGCTTCAGCGATGAGCATCTGCGCAGCGTGTTGGAGGAGGTGCGGCTGGGGGCGTTGGTGCAGCGTTACCCCGATTTCGAGATCAAGCAGGACTGGCCGCGGCTGCTGTCGCTCGGTGAGCAGCAGCGCCTCGCCTTCGCCCGCCTGCTGCTCAACTCGCCGCGGTTCGTGGTGCTCGATGAGGCCACCAGCGCCCTGGATGTGAGCACGGAGCAGCATCTCTATCAGCTACTGGCGCAGCGGGAGATGGCCTTTGTGAGCGTCGGTCACCGCCCCACGCTCAAGAGCTTCCACAACCTAGTGCTCGAGCTCGATGGCCAGGGAGGCTGGAAGCTGATTCCAGCTGCCAGCTATACCTTCAACTCCGGCGTCTGATCCAGCGATGAGCACCACCACCAACTCCACTTCAGACAGCGCCACTCCGGCCACCAGCGCCACCACCAACGACGTGCCCGCCTTCGGCTGGAGCGCCTACGCCGAGCGGGTGAATGGCCGCTTCGCCATGGTGGGCTTTGCGGCTGTGCTGCTCGTGGAAGCGATCAGCGGCGACACCTTTCTGCGTTGGGCCGGTTTCGTGGGCTGAAGCCCGCGATCAGGGAAGTTCCAGCAGGTCAACCTGCCAGAAGCCGCCGCGGCTCACCTGCACCGCGATCACCCGACCATCGGCGCTGAGGCTCACCCGTTGGGGCACACCGGCCGGCTCGATCGGCAGCAGCTGCGCCGCCTGGATGGAGCGGCGATACAGCACCAATTCGCTGCGGTCATCGCGCTGGCGCACCAGGGCCAGGCGTTCGCCCTGCTGATCCACGGCCACGCTGATCGGCAGGCTGTCGGCGCGGTTGAGGCCCATGAGCGGCACCGGTGCACCGCGTTGCAGATCAATGAGCTGCACCTGGGCCCTCGCCCCGGCGCGGTTGGCGATCAGGGCCAGCCAGCCGCCGGCCAGGGATGGGCTGCCGCTGCTGCCGATGCGATTGAGCTGTTGGTTAACGCTGTTCACCGGCCGCAGGCCCCCCTGGCAGCCCCCCAGCAGCAGCGAGAGGCTAAGCAGCGCCCCCCAGCGTTGGATCCAGCTGCTGCTCATGGCGCCAGCCCCGGGCCGCCGCCGCTCTGCCGCAGCCCTGGAGCGCGATCGGGCTCGAGCAGGCCGCTCAGATCAAACAGCTGCACCCGCTGGCTGCCGCCGCTGATCACCTCCACGGCCATGCTCTGGCCATCGGGAGCCAGGCTGAGCTGTTGAGGCTCCTGGCCCGGCGGCAGAAAGAGTGGTTGCAGGCGACCGGTGGCGCGGTCTTCGATCACCGCCTGCCGCAGGGAGCCCTGCTGCACCAGCAAGGCCAGGTAGCGGCCGTTCCAGCTCAGCGATGGTGAGCTGTGGGGTTGGCGGTTGCGCAATTGGCGCAGGGGCAGCACCGTGCCGCTGCGCCGCTCCTGCAACAACACGGTGGTGCGGCCGGCCCGCTCCACCAGCGTTGCCAGCAAGCGGCCATCGCCGCTCAGGGCAGGTTGCTGGCGGGATTCGGGCCCAAGTCCCGTTGGCGCGGCAGCCTGGCGCCGCAGGGGATCAAGGCCACAACCCACGAGCGCGAGCGCCAGGGCCGCAGTCGCCAGCAGGGGCCGGGCGGTGCTGCGTTGCAGGGTGATCAGTCGTCGAAGCGGGAGCTGTTGTCGCGCGGGCCCGGGCGGCTGGAGGGGGGCACCGGACGGAACACGGCATCACTGACGCTGGCATCAGGAGCGCTGTTTGTGCTCGGCTGGGCAGCGGCGCCGGAAGGGCGGTAGGGAGCTCCCTGGGGCACGCCGGCCTGGCGTGAGTCGGGAGCAGCGCCGGGACGGGTGGGCTCTGGGGCACCGGGGCGGCGGCTGGAGCGCGGCATGTCGTCGCTGCTGCTCACCGGCCGAGAGCCGCGGCGGCTTTCATCGCGGCCCTGGCGGCGGGCGCCGAATTCACGGCCGCCACCATCAGCAGCGGGAGCATCGCCGGCGCGGAAACGGCTCCAATCGTCGCGGGAGGCAGCCCGCTCGGGAATGGCCGCACGGGCTGGGGCACGGCGCGGACGGTAGAGATCCTCCTCATCACGCTCGCCGAAGCTCTCCTCACGGGAGCGGATGCGGCGGCGTAAGGGTTGGGGTTCGTCGAAGCGATCGGTATCGTCGCGCCAATCGCGCCCACCGCCCATGCGCGGGCGCGGCGTGGGCTCGTCGTCGTCGTCGAAGTAGGAGGAGCGCCTCGCCTGTTCGGTGGTCACGCCCCGCAGGCGCACGCTCTCGTAGGCGAAGAACACCGTGGTGCCGGCCAGCAGAAACTGGCCGAACTGCAGGATCGGGTCGAGGCGCCAGCCCTGGAAGAAGAGGATGCCGCCGCAAAGCAGGCCCACGGCCGCGAAAAACACGTCGTAGTCGCGGGCAAGGGCCGGCTTGAAGCTCCTCATGAAATAGAGGAAGGCCCCGCCAACGGCCAGCACGATCCCAACGATGCTGGCCCAGTTCAGGCTGGCGTTAACCACGGATCGAGGTTCCCTTTCGGGCCACTCTAGGCCCGGCTCTCAATCAGAGCTTGCGGTCAACGCGATCGTTCTGGCTGATCAGGATCACCGCAGCGGTGATGGGAACCACCACGATCACCGCGCCCCACGCGAGGCTGCTGAGGAAGTTGGCGAGGGAGGGGGTCATGGCACTGACGAATCCGCCCGGGATCCTAGGCAGCGATGACCACTTCCTACGATCCACACACCACTGCTTAGAGCTTTGTGACGGGGAGCCTTGAGACGGTGAGCCTTGAGACGGCCTCGGGGGCAGACACCCTGGCGCTACTGCGCCAACTGCTGCCGCCAGTGCACCTGGTGCTCGGCGTGCTGCTTTCGGCGTGGACCTTGCTTTTCCTGTTCCGGATCGTGCTCACCTGGTATCCCCAGGTGGATCTGAGCCAGGGCCTCTGGCGGGTGGTGGCGATCCCCACCGAACCCTTGCTCGCCTTCAGCCGGCGGCTGATCGCCCCGATCGGCGGCGTGGATGTCACCCCAGTGATCTGGCTTGGTCTGGTGAGCCTGGTGCGTGAACTGCTGGTGGGTCAGCAGGGGGTGATCACCCAGATGATGATCCGAGCCAGCGTGCTGCCGGCTTAGGCCGGAGGCAGCATCTCCTGCTCCACAAACTTGGTGTGCACGTCGCCGGCCTGGAATTCCGGTCGATCCAGCAGCTGCAGGTGGAAATCGATGGTGGTGGGAATGCCGGTTACCGCGCATTCCGACAGCGCCCGCCGCAGGCGTTTGAGGGCATGCGGCCGATCGGTGCCCCACACGATCAGCTTGCCGATCAGCGAGTCGTAGAAGGGGGGGATCTCGTAGCCCGTGTACACGTGGCTGTCGAAGCGCACGCCGGGGCCGCCGGGGGGCAGCCAGCCTGTGATTTTGCCCGGTGAGGGGCGGAAGTTCTGGCGCGGATCCTCCGCGTTGATGCGTACCTCAATCGCGTGGCCGGTGAGCTTGATCTGCTCCTGGGTCACGGAGATCGGTTCGCCGCCGGCGATGCGCAGCTGTTCCGCAATCAGATCCACACCGCTCACCATTTCGGTGACCGGGTGTTCCACCTGGATGCGGGTGTTCATCTCCATGAAATAGAAGTGCCCGGTGCGGTCCACCAGGAACTCCACCGTGCCGGCGCCTTCGTAGCCGATGGTGCGGGCAGCGGCCACGGCCGCATCGCCCATCTGACGCCGCAGGTCGGCATCGATCGCCACGCTGGGCGCTTCTTCCAGCAGTTTCTGGTGGCGGCGCTGGATCGAGCAGTCGCGCTCGCCCACGTGCACCACGTTGCCGTGGCGATCGGCCAATACCTGCACCTCCACGTGCCGGGGCCGGTCGATGAATTTCTCCATGTAAAGGCCGGGATTGCCGAAGGCGGCTTCCGCTTCGCCCTGGGCGGCCTTGAACAGATTGTCGAGTTGATCGGCGGAGGGCACCAGCCGCATGCCCCGGCCGCCGCCCCCGGCGGTGGCCTTGATCATCACCGGATAGCCCATGGTGGCCGCTAAAGCGCGGGCCTCATCCACGTTCTCCAACAGGCCTTCGCTGCCGGGGATGGTGGGCACCCCCACGCTCTGCATGGTGGCCTTGGCGGTCGATTTGTCGCCCATGGAGCGGATCGACTCGGGCGACGGGCCCACGAAGGTGATGCCGTGGGCGCCGCAGATCTCCGCGAACTTGTCGTTTTCGGCGAGGAAGCCGTAGCCCGGGTGGATGGCATCGGCGCCGCGGGAGGTGGCGGCCGCCAGGATGTTGGGGATGTTGAGGTAGCTCTTGGAGCTGGGTGCATCGCCGATGCACACGGCCTCATCGGCCAGCTGCACGTGCAGGGCGTTGCGATCCACCGTGCTGTACACAGCAACAGTGGGAATGCCGAGTTCGCGGCAACTGCGCAGAATTCGAAGTGCGATTTCGCCACGGTTGGCGATCAGCAGTTTGCCGATGGGCATCCAGTGGCAAGCCGGCAGATCCGGCAGCGCAGGCCGCTGGGGACTGTATCAGTGCTCACCAGGTGGGATCACGCCGGGCTGATGGGTATAGTTCCGGAGCGGTGTTCAGTCGCCGTCTGCCCTCACGCCTGCGGCTTGATCGCAAGCGATCCAACCCCGAGCTCCGTCAGCCCTGTGCTGCCCTGCTCAACACAACCACGCGGATGTGGTGGAATTGGTAGACACGCACGTTTGAGGGGCGTGTGACTTCGGTCTTGCGAGTTCAAGTCTCGCCATCCGCATGCTTTGCTCCACCGTTCGTCGGTAAGCCCTTGTGACCGCAGCAGGCGCAGGCGACGCCGCGATCGTGCTGGTGTGCAACGGCCCCGGTGAGCTCGCCACCTGGGTTCGGCCCCTGGCCCAGCGCCTGCACCGCGAGCTGGCGATGCGGCCCCTGGCTGCCGACGCGGCGGTCGGGTTGCAGCTAGTGCTGGTGCCCTGCCCCAATGCCACCGGCACGGAACACCGGGTGGCGGCGGCCATGGGCCTGTTTGAGCGCATCCTGCCGGCCTCCCGCTTCTGGTGGTTGCTGCTGCGCCCCCGGCGCCACGGCCCCTGGCCGGCGCGAGGGGTGGTGGTGTTTCTGGGCGGCGATCAGTTCTGGACCGTGCTGCTCTCGGCGCGCCTCGGTTATCGCCACATCACCTACGCCGAGTGGGTGGCCCGCTGGCCCCGCTGGAACGATCGGATTGCGGCGATGGGCTCTGCGGCGGCGGATCGCCTGCCCCGGCGCTGGCAGCCCCGCTGCCGAGTGGTGGGTGATCTCATGGCGGATCTCTCGGAATCGGCCCGCAGCGACCAGCTGCTGCCCCAGGGCGAATGGCTGGCGCTGATGCCGGGATCCAAGCGCGCCAAGTTGCAGGTGGGCATGCCCTTTCTGCTGGAAACGGCCGACCGCATCGCCCGGGTGCGGCCCACCACCTCGTTTCTGCTGCCGGTTGCTCCCACCACCAGCGTGCAGGAGCTGTTGGCCTATGCGGGCGGGGCGAATCCGATCGCGGCCTTCTACGGCGCCGGCGAGCCGCAGTTGCTCGCGGGGGCGGAGGGCTCGGAGTTGTGCACCGCCGCGGGCACCCGCATCCGGCTGGTGGAGCAGCAACCGGCCCATGGCGTGTTGAGCCAGTGCCGCCTGGCCCTCACCACCGTTGGTGCCAACACCGCCGAGCTGGGTGCCCTGGGGGTGCCGATGATTGTGCTCGTGCCCACCCAGCACCTGCATGTGATGCAGGCCTGGGATGGCGGCCTGGGGATCCTGGCCCGCCTGCCGATTCTGCGTTGGCTGCTGGGGGCGGCGCTCACCGCCTGGCGGATGCGTCACCACGGCTTCCTGGCCTGGCCCAACATTTCGGCGGGGCGGGCGGTGGTGCCGGAGCGGGTGGGCGAGATCACGCCGGCGCAGATCGCGGCGGAGGCGCTCGATTGGCTGGAGCACCCGGAGCGGCTGGATGGCCTGCGCGACGATCTGCGCAGCCTGCGCGGTCAGCCCGGGGCGGTGGCGGCGCTGGCGGCGATGGTGCGGGAGCTGCTGCCGGCGTTGCCGGGGCAGGCTTCTTAAGTTGTGGGCCAGCCCATTCCCGCTTGCCATGGCCTCCGCTTCTTCCGCTGATCACGAGCAGTGGCGCGATCAGCTGTCTCCGGAGCAGTTCCAGGTGGCCCGGCTCGGCGGCACCGAGCGCGCTTTCACCGGCATCTATTGGGATAACAAGGCCAAGGGCATGTATCGCTGCGTGTGCTGCGGCCACGAGCTGTTCAGCTCTGATAGCAAATACGACTCGGGCAGCGGCTGGCCCAGCTTCTGGGAGGGCGTGAAGCCCGAAGCGATCACCACCGTGGAAGATCGCAGCCACGGCATGGTGCGCACCGAGATCAAGTGCGCCAACTGCGATGCGCACCTCGGGCACGTGTTCAACGACGGGCCCAACCCCACCGGCTTGCGCTACTGCGTGAATTCGGCCTCGCTCAACTTCGAGCCCAAGCAGGCCTGACCGCCAGCAGCGGCAGCCCTACCAGCGCTCACTATCGCGGGGGTCCATCGGTTCCACATCCAGGGGCCCCTCATCGCGCACGTAGCGGCGGCGGGGGGGTGCTTCCTGCTCATAGCCGCGGCGGGGTTGCGGCTCCATGGGCTCCTCGTCGAGGTAGCGGCGCTGGCGCAGCGGTTCGCGCTCGCGGCGCTGCTCCACCTCCACGTAGTCGTAGGCCTCGTCGGGTTCGAAGCGGCGATTGGTGGCGGGCTCGATGCGGCGCTGCTGTTCCTGAACGCTGGGTTGGCCCGCGGCCAGCTGGTTTTCCACCGGCACCATGTTGAGCCGGTAGCGCTCGCGCTCCTCCTGCTCCCAGCTGGGGCCGCCCACGCCCAGCTTTTCGAGCAGGCCGGTGCCCAGCTGCTTGAGCTTCTCCTCGGCGCCCTCGTACACGATGATCCGGTCGGGGCCGCTGCTCACGATTTCCTCCACCGTGAGCTCCCAGGTGCTGAGCACCCCTTCGCCCAGCAGGGGAATCCCGAGGGCACCGAGCACCAGCGTGGTGAGTTCGCCGGTTTCAATGTCGAAGCTGAAGCCGAGCACCTTGCCGAGCTGTTCGCCGGCTTCGGTGACCACCTGGCAGTTGATCACCTTCGAGTAGCGATCCGGGTTGAAGCCCTCGGCCAGGGAATCGGCCGAATCCACCAGGATCACATCGCCCACCTGGCGGATGCTCTGCAGCGGCATCCAGCGCGGCAGGCCCGGCAGGAAGCGGGTGAGCGGGTTGTCGCGTAGGCCCAGCGCTACCACTTCACGCCGGTCGATATCCACCACCACTTCGCCCACCACGCCGAGGCGACGACCCGAGTCACGGGTGATCACTTGGGTGCCCATCAGCTCCGAGCGCAGCCACAGACGATCGCTGGGGGGTGCCGCCATGGCGGTCAGATCGCTGCCGGGAGGGGTGGTTGTCATGGGCGCATTGTGGCCGAATGGCAAGGTCTGGCTTTCAGGCCGCAGGTGGTAATCCCACCACCTGGGTGTGGGCGCCGCGGGCCTGGGTCACGCCGATGGTGCGGGTGGCGGCGCCGATCATCGGGCGGCGGTGGCTCACCACCAGAAACTGAGCGGCTTCCGCCTGCTGGGCGATCAGGGCGGCCAGGCGCTCCACGTTCACCCCATCGAGGAAGCTGTCCACCTCGTCGAGGGCATAGAAGGGCGAGGGGCGGAAGCGCTGCAGCGCAAACAGGAAGCTCAAGGCGGTGAGCGACTTCTCTCCGCCGCTCATCGAGGCCAGGCGCCGCACCGCTTTGCCTTTGGGGTGAGCCACCAGGCTTAGACCGCCATCAAGCGGTGATTCGCCGTTCTCCAGCTGCAGATGGCCCTCGCCATCGGAGAGGCCGGCAAAGATCTCGCGGAAGTGGCCGTCCACGGCGTTGAAGGCCTCCATGAAGGCCTCCTGGCGCAGGGTGGCCACGGTTTCGATGCGCAGCAGCAGCTCCTCGCGCTCCTTGCAGAGCACATCCAGCCGCTCCTGCAGCTCGGCCAGACGGGTTTCCAGCTCTTCGAGCTCCTCGAGCGCCAGCATGTTTACCGGTTCCAGGGCCTCCATGCGCGCCTGCAGGCTCTTGAGCTCGGCCTGCAGCGCTTCGAGCCCGTTCTCGCGCACCTCCTCGGGGATCTCCGGCAGGGGATCGGGCAGCTCCTGTTGCAGCTGCTCCAGCCGCAGCGCGCCGCTGCGCAGTTGCTCGGCCAGGGCGTCCAGCTCCTCGCCCAGGCGTTGCAGCTCCCATTCCTTCTGTTGCAGGGTCTGGCGCTGCAGCGAGAGCTGGGCTTCGGCTTCATCGCGGGCGCGGCGGCGCTCACCGAAGCGCTCCTGCAGCTCCTGCTGGCGTGCTTCAAGCTCGGCGCGCTTGCTCTGGTCGGCCTGCTGCTGCTCCTTCCAGGCGGCCCGCTCGGCCACCAGGGCATTCACGGCTTGCACCAGCCGTTGCTCTTCGCCTGTGAGGGCCTGCAGCTGACTGGCCACCCGTTCGGCCGTCAGCCCCCGCTCGCGCCGAGCGGCCAGCAGACCATCGCGCTGGTTGCGGGCGGCGGTGAGGGCTGCGTCGGCGGCTTCAAGTTCGTGCTGTAGGCCTTGCCAGCGCTCACTGTCGCCGCTGGCCTGGGCGCTGGCTTCCTGGCTTTCCAGCTCCTGCAGGCTCTGCTGCAGGGGCACCAGCGCTGCGGCGAGGGTTTGCAGCCGTTGTTGGCCGGCGTTCAGATCGGTTTCGATCTGGCTGATGCGGCTGATCAGCTGGTCGCGGCGCTGCTGCAGCGGCCCGCTGGCGCGCTGGGCGGCGTTGCGTTCAGCCTCCAGGCCGGCGCGGCGCTGTTCGAGCCCGCTCAGCAGGGGGCGGAGCTCCTCCAGCTGGCGGCCCAGCTCGGCTTCCTTGCGGCGGCTAGCGGCCAGGGTTTCGCCCAGCTCCAGCAGGCGCCGGCGCAGCGGCTCGGCTTCATCGGCATCGCTGGCGGCACCGAAGCTGAGCTGGTTGCCCCGCTGCTGGAGGCTGCCGCCGGTCATGGCGCCGCTCTTCTCGAGCAGTTCGCCATCGAGAGTCACGGCGCGGCAGCGGCCTAATTCCCGCCGGGCGCTGGCCAGATCCCGGAACACCAGCGTGTCGCCGAACACGTAGCGGAACACCTCGCCATACACCGGCTCAAACCGCACCAGCTCCACCGCCCGGCCCACCAGGCCATCGCCACCACTGCTGCTGCCGCCGCGCTGCAGGGCGGCGCTGTTGCCGGGCCCGCCGGCGCCCCCACGGATTTTGTTGAGCGGCAGGAAGGTGAGCCGTCCGGCCCGGCGGCTCTTGAGCAGCTCGATGGCGCGGGCGGCGATGCGGTCGTCGTCCACCACCACCTGGCCGAGGCGGGCGCCGGCGGCCACCTCCAGGGCGAGCCGGTGCAGTTCCTCCACTTCGCCCAGCTGGGCCACCGGGCCGTGAATGCCGTCGAGGCCGGCCTCCAGCAGCAGGCGCAGGGCGCCGGTGCCGCGGCTTTCCTGCAGGGTTTCGCGCCGCGATTCCAGGCGGGCGATCTCCCGCTCCAGGTTCACCTGCTCCTGCTCGAGCCGCTGGCGGGTGCGCTGCTGCAGCGCCAGCGCCTCGGCGAGCTCCTGGGCCCGGCCTTGCTGGCTCTGCAAGTGATTGAGCAGTTGCTGCCATTCGCTCTCCAGCTGCCCCAGGGAGTTAGCCACCCCATCGCTGCTGGCTGCTTCATCGGCCAGTTGCTGCTGCAGCTCGCTGAGCCGTTCCTGTTCTTGGCGCAGGCGTTCCACCAGTTGTTGCTGCTCGGCCTGCAGAGGGGAGAGCTGGCTTTGCAGCTCCTGGCGCCGCTGGCTGCGCTGCTTCTGCTCCTCCATCCAGCTGCCGCTGCGGCCTGCCACCTCGCCGAGCCGGCGGCGCGACAGCTCCACGGCTGCTTCGGCGCTGCGGCAGCTGGTTTCGGCCTGCTCGAGGGCGGCGTCATCGTCTGGGGCGGCCAGCTGGCTCTGCTGCTGGCGCAGCTCTCCCTGCTGACGGACCAGCTCCTGCCGCTGGCGCTGCAGCTCTTCGGCGCTGTGTTGATGTTTCTCGGCTTGGCGGGCCAGCTCCCGGCCGCTGGCTTCCAGCCCCGCCAGCTCCGACTGCACCGCCAGCAAGCTGTCTTCCCCCAGCGCCTTCACCTCGGCCTGCAGCGCTTCGAGCGCCTTGGCGGATTGCTCCAGGGCTGTTTTGGCCTCGGCAATGGTCTGACGATCGCTCTGCTGCTGGCGGCCGAGCGCCTCCTGGCGGCTCAGCAGCTGCCGCTGTTGCTCTTCGGCCTGCTCAAAGCTGAGCAGCTGCTCCTGCAGGCGCCCCCGCTGGAATCGCTCGCGCAGGTCTTGGTAGGTGCGGGCCTTGGCGCAGTCGCGCTCCAGCTTCTGGCGCGACACCAGCAGCTCCTGCTGCACGATCGCGCAGCGCTCCTCGCGCTCCTGCACTTCGGTGAGCTTGCTGCGGGTCTGTTCGATGCGCGAATCGAACAGGGCCACACCGGCTAGCTCGTCGATGATGCCGCGCCGCTCCCGGGCGCTCATCGACACGATGCGGGTCACGTCGCCCTGCATCACCACGTTGCTGCCCTCGGGGTCCACCCGCAGGCGTCGCAGCTGGGTTTGCAGTTGTTGCAGATTGCAGGCCACGCCATCGGCGCTGTAGCTGCTGGCGTAGGTGCCGCCGGGGGCGATGCGCAGTCGGCGCGTCACCGTCCAGGTCTGCTGGCCGGGTTGGATCCAGGGCCCCTCATCCGGCGCTTCGAGGCCGGCTTCGGCTTCGTCGGGTTGCCAGTCGCTCAGGTCGAAGCGCACCGACACCACGGTTTCAGCCGCCTTGCCCTGTTTGAGCATGGAGCTGTTCACCAGATCCGGCAGGCGTTCAGCCCGCATGCCGCGACTGCTCGCCAGACCCAGGCAGAACAGAACGCCGTCAAGGATGTTGCTCTTGCCCGAGCCATTCGGGCCTGTCACCACCGTGAAGCCCTGATCGAGGGGGATGGTCATCGACCCCCCGAACGACTTGAAATGCGTTAGCTCAACCTGATTGATGTGAACCAACAGGCCCGAGCGCCGAGCAGCAGCAAGTTAGCTGAGCCCCTGACGTTTTCAAGCGGTTGTCCTTAATTTGGTGGCATGGACGAGACCACGCCCCAGCCTGCTCCGGCCTCCAGCGACGCTGCTGCCGCCCCTGCTGCCACCGCTGCTGCTACAGCCACGCAGTTCCGCGAGCGCTTCGAGAGCCTGCTCCCTTCCATTCAGCGGGAATGGCCGGAGGTGGCCCGGCACACCCTGGAAGCCACCCGCGGCAGTTTCGACACGGTGGTGGAGGTGATCGCCCGGCAGACGGGGCGTACCAGTGAAGGGGTGAAACAGCAGTTGCTGGATTTGGTTCAGGTGACGGGCGATCAGGCCCATCAGCTGGCCGATTCGCTGCGCCCCCTCGAAGAGCAGTTGGAGCAGCTGCTCGATGACCTCAATACCAGCCTGCGGCCGCGCATCGAGAAGCCGGTGCGGGAGCGCCCCTTGATGGCCTTGGGCCTCGCCGCTGGTGTGGGTGTGCTTGTGGGTCTGCTGCTGGCTTCGGGGCGTCGTTCGGCATGACGGAGAGCAGCGGCAACGGCAATGGCCGGGAAGAGCGCCGGCGTGGGCTGCCGCTCGAGGCGGCATCGCGGGTTACGGGTTTGGTGACCTCCGTGATGGACCTGCACGTGCGGATCGCTTTGAAGGAAGCCGATCGCGAGAAGCGCCGGCTGATCGCCGGGGTGGTGCTGCTCGGTGGCGGGCTCGCCATGCTGCTGCTGGCGCTGGTGGCCGGGGAGGTGGCGCTGGCCGTGTGGCTGGTGACCTTGAAGGGTTGGGGCTGGATTCAGGCTGCCCTGGGCTTGGTGGTGCTCAACCTCGTGTTCACCGGTGTGATGCTGCGGATCGGCGGGCAGCTCACCAAAGGCCCCTATCTGCCCGAAACCATGGCGGGACTCACGAAGACAACCCGGGCTCTGGTGGGGCGTTGAGCGAACGGCAGAACCGCGGCAAGGAGAGCCCCTGAATGAGCAGATTCAGAATCACGACGATAAATACAATGCTTTGACTATTTTGAGCTAGCTCGGCTGCAAACTCCGGAGTAAGGCCCCTTAGAGTTGGGATGGCTGTTGCAACGTTATATGACAGGGCTAGAGGTACTGCGCCTCGGAGCCCACACCAGGAGACGAGAGAAGAATCGCGGAGATTGAAGGGCGAAAGCCTTTGAAAGCAGAAGACGCTGATGGGCCTTGCTGCGAGCATCAACACAGCAGCTGTGACTACTCCAGAGGGAAGGCTTGGGATCAAATCTTTCGGGTTGACTAGTAAACCGAACAGCAAAAAAGTGCTGATTTCGGTCATTGTGTTGAAAGGCAACAGCGTCTCTTGAATGCTCTGATGATTGATTTGGTCGTCTTGGTACTGTAGGTTTGCCATGAAAACACCAGTTACGTAGACCGCTACGTAGCCAGAGCCCCCCAAAAAATGCGCGCAGCCGTAATCAATAAAAGCGATTGACATTGCAACGACCAGCAGCTGCTCTCTGTCCGAGACCAGTCGGTTGATGGCTATTTTCGCCACATATCCAAGGATAAGTCCTACGAGAAGGCCTGCCCCAACTTTCTGTAGGAGGCTGCTGGAGACGCTAATGGCGATCGCCGGGTAGGTATGTGAGGATTCGCTTGTGGCAGAAAAAAAGCTAAGGGCGATTCCAAAGATAATCAGGGCTGAAGCGTCGTTTACTGATGATTCAAATTCAAGGAGGCGTCTAACCTGCCCAGGCACGCATCTCTTGACCTGGCTTAAAACTGCGATCGTGGCGCCTGCGTCGGTTGAGCCGAGGCAGGCGGCGATTAGAAAAGAGGCCCCAATCGGCATCGTTTCGCTGAGGCCTGGCGCAAGACTCGCGCCATTGGGGGAAACTAGCCAGTAAATGGCAGATCCAAGAATGAGGGTTGATATAACGGTTCCGCCAGTGGCTAGTGATAGTCCATATTTGAAAAAGCCTCTGATTGATTTGATATTCGTTCTTAGGCCTGCGTAAAATAGCAGCAGCGCTAGTGCGAATACATGCAAGGTTTCAACTTCTTCGTGATCAATGTCCAGGATGTTGATATTAATCATCAGTCCTAGGATGAGGACGCCAAGGATGGCTGGAATGCCAATCTTGATCGAGAAACGGCTGACGATGAGTGTTCCGAGAAATACCAGTCCGATGAAGAGCACTTGTGCTTCCAGCGGCACAGCGCTCAGACTTTGGTGACTCTTCATGGCGAACGTCGCCATTGCGAGGGGAATGCTCCAGGGCATTGCAAGCACGCGATGCTTGTTCGATTTTGCAACGGCGGCCCAGGTGTTAGCGCACGGCGTAGTGCAGCCAGCGGCAATCGATGCCGCCATTGCTCACGGGGATGCGCCGGCTGGCCTTCATCCGCAGGGCGCCAGTGAGCTCAGGGTTGCCGCTGAGCAGCCAGACATCCCAGCCGCTGCAGCGCTCCTTCACCATGCGGCCCAGGTCGGCATAGAGCGGCTCGAGGGCATCGCGATCACCGATGCGTTCGCCGTAGGGCGGGTTGCACACCAGCACGCCGGGGCCGGCGGGGGGCTGGAAGTTGCGGAAATCCCCGTTCTGGATGGAGATGGCGTTGCCTACACCCGCCGCTTCGGCATTGGCGCGGGCCTGATCGGTCACGTCGGCCTCCAGCTCCAGGCCCAGCAGCGGCGCTAGCGGCCGGCCATCGGCAAGCTGGCGCCGTTCGCTCTGGCTGGCCTGCTCCAGCGCCTGGCTCCAAAGCGGTCCGTTGAAATCGGGCCAGCGCTCTAAGGCAAAGCGGTGGTCGAGGCCGGGGGGGATGCCCAGGGCTATGCAGGCGGCCTCGATCAGCAGGGTGCCCGAGCCACAGAGGGGGTCGACCAGGGGCACGCTTCCATCCCAGCCGGTGAGACGGATCAGGCCGGCGGCCAGGTTTTCTTTCAGTGGGGCCAGGCCCATGCGGGGGCGATAGCCGCGCCGGTGCAGGCTCTCGCCACTGCCATCCACACTCAGCCGCGCCTGGCCGCCGCCCAGGTGCACGTGGAGGGAGAGATCGGGATCCTCCAGATCTACCGATGAACGCTCACCCCAGTGCTGCCGCTGCCAGTCCACCAGGGCGTTCTTTACCTGCAGGGCGCTGTAGTGGCTGTGGGTGAGGCCCGGCAGGCTGCCGCTGGCATCCACGCGGAAGCTCAGCTCGGGGGGAAGCCATTCGCTCCAGTCCACCGACCGCTGCACCCCTGCATAGAGATCCTCCCGGTTGCGGCAGGGGAACACGGCCAGTTGCCGCAGCAGCCGAAAGGGCAAACGGGCCTGCAGCTGCAGCCGGTAGAAGCCGGCCAGATCGGTGCGAAAGCCCACGGCGCGGTGCAGGGGTTTCACTCCCGTTGCCCCGAGCTCGCTCAATTCCTCCGCCCCGCAAGCCTCCAGCCCAGGCGGCAGCACCGCGGTGCCCTGGAACTGCAGCTGTTCGGTCATGCCCACCCCTGCGTCCTGTGCGCGCTGCTGCCACAATGAAGGAGTCCGGTTTCGGCCGGACTAGGTGGCTCACACCAATGTTTCGGACAGCGGTTCGATTCCGCTCAGCTCCACTGCTTCTCCCGGCATCCGCCGGGAGCGATAACGGGGCTGCAATGGTTTCGACGGGGCATGAGGAGGGTGACTGAAGCCTGCTCGGTGAGAGCAAACACGTAACAGCGAACAACATCGTTCGTTTCTCCCGTCAGACCGCCCCTGTGGCCGCCTGACCC
>Ga0194122_10001817_pt1 | contig 24853 bp, 27 predicted proteins | sample TA2MahCa10mmetaG_FD_155487 | JGI IMG/M metagenome (GOLD analysis project Ga0194122, IMG submission 155487) | Freshwater microbial communities from Lake Tanganyika, Tanzania - TA2015021 Mahale Deep Cast 10m | ecosystem: Environmental > Aquatic > Freshwater > Lake | place: Tanzania: Lake... | reverse complement strand
CCTCGATCGGATGGGGAGGCATGCGGCTAAATGCCCCCGTTGGCACGCCGCAGATGCCTGCGGGTCGCAGGACCACAGTTGCCGTCGACGCGCAGGTCCGCGTCCCATTGAAACGCGTTAACCGCCTGGAAACCGCGGGAGGCCGTTGAATCCAAATCGTAATTCAAGTCGAACAGGAACCCCGTCACGTACCCAAGGTTGTTCAATCGCTGCTGCTGGCCCATCTCTGTCGTAACGTCCTCCCAGGCGTTGACCATCGACACCGGGTACTCCGTACCAAAGGCGCGGATGGAGCAGTTGCCGGCTTGAATCAACTGGACCGGAATCGAGATTTCGCCGTTCGGATCCGTGTTGCCGCTGGACACGCGGGCGGTTCCCGAGTAGATCTCGTAGGGGACATCCGCTATGCCAAGGCCTGTACCGGTGCCCGGCGCGATTTGAAAGCGAATCCGAGCCTGCGGAATGGCAAGGCCGGTGGTGTGAGTAGCTCCATGAGAAACGCGGGCGGCTCGGCGGATCGACATACGGCAAGCGAAGTCTACCAAATTCCGGCACGTGACGGTTTCCAGCACCCCTTTACGCTACACAAGTTAGGAGTACAATACTGCTATGCCTGAAGGTCCTGCCGCTCGATTGTTAGATACGACCGAGCATGGCTTTCCCCTTTTGCCGGGGACAGGCAGCCCAAACGTCATCATCGGAATGCTTCCCGCCTGGCGAGGGCTGCCCGCGGCAGCCGCCGGCGCCTTCCAGGCCGCCATGGCGATCGCCGACACCATAGTCGCCGCGACGGAAAAAGCGCGCGAGGCGGCTTCCGGAACGCCCGCGGCGCCAGCCGCGCTAGCCGCGGAAGCGGCGGCAAAGGCCGCAGTTCTAGGAGCCGTTGCCGCAGCCGCCTCCGCCGCCGGTGCCGTGGGGGTGGATACGCATATTTGCGGGAAGCCCTTGACCGGACCCGTGCCTGCGCCCCACGGACCGGGAATGGTGATCGACGGCTCAAAGACGGTTCAAATTAACTTCCTCCCGGCTTGTCGAGAAGGGGACACCGTGCTGGAGGCGCTGGGCGGACCGGACAAGATCCAAAAGGGCTGCGCCACCGTCAAGATCGGCGGATAATCCCAAAATGCCCCAGGGCCCCGCGGCGCGCATTCGTGACAATACGGCACACGGTATCCCTCTCTCTCCGGGACCGGGCAGCGTCGATACGTTCATCGGAAATAAGCCGGCCTGGCGGGCGCTTCCAGCCGGCGCAGGGGCGGGCTTGCAATCGTTCAATAGCGCCGCCGATGCGACCATGAAGTCCCTGGAATCCGCCACCAAAGCGGCGGCTCCCACACCCGGAGCCGGTGTCGCTTTGGCGGCAGAGACGGCGGGGAAGGCGGCCCTTTCCACCGGAGGAGCTGCCCTGGCCGCCGGCCTGGCCGCCAGCGGGGCAGACCAGCATATCTGCTCGGTCACTACCCCGCCCGTTCCCATTCCTCACGGGCCCGGTTTCGTCATCGATGGGTCAAGTACTGTTCTTATCAATAATTTGCCCGCATCCCGCCAGGGCGATACGGTGATGGAAGTGATCGGCGGCCCGGACAAAATCGTGCTGGGCGAGCCTACTGTTCTGATTGGCGGGTGACTTTTTTCTTGACTTTCGATTAAAACGAACGTATGAAATAAACAAGCGTACGTTTTGAATGCCGCCAGACACCAAAGAACGAATTCTTGACTCAGCCGAACTGCTCTTCGCCTCGGAAGGTGTTGCAAACACATCACTTCGGGTGCTTACCGACCACGCCGGCGTCAACTTGGCCTCCGTCAACTACCATTTCCAGTCGAAAGACGCCCTTGTACAAGCGGTACTCTACCGGCGACTCAACCCGATCAACGAGAAGCGGATCGCCTTGTTGGCCCTGGCCGGCGTCGATTTGCACAAGATTCTCGATGCCTTTTATCGCCCCGCCGTCGATGCCGTCCTCGATTCCGCCGAACAGGGCCGTCCCATCGCCGCGCTCGTCGGCCGGATCTACTCCGAGCCTGGAGAGCTGCTCTCCAGTCAGGTCCGTGCACTCATGTCGGACGTTTTCCAGCGCTTCTTTGCCGCTTTCCAGAGCGCGTTGCCGAACGTTCCCCCGGACGCCCTTTTCTGGCGGATGCACTTCTGTGTCGGTCTGATGGCCCATACCTTCGGTGCGCTGCATCTCATTGAAGGCATGGCCCGAGGCCGGGTTCGAATCGACGACCGGGAGGAGATTCTGCGCCAGATGATCGCCTATGCCGCCGGGGGCCTGAAAGCTGACGGAGGGTCCCAATGCGCCTCGTCCTAATCGCTGCGGCCGGCCTGGCCGCCATCGCCCAACCGCTGCCCCTGTCGCTCCACCAGGCCGTGGAAATCGCCCTGGCGCCGGATGGGAACACCCGTCTGCGCCTGGCGCGCGAAGCCGCCGAACTCGCCAAGGCCAGGCAGGCGCAGGCCCGGGCCTCCCTGCTGCCGAACGTCGACGCCTCCATGACCGGCTTGAACTTCACCCGGAACCTGCGGGCGTTCGGTATTTCGTTCCCGCCGGTCCCTGGGTTTCAGCCGGCCGATATTGTGGGGCCCATCACCAACTTCGACGCCCGCGTCACCGCCGGCGTCACTGTTTTCGACTTCTCCGCCTGGAAACGGGTCGACACGGCCCGCACCCTCACCGCCGCCGCCCAGGCCGAGGCGGAGGCGGCCCGCAATGCGGCGTCCGAGCAGGTGGCCCGCGCTTACGTGGCCGCGCTGCGTGCCGGCGCGGCGTTGGATGCCGCCAAAGCGAATATTGTCATGGCCGAGTCGCTGCTGCGGCTTACGACGCGGCAGAAGGACGCCGGTACGGGTACCGGCATTGAAGTCGTCCGGTCCGAGGTGCAGTTAGCCAATGAGCGCCAGCGCCTGCTGCTTCTGGAGAACGACGCCCGCAAGACTACGCTGGGCCTGGCCCGGCTGTTGAACCTGGAACTGGACAAGGAGATCGTTCTCACCGACTCGCTCGTGATGCCGGAAACCGACCCGCCCGGCCTGGCCGAAGCCCTTTTGGCCGCCCGTTCCACCCGGAAAGATCTCTCCGCCCAGGCGCTGCGCGAGCAGGCCGCCCGGCGCAGCTACGAGGCGGTCAAGTGGGAGCGCCTTCCCTCCGTGCAGGCGTTCGCCGACTACGGGACGATCGGCCTGGACGTGGAGAGCGCCCGCGCCACGCGCACCTTCGGAGCGACGCTCCGAATCCCCATTTTCGACGGCGGCCGCCGCGACGCCCGGCGCGCTGAGGCGGGAGTCCTGCTGCGGCAGGATCAGATCCGCACCGAAGATCTGAAAAAGCAGATCGAACTCGATGTCCGCCTGGCGCACGACGCGATGAGCGCGTCGTCCAAGCAAGTGGCGGTGGCGGACGAAGGGGTCGCACTGGCGGCGCGGGAGCTGGAGCAGGCCCGGAGGCGCTACGAAAACGGCGTAACGGCGAGCCTGGAGGTCGTCGATGCGCAAACCCGGCTGGAGCGCGCCCGCGACAACCATGTGCTGGCCCTCTACCAATACAACCAGGCCCGCATTGAGCTGGCATCCGCCATGGGTTCCATTCATAGGATCTTGCAATGAAGAAACTGATTCCGATTCTCGTTCTGGGTGTGCTCGCTGCCGCGGCCTTCTTCCTCCTCCGGCCTCCGGCCGCGGACCCTACCCGCATTCTTCTCTCCGGAAATTTGGAGGTCACCGAAATCGGCATGGCGTTCAAGACGCCGGGCCGCGTCGTGGAGATTGCTGCAAAGGAAGGGGACACGGTCCGGCGGGACCAGTTGCTGGCGAGGCTGGAGACGCGCGGCCTGGAGCTTGCCAAATCGCGCGATGAGGCGGCTGTGACGGCCGCCGAGTCAGCGCTGGCGCAATTGAAGATCGACACCGAGCGCCAGCGCGATGTGCTGGACCGCGAGTCCTCCATGCGCCGCGCCGAGATCGCGCAGGCCGAAGCGGCGGTCCGCGACCTGGAGGCCGGTTCCCGCAAGCAGGAGGTGGGGCAGGCGCGCGCCGCGCTGAACGATGCGCGCGCGCAACTTTCGCAAGCCAGGGCGGACTTCGAGCGCGCCGGCCGCCTGTTCGCCAAAGAGGACATCTCGCGGTTTCAGTACGAGCAGGCCGAAACCCGCGTGAAATCGCTTTCGGCCCTGACCGACGCGGCCGAACAGCGCCTGGCTCTGGTGGAAGAGGGTCCGCGCAAAGAGTCTCTGGAACTGGCCAGGGCGCAGTTGGCCCGTGCCCGTGCCGCGCTGCAACTGACCGTTGCGCAGCGTAAGGAGGTGCTGCGGAAGGAACAGGAGCAGACACTGCGCCGCGCCGATATCGACCGCGCGCGCGCACAGGCGGGCGTCGCCGCTGTGCAGTTGGACGACTCCGCGCTTCACGCGCCGGCGGAAGCCGTGGTGCTGTCCCGCAGTGTCGAGCCGGGTGAAGTGGTCGCCGCCGGCGCCACCGTCCTCACGCTCGGCGATCTGGACCGCCCCACGCTCCGCGCCTACGTCTCGGAAACGCAGTTGGGCCTCGTCAAGCTCGGACAGAAAGTGAAGCTGCGAACGGACTCCCTGCCCGGCCGTGAGTTTGAGGGAACGCTGCGCTTCATCGCCTCGGAAGCCGAGTTCACGCCCAAGCAGATCCAAACACCCGAAGAACGGGTCAAGCTCGTCTACCGCATCAAGGTGGAGGTGCCGAACCCCGGCCGCGAGTTGAAGAACAACATGCCCATGGACGCGGAGATCGTCACGCAATGATCGAAGCGCGAGGACTCAGCCGCACCTTTGGACCTCTCACGGCCGTGCATCCGCTGGACCTGACAATTCCGCGCGGCGAGGTCTTCGGCCTGGTTGGTCCGGACGGCGCCGGCAAGACCACCACGCTGCGTCTGTTGACCGGCCTGCTGGACTCAACGGCCGGAACCGCAACGATCGGGGGACTGGATGTCGCCCGGAACGCCGCCGCCGTGCGGGATCGCATTGGCTGCATGGCGCAAAAGTTCGGCCTGTACGGCGATCTAACCGTCGAGGAAAACATGGATTTCTACGCCGGCCTGTTTGGCGTGGACGGCCCCGGCCTGGCGCCGTTGAAGGACCGCCTGCTGGCCATGACGCGCATGGCGCCTTTCCGCGGCCGCCCCGCCGCGAAGCTCTCCGGCGGCATGAAACAGAAGCTCGCGCTGATGTGTACCCTGCTGCACAAACCGGAGCTGCTGCTGCTCGACGAACCGACCAACGGCGTGGACCCGGTGTCGCGCCGCGACTTCTGGCTGATTCTGGAAGAGTTGGTCCACGGCGGAATGACGCTGCTGGTCACCACCGCGTACCTCGACGAAGCCGAGCGCTGCCACCGCGTGGGCCTGATGCACCAGGGCCGGCTGATCCGCGCGGGTACCCCGGCCGAGCTGAAAGCCGCAACACCCGGGGATTGCTACGAGGTCCTGACCGATTCGCCCCGTGCGTTGCGCACGGCGTTGCTGGCGCGTGGCGACGTGTTGAGCGTGAAGCCTTCCGGCGCGTCGCTGCATGTGTTTCTAAAAACCGGCACGCGGCCGCCGGAGGGCGATTCTTGGCGGCGCATCTCGCCAACGCTCGAAGACGTCTTTGTCAGTGTCATCGAACAACAGCATGGATAACGCCGTAGAGATCGCCGGCCTTTTCAAACGCTTCGGCGATTTCACCGCCGTGGACAACGTCTCGCTCACCGTGGCGCGCGGCGAGATCTTCGGTTTCCTTGGACCAAACGGCGCCGGAAAGTCGACGGCGATCCGAATCCTTTGCGGCCTGCTGGCGCCCAGCGCCGGCCTGGCCCGGGTGAACGGTTTCGATGTGGCGGCCGAACCGGAGCGCGTGAAACAGTCCATTGGCTACATGTCGCAAAAATTCTCGCTTTACGACGACCTGACCGTCGAGGAGAACTTAAGCTTCTTCTGCGGCATCTACGGCGTGCAAACGGACAGGCGGCCGGAAAGGATCCGGTATGCGCTCGAGATGGCCGGCCTTCGCGATGAGCGCGGAAAGATGACTCGCCTGTTGGCCGGCGGCTGGAAGCAGCGGCTGGCTCTGGGCGCGGCGATTCTGCACGATCCGCCGGTCCTGTTCCTCGACGAGCCCACCAGCGGCGTCGACCCAATCGCGCGCCGCGCATTCTGGGATCTCATCGCCGGTCTCTCCGAGGCTGGGCGCACCATCTTCGTGACCACCCACTACATGGACGAAGCCGAGTACTGCCATCGGCTGGCGCTGCTCTACCGCGGAAAGATGATCGCCATGGACTCGCCTCGCGCCTTGAAGGAATCGATGCAAGCGCCCTCCATGGAAGAGGTGTTTATCCGTGCCATCGAGCGGGAGGACGCGGCATGAAACTCCGCCGTATCCGCGCGATGGCCCGCAAAGAGCTGCTGCACATCGTGCGGGATCCGCGCTCACTGGGCATGGCGTTGCTTGTGCCGCTGCTAATGCTGCTCCTGTTCGGCTATGCGCTTTCGCTCGATGTCGACCGCATCCCCACCGTGATCGCCGACCAGGACAACTCGCCGCTCAGCCGCTCTCTCCGCGCCCGGCTCGAAGGGTCGCGATACTTCGATATTCGCGGCGTGACGGCCACCGCCGCCGCGATCGATCGCGAGATGGACCACGGGCGGATCGTTCTCGCCGTGGTGATTCCGGCCGGCTTCGAGCGCGACCTTCACCGCTCGGCGCGGCCCGGCGTGCAACTGCTTCTCGACGGCAGCGACTCCAACACCGCCTCGATCGCGATCAACTATGCCGAAGGCATCGTGACTCTGTGGGCCGCGGAACTGGGCGCGGCCATGGCCAATCAACGCGCCGGCCTGCGGCCGCAAGCGCCGGTCGATGGCCGCGTGCGCGTCTGGTACAACTCCGATTTGAAATCGCGCAACTACATCATTCCCGGTCTCATCGCCGTAATTCTGATGATCATCGCCGCGCTGCTCACCTCACTCACCATCGCCCGCGAGTGGGAGAACGGCTCCATGGAACAACTGCTCTCCACGCCGCTGCGCCCGGCGGAGATCGTCCTGGGTAAACTGGCAGCGTACTTCGCCGTCGGTGCCATGGACGTCGTCACATCGGTGGTGGTGGGCATATGGGTTTTCGATGTACCGATGCGCGGCAGCCTCTGGTTCCTTGCCTTGACGAGCGGTGTGTTTCTGTTCGGCGCGCTGAGCTGGGGCATCCTGCTTTCGGCCATCGCCAAGACACAGCTGCTTGCCTTCCAAATGGGAATGCTCACAAGCTTCCTGCCGGCATTTCTTCTGAGCGGCTTTATCTATTCCATCGACAACATGCCGCGCATGATGCAGATCGTCACGCACATCGTGCCGGCGCGCTTCTTTATCGCCATCCTGAAAGCGGTGTATTTGAAGGGCGAGGGCCTTAGCTTGTTATGGGGACAACTGCTGCTGCTGGTGCTTTACGGCGTTGTGATCTTCGCCGCCGCCACGCGCAAAGTCGGGACCAAGGTGGCCTAGCGTATGTGGGACCGCATTCGAACGATTCTTCGCAAGGAACTGCTGCAGGTGCTGCGCGAACCGCGCCTTCGGATGATGGTCATCGTTCCGCCCATCGTGCAGCTTATCGTCTTCGGATTCGCCGTCAACCTCGACGTAGAAAACGCGCGAATCGCCTGGATGGACCGAGACCGCACGCCCGCCAGCCGGGAACTGGAAGCGGCCCTGAGCAATTCGCGCTACTTCCAGGTCACGGCGCGGCCGGAAACCGATGCCGAGGCGCAGCGCCTGCTGGATAGCGGCCGCGTGCTGGGCGTTGTGCGCGTCAATGCCGGGTTTCACGAAGCGTTCGAGCGGGGCCGGTCTGCGCAGGTGCAGATCCTGATGGATGGCACCAACTCCAACGACGCGGGCATCGTTACGGCGTACTTGAACCGCGCTGTCGCCGATGTGGGGCGCCGCCGCCAGGGCGCCGCCGCCCCGGTCCTCCACACGGAAACGCGAGCCTGGTTCAACCCGGAGTTGAAGAGCCGTAACTACTTCGTGCCGGGCGTAGTGATGAACATCATTACGATCATCACGCTGATGCTCACTGCCATGGCCATCGTTCGCGAGAAGGAGATCGGAACCATGGAGCAACTGATGGTCACGCCGCTGCGCCCGCTGGAGTTGATGCTCGGCAAGACCATTCCCTTCGCGCTGATCGGCCTGTTGGATATGGCTCTCGCCGTGATGACCGCGCTCATCGTGTTTCGCGTGCCGTTCCGCGGCACAGCGCTAATGCTGCTCGGCTCCTCGTGCCTGTTCCTGCTGTCGACGCTCGGCGTGGGGCTGTTCCTGTCGACGATCAGCCGCACGCAACAGCAGGCGATGATGTCGGCGTTTTTCTTTTTCACACCGGCCTTCATGCTCTCCGGCTTCACCTTCCCCATTCGCAACATGCCGGAGATCGTGCAGTGGGTTGCCTGGGCGAATCCGCTGCGCTACTTCATTGAGATTCTGCGCGGCGTGTTCCTGAAGGGTGTGGGTCCGGAGGTGCTATGGCCGCAGATGCTGATGCTAGCTGGCATCGGCCTGGCCGTTCTGCTGGCCAGCGCGAGCCGTTTCCAAAAACGGCTAGATTAGTTTGAGATGATGCGCCGCCGATTCTTCGCGTTGGGCGCCGGCGCCGCGTGGGCCGGTCCGCTGGAGGATCGCGTACGCCGCGTGGAGGATTCGTGGCGGCCCGCGCGCTCCATGGCCGCAATGAAGGTCCCGAACGTCTCGATCGCTGTCATCCGGGACGGCGCCGTGGAGTGGGCCCGCGCCTATGGGCTGGCCGCGACGCCCACAACCCTGTTTCAGGCGGCGTCGATCTCTATGCCAGTGACGGCCATGGCCGCGCTGCATATGGCGCAATTCGGCAACTTCGGTCTGGACGACGACATCAATACCCGGCTCACCTCCTGGCGCGTGCCGGAGAACGAGTTCACGCGTGTCGAAAAGGTAACGGTGCGCCGCATCCTTTCGCACACCGCGGGGCTCACCGGCCACGGCTTTCGCGGCTACGCCGAGGAGGAGGCGGTTCCATCGCTGCCGCAAATTCTGGAAGGGCAACTGCCCGCGAACAGCGCGCCAATCCGCGTCGACGTTGAGCCCGGTTCCGAGTATCGATACTCCGGCGGCGGCTACACCGTGCTGCAACTGCTGCTGGAGGAGAAGTTCAAACGGGCGTTTCCGGTGGTGATGCAGCGCATCGTGCTGGACAGGCTTGCCATGCGGATGAGCACCTTTGAACAGCCGCTGCCGCAGGACCGCGCCGGCCGCGCCGCCGTCGGCTTCCATGAGAACGGCCGGTCCTATACCGGCGGTTGGCACGTCTACCCGGAGATGGCGGCCGCGGGACTCTGGTCCACGCCATCGGATTTGTGCCGCTTCGCGATTGAGGCGGCGCGCGCGGCGCGCGGCGAATCCAACCGTGTTTTAGAGCGCGCCATGGCCGAGCGCATGATGGAAGCTCCGCCCGGCCGGCACGCCCTCGGTTTTGGCGTCAATGGCGATTGGTTCGAACACGGGGGCGCCAACGCCGGCTACCGGGCGCACCTATGGTGCAAGAAGGACGCCTCCACCGGGGCCGTCGTGATGACGAACTCCGATACGGGCGCGAAACTGATTGGCGCGATACGATTCGCCTTAGCAAAGGAGTACGGATGGCCAGGCAGCTCATAGCCGTTCTAGCCGTCGCGGCGGCGGCGCAGAACTACGATGTTTTGATTCGCAACGGACGCGTGGTGGACGGCACCGGCAACCCGTCCGTGCTGGGAGATGTCGCCATCAAAGCCGGCCGCGTTGCCGCCATCGGCAAGCTGACCGCTGCCACCGCCGCCCGCGTGATCGATGCCAAGGGTCTGATCGTCGCCCCCGGTTTCATCGACATCCACAACCACTCCGACGTGACCGTGTTGACCGACGGCAATGCGCAAAGCATGGTGCGCCAGGGCGTCACCACGATGATCTTCGGCGAAGGCGAATCGGCCGCGCCCTCGCAAGGATTCCCGCGATTTACCGACTACTGGGCGCGCCTGAAGCGCGGCGGCGTGTCGGCCAACATTGGCTCTTACGTCGGTTCCAGCCAGATATGGGTGCAGGTGCGCGGTCCCAAAGCCGGTCCGCCTACGGCGGATGAGCTCGCAAAAATGCGAGCGCTCGTGCGGCAGGCCATGGAGGACGGCGCGCTCGGCGTGTCCAGTTCCTTGAGCGGACCGCCCGGCGCGTGGATCGACACCGATACGCTGGTTGCGCTGTGCGAGGAGGCGTCCAAGTACGGCGGTATCTATTCCACGCACATGCGAACCGAAGGCAGCGGCGTGTTCAAAGCCGTTGGAGAAGCAATTGAAATCGGGCGGCGCGCCAACCTGCCCGTGGACGTCATCCACATCAAAATCGCCGACCACAAATTGTGGGGCCGCATGCCCGAGCTGATCGGCATGATCGCCAACGCCCGCGCGCAGGGCCAGGAGGTGGAGGCGCACGTCTATCCGTACCGCGCCGGACAGAACAACCTTTCCAGCATAGTGCCCCCCTGGGCGCATGAAGGCGGCCGCTCGAAGCTTTTGGAGAACATAGCCAATCCCGCCTTGAAATTGCGGCTGCGCGCGGAGATCCTGAACGGGATACCCGGCTCCGATTGGTACAACCACTACACGGCCACCGGTTCGTGGGAGGGAATGCTACTAGCGAATCTCTCAAATCCGTCCTACCGCAAGTACAACGGACGGCGCATGAACGAAGTGATCCGCGACATTGGCGGCGATCCGGTGGATGTGCTTTTCAAGGTCCTGACCGACAATGACGGCTCGGTTCCCACGGTCTATTTCCATCATAACGAGGAGGACATGCGCTTCGCCATGAAGACGCCCTTCGTCTCCATCGGTTCCGACGGTACGGCCGTGGCTACCGGCGGCCTGCTGGCGCAGAACCACCCGCATCCGCGCTTCTATGGTACGTTCCCGCGGGTGCTCGGCCGGTATGTGCGCGACGACAAGGTCATCACCATGGAGGAAGCCATCCGCAAGATGACTTCGGCCAACGCGTCCAAGCTCCGGATCTACGACCGCGGCCTGCTGCGCCCCGGCCTGCCCGCCGATGTGACCGTGTTCGATCCGGCCGCGATCATCGACCACGCGACCTACGACAAGCCGCACCAGTATGCCACCGGCGTGAAGTACGTCCTGGTGAACGGCACGCTGGTTCTGGATGGAGGGGAGCACACGGGCGCGCGCCCGGGCACGGTGGTTCGGCGGCCGGCTAGCGAATCGGCTGGACGATAATCTGATCCATCCGGCAGCTTTGCCGCTGCACGGAGGCCGGGCAGGAGCGGATCTTGCCGTTCTTGTCGAAGCACACGCGGACCTCGCTCAAGAACCGTCCGCCGCATTGGACGGTCACGGAGTCCTTCGGCATTCCCGCGTTCGCGCCCATGAACTCCTCCCGAATCTTCGCCGGCGGCACTGTGCGCGCATTGCGCGGGTCCTGCATCGTCTTTGGAATTCGCACGGCGCCGAACGACGCGCGCGCCTTGGCGAAGTACTCGGCCGCCGTCAGGCCCGAACAGACGCCGTGCTTCGACCATTCGTGCCGGATCAGGCCCCGGCTCGGCATGATGTCCAGCATCTTTTCGATGACGGTGTTCGACAGCGTTTGCGATGTCGCGCAATTCTGCGGCCAGCCGGACTCGTACTGCGGCCATAGACCGTGCACCACGAAGTTGTACTGGCGCGGGCCGGCGCACTGCAGCTTATCGCGCTCCCCGGCCGCCGACGCGCAGTACTGCGGCGACCACGACAGGGCGAGCAGATAGAAGTCGAACTCTCCCGCCGTGCCTCGCGGGCGGTTCCGGTCATCGGCCAGCAGCGTTAATGTGAAAAGCAGTGTGAGTACGCGCATGAACCTACAATGTTAGCTTGACCGAAACCGGCATACTCTCCAAAATCACGGCCCGCGCCAAAGGGCTCATCACCGGCAACGGTATCGTCACCGGCATCGGCGACGACTGTGCCATCTTCCGCCAGCCTGGCGCGAAACACGACCTTGTCTTCACGACCGACATGATGCACGAAGGGGTGCATTTCACCTGGGACGAACCGGCCGCCAATGCCGGTTGGCGAGCGCTGGCCCGCTCCATCAGCGACTGCGCGGCCATGGGCGCCCGGCCGCTGTTTTGCCTTGTCTCGGTGTCGTTTCCGGCGAACGCCGCGGCCTGGCTCGACGATTTCTACAAAGGCATCGTCAAGCACAAACTCGTGCTGGCCGGCGGCGATCTGTCGGCGACGCCGTACATCTCCTGCGACGTGATGGTGTGTGGCGAAGTCCCGCGCGGCAAGGCGCTGCTGCGCTCCGCGGCCAAGCCGGGCGATCGCATCTGCGTCTCCGGTCCGCTGGGCCGCGCGGCGCTGGCGCTGGACACGCGCGGCTCCTACTTGCCCAAGCCCCGCGTGGAGCTTGGCATCGCGCTGCGCGAGGCCGGCGTGAAGTGTGCCATGGACCTTTCCGACGGTCTGTCGATGGACCTGGCCCGACTGTGCCAGGCCTCCGGCGTTGGGGCCGAACTGCACGACGTTCCTGTCGCCAAAGGCGCCGGCCTGCACCACGCGCTGCATGGCGGCGAGGACTACGAACTGCTATTCACCGTGCCGCCGAAGCTGGCACTGCCCAACCGGGTCCACGAGATCGGCATCGTCACCAGGGGCAGCCACGTGCTCTATCACGGCCAACTGCTGGAGCCGCTGGGTTGGGATCACTTTCGAAGATCATGAACACCGTCCTCGATCTCATCGAAGCCTTCCGCCGTTCGAAGGTCATGTTCGCTGCGGTAAAGCTTGGCGTGTTTGACCGCACGCCCATTACGGCGGAGCGCCTGGCGGCGGAACTGCCGTCCGATCCGCGCGCCACCGCGCTGCTGCTGGATGCGTGCGTCAGTCTTCAGCTTCTGCACCGCGACGAGGACCTCTACCGAAACTCCAGCGATGCGGACCGCTACCTGCGGAAGAACTCGCCCGAAACCGTGGCCGGCTATGTGCTGTATTCGAACGATGTTCTTTGGCGCCTTTGGGCCCACCTGGACGATGCCGTCGTGGAAGGCTCCAACCGCTGGCCGCAGGCATTTGGGACGGAGGGTCCCATCTTCTCCCACTTTTTCAAAACCGAGGAGTCCATGCGAACATTCCTCATGGGGCTTCACGGCCTGGGCCAACTCGGTTCTCCCGCGGTGGTGGCCGTGCACGGCTTGGCCACGTGCCGGCACTTCGTCGATCTGGGCGGCGGCACCGGCCACCTGGCGCTCGCGTTTCTAGACCGCTACCCGCACGCCAAGGCCACGGTATTCGACTTGCCCAACGTTATACCGCTGGCGCGGGAGATGACGCGCGGCCGCGTGGAATGCATCGCCGGCGACTTCTTCGCCGACCCGCTTCCGCCCGCCGATTGCTACGCCGTCTCCCGAATCCTGCACGACTGGTCCGAAGCGAAGATCGCCGTACTGCTCGACAAGATCCACGCCGCGCTGCCCGAAAATGGCGTCCTGCTCATCGGCGAAATGCTGCTGGACGGCGATCGCCGGGGACCCGTCGCGGCGTTCATGCAGTCGGTGAATATGCTCACCTGCACCGAAGGCCGGGAGCGCACGGCCGAAGAGTATGAGGCGCTTTGCCGGCGCGCCGGTTTTCGCGAGTTTCGCGCGATTCGCACCGGAAACCCTTCGGACTCCATGCTTGCCGTAAAATAGCCCGGTGGCTGTCACTATCGAAAAGATCGCTTGGAAGGGCTGGCCGAACTGCTGGCGCCTGTCCAATGGAGTTGTGGAACTCATCGTTACTTCGGACATCGGCCCGCGCGTCATCCGTTACGGATTCGTTGGCGGGCAGAATCTGTTTAAGGAATTCACCGAACAGATCGGCAAGAGCGGGGAACCGGGATGGACCATCCGCGGCGGCCACAGGTTGTGGAAGGGTCCCGAGGACCGGCACGCAACCTACGCGCTCGACAACGGTCCCCTCGATGTCCGGCCCATCGCCAACGGCGTGGTCGCCACCCAACCCACGGAGCCGGAGACGGGCCTGCAAAAGGTCCTCACCGTAACGCTCACCGATTCCGGGGTCACGGTGCAGCACGATATCTACAACCGCGGCCTGCTGCCTGTGGAGATCGCCGCCTGGACGCCGACCGTCATGGCGCAGAGGGGCCTTGGTGTCTCCGGCTTTCCGCCGCGCGGCACCCATCCGGAGTGCCTGGAGCCAACAAACCCGCTCATCATGTGGGCCTTTACCGATCTTTCGGATCCGCGCTGGAAGTTCACCAACAAGTACCTGACCCTGCGGCAGGACCCCGAAAATTCGCGCCCGCAGAAGCTCGGCCACTGGAATGCCCACACGTTCGGTGCATACTTTCTGAACGGCGAGGTATTTCTGAAAGAGTACTTTCCGGCGAACCCGGCATCGAAACACCCGGAGTTCGGAGCGGCGTTTGAGATCTTCACAAACGGCGACTTTCTCGAGCTTGAAACCATGGGTCCGGTGACGCAGCTCGCCAAGGATGAAAACTTGGTCCATACCGAATACTGGAGCCTGCACAAAGGTGTTGTGCTGGCAGAAATCAGCGATGCGGCCCTGGACGCCGCTCTGTTGCCGCTTCTACGACGATGACATCCCGCCGCCAGTTCCTCTTCGGCGCTCTTGCCGCCGCCGCGCAGACCAAACGGCGGCCCAACGTATTGTTCATCGCCACCGACGACATGAACGCGGCGCTTGGCTGCTACGGCCACCCCGTCGTCAAGACGCCAAACCTGGACCGGCTCGCCGCGCGCGGGGTTCGCTTCGACCGGGCGTATTGCCAGTTCGCGTTCTGCAGCCCGTCGCGATCTTCGTTGATGACAGGCCTGGGCCCGGACACCACGAAGGTCTACAACCTGCAAAAGCATTTCCGCGAAGCATTGCCGGACGTAGTGACGCTCAGCCAGTGCTTCCAGAAGAACGGCTACTACACGGCCCGCGTGGGGAAAATCTATCACTACAACAACCCCGGCGATATCGGCGCGAATGGCCTGGACGACGCGCCGTCGTGGAATCATCGCGTGAATCCCAGCGGTGTCGACAAGAAAGAAGAGCCACTGCTCACCTATCACACGCCGGAACGCAAGAACGCCGGCTCGTCGATCTGCTTCTACGCCTCGCCGGCGCCGGACGAGCAACATACCGACGGCTTGGTCGCGGCCGAGATTGCAAAGCTCCTCGAACAGAACAAATCCAAGCCGTTTTTCCTGGCCTGCGGCTTCTATCGTCCGCACTGCCCTTACATCGCGCCCAGGAAGTATTTCGACATGTACCCGGCCGATCGTCTGCGCCCCGTTCCGTTCGCGAAGGACGAGGACAAGATCGCCCCGCCCTGGGCCTACTGGACCACGCCGCCAAACTGGAACATGACGCAGCGTCAGCAGCAGGAGGCGTTGCAAGCCTACTACGCGTCCATTACGTTTGTCGACGCCCTTGTTGGCAAGCTCACCTCCGAACTCGATCGCCTGGGCCTGACCGAAAACACCATCGTTGTCTTCTGGTCGGACCATGGCTATGGCACCGGCGAACATGGGCAGTGGTTCAAGCAGACCGTGTTTGAAGCCGCCACACGGTTGCCGTTCCTGTGGGCCGGCCCCGGCGTGAAGGCCAAGGGCAAGGCCAGTCCGCGCACCGTCGAACTGCTGGACATGTATCCAACGCCCGCCGATCTCTGCGGCCTGGACCACGTACCGCCGAACCTGCATGGCAGGAGCCTGCGCCCGCTGTTGGAAAATCCCAATGCGCGGTGGGACAAACCCGCCATCAGCCAGGTGCAGCGCGGCGGGAAGGTGATGGGCTATAGCGTCCGCACGGAGCGCTATCGCTACACGCAATGGAACGGCGGCGCCGAGGGCGAGGAGTTGTACGACTACAAGACCGATCCGGCCGAAATGAAAAACCTGGCCGCCAGCGCCGCCTATTCCAAGACACGCCTGGCCCTGAAGTCCCAATTGGAAACGATTACGAAGGCACGAGGACGAGCGTAATGAACCGCAGACAGTTCCTATCCATGTTGACCGCGGCGCCGCTGGCGGCGGCCGCAAAGAAGCCGAATGTCGTCATCCTGTTCGGCGACGATCTCGGCTGGGGCGACGTCGGCTGCTTCGGCGGCGACATCCCCACGCCCAACATCGACGCGCTCGCCAAAAACGGCACACGCTTCACCGACGGCTACGTATCGTGCCCCTATTGCAGCCCGACGCGCGCGGGGTTGATGACCGGCCGGTACCAGACGCATTTTGGGCATGAGTTCAATCCCGGCCCGGCCGCCTCGGCCGCCGCCACGTTTGGCACGCCGCTCACCGAGACGTTCCTTCCGGCGCGCATGAGAGCGCTGGGTTACAAGACCGGCATGTTCGGCAAGTGGCACCTGGGCTATCGCGAAGGCTACCGTCCCAATGATCGAGGCTTCGACGAGTTCTTCGGTTTCCTGGGCGGTGCGCACGATTATAACGACGCGCACGCCGACTCCACCAACCCGATCTATCGCGACAACACCCGCGTCGACAAGATCGAGTACACAACGGACGACTTTGCCCGCGAGGCGGCGGCGTTCATCGACCGCAACAAAAGCAACCCCTTCTTCGTCTACGTTCCGTTCAACGCCGTGCATACGCCCATGCACACCGCCAAGCGCTATCAGGAGAAGTTCAAGCACATTACCGGCGAATCCCGGCGGACTTACGCCGGCATGCTGACGGCTCTCGACGACGGCGTCGGCACCGTTCTAAAGGCGCTGGAGCGCCACGGACTGACCAAGGACACTCTGGTGTTCTTCCTGACCGACAACGGCGGCCCGACGCCCGTGAACACCTCCAGGAACGGTCCCCTGCGCGGATACAAGGCGCAGGTTTGGGACGGCGGGATCCGTGTCCCGTTCGTCTTGCAGTGGCCGGCAAAGGTGCCGAAGGGCAAGGTGTACAGGAACCCGGTGATTGCGCTCGACATTCTGCCGACGGCAGTGGCCGCGGCGGGTGGCAAGCCGGACGCATCGTGGAAACTGGATGGCGTCGATCTCGTTCCGTTCATCACCGGCTCCAACAAAGGAGTCCCGCACGAACGCCTCTTCTGGCGCTTTGGCCAGCAGTACGCGATGCGCGAGGGCGATTGGAAGTTGACCAAGTTCGGCGACAAGCCGGAGCTGTTCAACCTGGCAAAGGACATCGGCGAATCCACTGACTTGGCGGAAAAAGAAGCCGCCCGGTATCAGGCGATGACTCAGGCCTGGAACGAATGGAACCGGAAGAACGTCGCACCATTGTGGGCCCCTTCACGCCCCGGCGCCCAGAAGAAGAAAAAGAAGAAGGCCGCCTGATCGCCCGCTTTCGCTTGTCGCTTAGGAGATACGATGACCGCGCTCCTCGTGCTGGCCCAGTTCCTGATTCCAACGGGAGAGCGCGTGGGAAAGCTGGTTGAGGAAGTCTTTACTTCGAAGAGCTACTCCGAACTGCGCTGCACCATTACACCGTCGCCGCCGCGACTCGGATTTTCGTTCGTTCATTGGGCCGGCTTTTCCGCCGCGATCCCGATCCGTCAATTTGAAGGGAGGCCGGTGACCCTGGCGGTCGCCATCGAGATCGCGGCCAAAGGGGCGCCCCCCGTCTATCTTGGTGAGCGGTTCGGCGTTGACGGCGCGCCGGAGGGCAAACAGTATCCCAAGGATGCCCAGCTTTTCTACGGCGGCGGCTACAACCTGGGTCCGGGCGAGTATCGTGTTCGCGCGTACGTGGCTTCCGACGGCGCCCGGACCTGCAAAAAGACATGGTCGATCCGCGTTCGAGACGCCGGCCCAGTCAAATCGCGGCTGGAAGCGAACCAGATCACCTCGGTCGGCGGCGAACGCTGGCGCGGGCTGGACAGTTCGCAGCCGCCCAGGCGTGTGTTCGTCGTGCTGGACGCAGCCCCGCTGTTGCCCCGGCGCAATATGGTGCGCCTATCCAGCTACGACCGGAGCCTGCTCTTAACCAGCCTCACCACCATCTTCGATAAGGGCGCGTTCACCCACGCCACCGTGATCGCCGCCGACTCCCGGAACCGCAAAATCATCTTCAAGGAACCGGAGTTCGGCTCCCGCGCTTTGGGCCGCCTGGGCCGGGCTCTGGGCGAGGTGAATCTTGGCAGCGTATCGGTCGAAACCCTGAAGGGCCCGGGACCCTCCGCATTTCTTGAGGCCGTGCTGAAGGAGAACCGCGAGGCGTTCCAGGCGGCTGACACCGTGATCTTCCTCGGTCCGGCCTGGGGCTGGAACGGCTCGTTGACGCCGCTTTTACGCGAGTTGGCCGGTTCGGCCCCGCCGATGCATCATATTGGACTCACCCGTTATCCCGGCCTGCCGGACAATCTGCTGGCCGGCTTCGTCAAGGCGGGCAGCGGCTCGGCGCGGCAGGTGTTCACCCCGTCCGATCTCGCGAAGGCGATTGAGCGGATGCGGGCGAAGTAGCGCGGTCCGGCCCTCGCCTGGGAACGCCGCACAGGGCGAGCAGGTCGATAGACAGCCTAGAGATGAGAAGGTCCATCAGTCCGACCGACGCCGACCGCTCGCCTTTCAACACGTTGTGCAGATGCGGCTGCGAGACACCAAGGCGAACGGCTAGGCCGCGCTCGGTCCACTCGCCGTTGTTGACCCGGCGGCGGATGTGGGCGAGGACCGCCTCCACGAGTTCGGAAAGTAAAAGAACGTCCGCCATAAATCCTATAGCTGCGGGAAATATACCATGCCTAATTTGCGATGTAGAAGGTTTATTTTACGTATTCCGTGCCGGATCGCCGTTTTGTCGCTCATGTATGTATTTTATTATCAACATGTTGTGAAACAGAAAAAAGTTCTCAAAAATATTTTCGATACCTATTGACGTCATTTCCATGCGGTTTATATTGAACAAGGAATGCGAAGCGAGCGTGATGGAAAGCGCTGCTTCTGGAGAGAGAAAAAATGGAATGGAATCGTTCGGAAACAATCGCGCTAGCGAGTACTCGTTGCACAACCTGCCAGGGTTTGGGAATTCGATCAATAAAGAAAGACCGCGTAGAGCCTTGCTCGTGCGTGATGCGCGCGATTTTCCGCATCTGCTTTCGGAAGTTCCGGCAGTGCCTGGAAAAAGAGAAATCATTGTCCGGCTGCACGCTGCAGTATACCGGCGGCAAACGGCAGTCGTTTGCCTGGGGCCGCAAGAATGAAGAGTACATCGCCGATTTTCTTCTGGTAGTGCAGCGCGAGTTAGACGAGCGGGACTACAAGATCTTTCGCATGAAATTTCTCTTGGGCGCGGACTGGCGCCTTTGCTGCCCCCGGCTGAACATGGAGAAGGGAATCTTCTTCCACGAGGTCTACCGGATCGAAGCCCAGCTCGGGCGCGCGTTGCGGGAGATGCAGCCCTACGCTCTTTTCCCGACCGACGAGTATTTTGGCGGAGCCACCCGCGAGTTCACTGCGCATCATCCGCCATCCAAAGGCCCCCGTCCGCTGCACCCGCCGCTAGCCAGGGACCTGGCCGACGACGATCTGCCTCTGGCCGCCTGACGGCCGGTACGCGAAAATGGGGACGTTATGGCCCATGAACTCCTCATCGGCGTCCACGTAACGGACGACGCCCTCTAAGCGAACTACCGCGCTGAAATGACGCCGCTGTTAACCGCCATTGGCGGCGGCTTTCGCTACGATTTCGATGTCGCCCGCGTGCGCCAGCCCGCGGGCGATTCGGATCTGAACCGGGTCTTTGTCATCTCGTTTCCGGACCGCGCGGCAAGGGAGCGCTACTTCGCCGATCCGGTCTACAAGGAGATCCGGGCGCGGCTGTTCGAGCCGGCCGTGGCCAGAATGGCCGTGCTGGCGGAGTACAGCGTCTAACGGGAGTTGACTTCGCCGGCCAGGCGCGATGCCAGCGGGCTGGTCTGGCCCGCGTATTTGTTGCCCGGCTTTACACGATATGGCATCGACGATGGCGTCGAAAGCGGCTCGAAAGTAAACGAACAGATCCGCATGCCGGGATAGAGCGCTACCGGAACGCGGCCCAGGTTCGAAAGCTCCAGCGTCGCTTTGCCGGTCCAGCCGGGATCGAACAGTCCGGCCGTACCGTGTACGATGATGCCGATCCGGCCCAGCGACGATCGTCCTTCCAGCCGGCCTAACACGTCGTCGGCCAGGTCCATCGACTCCATGGTGATGGCCAAAACGAAGTCGCGCGGCTGCAGGATGAACGGATCGCCATCCGGAACCACGATGGTGCGCATCATGTCCTGAATCGCGGATCGGTCGCGAGGGTCTATGAACGGGAAACGCGAGTGCTCAAAGACGCTGAACTCGTTGCCCAGCCGCAGATCGATGGAACAACTGCCAAAGTGATCGTCCGGCAGCGCCGGATCGATTCGAATCTTCCCTTCGGCCATATAGCGCCGGATATCAACGTCGGATAGGACCATGAACCCTGGGTCAGCGGAAAGGGGAGGATGGTGGACGGCATGGGATTCGAACCCACGACCCCCACGTTGCGAACGTGGTGCTCTCCCAACTGAGCTAGCCGCCCACTGACGAGTTTTCAGTATAGCATTCCAACCAGCTACACTGGGGGTTTGCCAGCGATGCCGGACCCCATCATGAACCAGACCCTTGAGAAAATGCGCTCCGACTGGGACGAGCGTGCCCGCGAGAACGCCCGCTACTACGTCAATACAGCCAACGAGGCCTGGACCGACAGTGAGTTCTATGCCTCCGGAGAGCGGACCGTGGAAGAAGAAATTCTAACCGACATGACTAACATATGCCAGGGACGAAATCCCTCTCAAATGCGCATATTAGAAATCGGTTGCGGCGCGGGGCGGGTAACACGGGCGCTGGCCGCGCGGTTCGGGGAAGTCCACGCCGTGGATGTCTCTGGCGAGATGGTGGAGCGCGCGCGCCAAGCCGTCGCGCCGTTTCCGGGCGCGAATATCTACCAGAACAACGGTATGGATCTCACGGTGGTCCCGCCGGGCGAATACGACTTCGCCTTTTCGACAATCGTGTTCCAGCACATACCCAGCCGCGAAGTGATTGAGAACTACGTGCGCGAGGTCGCGAGACTGCTGCGTCCCGGCGCGTTGTTCAAGTTCCAGGTCCAGGGAGACACGTCCATCAAGACAAACGAGAACGACACCTGGTTAGGGGTGCCGTTTTCCGATGACGACGCCGTTTCCATGGCGGAACGCTGCGGTTTCGAGCCGCGGTATCGCCATGGCGCCGGACAACAGTATTTTTGGCTCTGGTTCTTTAAGAAGTAGCGGCTGCCGCGGCTTTGCCATTTCTCCGTTGGGCCCAGTAACTTCGCATTCGTTCCGAGACCACTTGGCGCTCTTCGGCGCCCATGGATTTGCGACCGCGGCGGCGGCGGGGCAAACCAGTCCCGTTGGTGGATAGGAATTGTTCGAGGGAGCGGATGACTTCGTCAATCCTCTCCCGCTCACTGTATAGCTCTTGGATAGCTTTCTGCAAGTCCATTCAACAGTCTCCGGAAAACAGAATGGCGCTAGAGGCACCGGGATTTCCGCGTAATTCAACTGATTACACCCTATAGTACATGAAAAGCATACAGAACGTGCCTACCAAAAGTACGGTTTTGAAATACGGAATGACGCACACCGGTTACCGGCGCGAGAAGATCCAGAAAACAGTACCCGCGGTACCGGATAACAATCCGAGTAGTACGAGGATAGCGAGCCATGGCAGACTTCGCTCGTTGCGGCCCACCTCCAACATCAGAACCGCCACTACGCCGGCGCAGTAAAGCAGTACCATCGGTACCGCAAAGAGCGCAAGGTTGTACATGTCCTGCGTGGGAGTAATGAAGGCTGTGGCGAACACAATTAGAAGAATTGCGTAGCGCATGTTACTAAACAAAAAGCGGGCGGAGACCACCCGCAGCAGTGCCAGGAAGAATAGGGCGACCGGTATTTCGAATAGGATCGAAACGCCCAGGATCACGTTGACGAACAGATCGAAGTAGCGATCAATGCTGATGGCCGGCACCGCGCGAGCCACGTGGCTCAGGCCAAGCAGGAACTCCAGCCCATACCGGAGGGCCACCCAATACGCGAAGGCGCCGCCCAGAACGAAGAGGCCGGCCGAGGAGAGAATCAGCGGCGCGACGGCCCGCTTCTCCCGCGTGTATAGGCCGGGCGCCACGAACGACCAGACCTGCCAGAGAGTCCAGGGCGAACTCAAGAATAGCGCCGCCAGGACCGGCAATTTTATGTAAATGATCGTGAAGGCGTCGCTGGGATCGAGGATCACCAAATGCGGCGGAAATCCAAGGCGCGTCAGCACAACTTCGGCGGGTGACTGAATGGCCACCCACATCGGTTCGGCGAAGAGAATCGCGGCCGCGTAGCCCAGCGCGAGGCCCGCGACGATTCGCAACAAGCGGGAACGGAGCTCTTCCAGATGCTCCAGGAACGTCATGGACGCCAATTCCTTGTCCGGCATACACCCTCCGTTTCGGAGCCCGAAGACTCCGCGATGCGTTCGGCGGCCCTAAGGTGCGGGCGCGCCTACCGGATAAGAAATGGCCAGTGCGAGACTAGCTTGTACCCGTACTTGGCAACCAAAGCCCAAATGAGACCGCCTGAGATCCCGAGGATTGCGGTCAAGATGACGAGAATCGACAGCCAGGGGAAGCTCTTCTCATCGCGCCGCAGCTCAAGCAGGTATGCCGCGAAGACTCCGACAAAATAGAGCACGACCATCGGTACCGAGAACAACATCAGGTTGAATACGTCCGGAGTGGGCGTAATCAAGGCCGCTAGAATGACGATTATCAGAATCGCGTAGCGGGAATGTTCGACGAGGAATCTCGCCGAAACGATCTTCAAAAGCGACAAAAAGAAGATAACGACCGGCAATTCAAACACGATTCCGATGCCGAGCGTCACGTTCACAAACAGGTCGAAGTAGTCGACCATGTTGATGGCCGGCTCAACGTTGATGTCCCGGCCGATTCCGAGCAGAAATTCCAGACCGAAGCGGAACGCAACGAAGTAAGCGAAGAGCCCGCCGAGCACAAACAAGCCCGCCGAACTGATCACCAACGGTCCCGCGAATCGCCGTTCCTTCTTGTAAAGCCCTGGCGCTACGAAGCCCCAGATCTGCCACAGAACCCACGGCGAGCTGAGGAATGTGGCCGCCAGCAGAGGCAACTTCATATAGATCGTCGTGAAGGCGTCCATCGGGGTCAACTGCTTGAGCGTGGGCGGGTAACCCAGCGCGGCCAGCGCAACAGCGGCGGGTTCGCTGATCGCTTTCCACATAATGTCGGCGAACACCAGCGATACGGCGAAAGCGATGCCAACTCCGATCAGGATTCGAATGATCCGGTTCCGCAACTCCTCCAAATGTTCGAGGAACGACATGCGGAGCATCCCGTCGTCGTCATCCCCCTCTTCATCGGCCGGAGGCGTTGAGGGAGGCGGAGTGGAAGACCCACCCGCCGCTTCCGCCGTCGCCGGAGGATAGCTCTGCCCCGAGTACGGATCCTCGTAGCTGTGATCGTAGCCGGAGTGATAGTCCGAAGCCTGATCGTGATCGGTCGTTTGCGAATAGCTGACTATGTCCGTCCCGGAAGCCGAGGCAGTCGTGTCCGCCGCCTCGTGGGACGAGGAGACAGGCTGATTCTCAATCGGGGTTGCCCCCTTCTGTTCTTCCGGAACGGCCATAATCCTAGATCAAATCAACTCAACCGGCCACCGGTTTCGCGGTTTCCGCGGGACTCTCCGAGCCCTGCGCCACCGTACCCTCCGGAGCTTTCGCTTCCGGCACCGCCGCAGTCTCCACCGGCTTCGCAGCCGGATCGTCCGCAGCCGCCGTAGCGGTTGGTTGTTCGGCGCCCTGAGTTGCGGGATCGCCTACAGTTGTTGATGGGGTTGCCGTTGAATCCGACGTACCGGAGTCGTAAGCTCCGTAGTCGTAATGCGAGGGATCGTCGTAGTTGTATCCGTGAATCTGATCCTGATAATCCTGCGCCGCCTGCTTGATCGGTTCGGTTTCCTTCTCGATCTGCTGCATTTCGCGATCCCAGGTGGATTTCAACTCCGAGGATGCCCGACGGAACTCGCCCATCGCTTTGGCCACAGTTTTCCCCAGCTCCGGTAACTTCTTGGGGCCGAAGATCAGCAAGGCCAGGAGAAAGATAATGATCATCTCCTGTGTTCCTAGCGTGCCCATCGAATGGTACGACCTCCCGTGCGGTAAAGTTCTAGCTCAGGATATCACAGCGACTCATGGAAACAGTTTTCGCAGGCGTCGATTTGGGTGGCACGAAGATCGCCGCGGCTCTCGGCCACGCCGATGGACGGGTGCTGCATTCGAAGACGATTCCCACGCTTTCAGGCGAGGGACCCGAGCGGGTGCTGGCCCGGATCGTCGAGCTGGTGAACGGACTCGCCGCCGAAGGCGGCCCGCGGCCCGCGGCACTCGGGATCGGCGTGCCGGGATTGGTGGACTCCCGCACGGGTTTCATCCGCTTCCTGCCCAACCTGGAAGGCCAGTGGCGCGGCGTGGCCGCGGGGGCATTCCTGGAACATGCGCTGGGTATGCCCGTTCGAATCCTGAACGACGCGCGCTGCGCGGCCTTCTCAGAGCTGCTCCGTGGTCACGGCCGCCTGTATCCGAGCTTTGTGCTCTTCACGCTGGGGACCGGAATCGGCGGGGGCATCGTCATCGACGGTAAGCTGCGGCTGGGTCCGCTGTCGGCGGCTGGGGAGATCGGTCACCAGACCATGATGGCCAACGGCCCGCTCTGCGGCTGCGGTAACGAC
>Ga0194122_10001814_pt1 | contig 24879 bp, 20 predicted proteins | sample TA2MahCa10mmetaG_FD_155487 | JGI IMG/M metagenome (GOLD analysis project Ga0194122, IMG submission 155487) | Freshwater microbial communities from Lake Tanganyika, Tanzania - TA2015021 Mahale Deep Cast 10m | ecosystem: Environmental > Aquatic > Freshwater > Lake | place: Tanzania: Lake... | reverse complement strand
TCCGGGCGCACAAGGCCACGACTACAACAACCTCACCGGCTACGCGCAGCATTGGAGCGCCAACATCCAGCGCCAACTCTCCAACACTTTGCTCGGCGAAGTCTCCTACGCTGGCAGCCGTGGTGTTCACGTGATGATTGGCCTGCCGCTCAACGAAGTGCAGCCCGGTCCCGGCACGCAGCAGTCGCGGCGCCTCATTCAGCCGCTCAACAACATCACGGCGATCAACATCTACGCCCCGCGGAACATGAGCACCTATCACGGATTGCTCTCGAAGCTGGAGAAGCGCTTCGGAAGCGGCCTGCAAGGTCTGGTCTCGTACACCTGGGCGAAGGCGATCGATTTCGGCGGTTCGGCTGGCTCCGGCGGTGGCGCCACCGGCGGACCGCAAACCATCACTTGTATCCGCTGCGGCCGCGGTGCTTCCGGCTACGACGTCAAACACCGCGCCGTCACCAGCCTTGTCTACGACCTTCCATTCGGCAAGGGCCGCCGTCTCATGAATCGCGGCGGCGCTGCCGACGCGCTGTTTGGCGGCTGGCGTGTCAGCACCATCACCACGCTCGCCACCGGGCGTGCCTTCAACGTCAACCTCGCCAACGGCGTGAATAACGGCGCCCCGAGTTGGCCGGACCGCATCGGCCGCGGCACGCTCGACAACCCCGATCCGTTCCGATGGTTCGACGACCGCGCTTTTGCCGCGCCTCCTCAGAACACCTACGGCAACGTCGCCCGGGGTGTTCTCTACGCGCCCGGTCAAGTGCAATTCGACATGTCGTTTGTGAAGAACTTCCGCATTCGCGAAGGTATGTCCGTTCAGTTCCGCGCGGAGGCCTTCAACCTGTTCAATACGCCGCAATTCGGCTTCCCGAACGCCGCGATCGGTTCGCCCACAGTGGGACGCATCACCTCCACCATCAACGACAATCGCAACGGCCAACTCGCACTGAAGTTCGAATTCTAACCGGACTCGATCTCTGAGACGCTACGGAGTTAGGGCGCGCCTTTGGAGGGCGCGCTCGCTCTTTCCTGAAGGATCCACCACAACAGCAGTATCGACAAGACGGCGGTGGCGATACCGAAGGCAAAGCTCGCGGTGAAGCCAAAGCGGTCCGTCAGGAACCCATGCAGAACGGGCGCAAAGCTGGAGACGGGCGTTGCCATCGTCATGATGGCGAGGTTGCGAGTGGACTCGGTGGGCCGCGACAGAGAACTCACGTAGTTGGGAAAGTAGGCGCCGCCCAATTCGCCGGCGCCCAACAGTCCAAACGCAAACAGGTAGCCCGCACCCGGCACCACCCACGCCCAGGCGCAACCAGCCGCAAGCAGTGCGATGCAGCCCATCGCTCCGCTGCCCAGCCCCGCGCGTACGGCCAGCCAACCCAGCAGAAAGCCGCCGGCTGCTTTGCATCCGAAACGAATGGCCATCATGAACGCGGAGAAATCCGACGGCTCTCGCCCCATCGCTTCGCGTGTGTAGAGGGTCAAGTTGGATGTGGCGCCCAGGGTTGTATACCAGAGCACGTAGGCGATCCAGACGAGCAGCAGCGTACGGCTGGTAAAAAAATCACGCGCCGCGCCTGTGAGGAAGGTGGTCAACGGTGGCCGCGCTTCGTCCGTCACCTCAATCAACCGGAAGCGTCTGGCGGCCAGAGCGATCGCGAAGGAACACGGCACGGCGACCGCGTAGATCAACGCAAAGTCGTGTGGAAACGCAAAGCCCGGCAAACCAGGATTCAAAAGATACTGCGCACCCAGCGAGCCCGCCACTGCAAAGAAGGGCGTGACGGTAAAGGTGCGCTTGAGCGTGCGGGCAAGGCCTTCAGCGGTGGTTCCACGGCGGAGGCACTGCGCCATGAAGACGTATGAGGTGGACATCGACAGGCCCTGCAGGAGCCCTTGCAGGACCACGATGAGGATGCGTACGGAAGCCGGTAGCGGGAGCGCCAGCGAAACTACCACGGCGGCGGAAAGCGTCCCGGTGGCGCAGTTTGCCCACACAACCATCGAGCGCTCCAGGCGGTAGGGCACCAACCAGGAGAAGAGGATCGGTGCGAGTTGACCCAGCATGTAGGTGGAGGCCGGCAGGCTCGCCAGCGTCCTGCTGGCGCCCAGTTTGTCGCACAAGGCGGCCTGAATCACGCCGACGTAAAGTACTGGTGCGGCGAAATAGATGAAGGCGTAGCAGATCGTGAAGATCCACATGTTGAGGCGTTCATCGTCGCGCGATACGGTCAAGGTCCTTCAAATCTATCACGGTTGTTGATAGGCTGAACAACATGCGAATTTTAGAACAAGGTTTGGTATCCGCGGGAGCGCCCGTGGCGACATTCCCGAGCGTGACGGTGTTGCCGGACGGTTCGCTCCTGGCGATCTACCGCGTCGGCGCGTCGAAGGATTCCGATGGCTCGGTGACGGAGGTGCGTCGATCTCGCGATGGCGGGCGCACCTGGAGCGACGCGGCCGCGCCGTTCTCGGTGAGTGTCGACGGAGTGCGCGGTTCTCTGCAGGTGGTGTATGCCACGGTGTTGCCCGGTAGCGGGCGTCTCCTGGCCAGCGCGCTGTGGGTAGACCGCGAGGCATTTCCCGGTGCGCCGCTGTTTCATCCGGAGACCGAAGGCTGTTTGCCGATGCGTGTGCTGGTGGCGGATTCGGACGACCTGGGCTACAAGTGGTCCCCGTGGCGCCAGGTGCCGGTGACGCCGGACATCGGTCCGCCGAGTCTCACGAGTCCAGCCACGGTGACGCAGGACGGCGGCATCGTGATCAGCATCGAAAGCAACAAGCCGTACCTTGACCGCTCGCAGTGGTTCCAACGTGTGGTGCATTGCGAATCGCGCGACGGAGGCCAGACGTGGAGCGCGCCGCGCACGGTCTGCGAGGATCCGACGGGCGCGGTGTTCCATTGGGACCAGCGCCTCGCGGCCGCGCCCGACGGCATGCTGGCGGCGTTCTCCTGGACCTACGACAAGCACGCCAACCGCTACCTGCCCATCCGCCGTCACATCAGCCGCGACGCGGGCCGGAAGTGGAGCACCGATACGCTTGAGTTTTCCGATCAGGCCTCGCATCCGGCGGTGTTTGCAGACGGCCGCACCGTGCTCGCTTGGGTGGACCGCTACGGGTCGCGCAGTATCCGGGCGCGGATGGCGGCGTCGCTCGATGGGGTGTTCGATCCGGTCTCCGAAGTGGTGCTCTTTGAAGCAGCTGCCCCGGCGCGGGAAACCGCGGATACCGCTACGATGTTGACGGACATGAGCCTGTGGTCGTTCGGCCTTCCTTACGCCGAAGCGTTACCGGGTGGTGAAGAAGCGCTGGTGGTCTACTACGCCGGGACGCCGGAGCGCATGGACATCCGCTGGGCGCGACTTAAGGTTTGAACAGCGCTTCGGCGTGGCGCGAGAAGATGCCTTCGACCGCGGTGTCGCCGAGCCCGAGATTCCAACACGCCTGCTTCAACGCGCGCAGCGATTCCAGTTGCACCAGCACCGGATGCACCGCCGCATGGGCGGCGCCGAAGTTGGTGTTGTCCGCGGTGAGCCACAGGAACGAATCGCCAATGGCCACGCAACGTCCGCGGAGATGTGTCACCGGGAAGTCCGCGCCGTAGACCAGGCGGTCCGCACCGAGCGTTCGCACAATCGCCTCAAAGGCGCCCGCTTCGGTGACGGCGCTGGTGTCGCACCAGATGTTGCCGATTCCGCGCAATGCACCGATGCCTTCCACCGTGTGATAAGGATTGAAACCGCGCGCGGCGTGCGCCAGAATCCAGCGGGCGTTCGGATACTTGCGTGCGAGCCGCGCGATGGCTTCCTGATTCACAGGATCGGCGATGGCGCGCGCCCGCACCATGTGGAGCGTGATGGTGAGGCCTAGGTCGTGCGCCACCCGGACATGCTCTTCAGGCAGGTACGCCTCTACCGCCGCGTCCCACGTCGGAGCGGTGGCTGCATAAACGTGATAACACTTCAGTCCGGAGAAACCGTTGCGCCGGACAGACTCGCGCACGAACTCCGCGTCCATGCCGGGTTCGATGAGCATGGAACCCCGTAGCGTTGCAGGATGCGCGGCGAGTTCCGCTGCGAGAAACGCGTTGGCGCCGGCAAAGTCAACGCCTTTGGCGGGGAAGGGAAACGCGAGGCCCGCGTAGGTGCGGCCCGGTGTGATTGCCGCCATGTGGCGCAAAAAGCAGGCCCAATCCACGCGCTCCGGCCCGTCGGCAGCCAGCGCGGGCGTGGCCCCCTTAAAATCGATGCACTGATAGAGATGGCAGTGTGCATCGAAGATGTGCGGAGGCAGGAACGAATCGATCTCTCGCGCAAAGAACGCGAGGTCTTCTTCCTGGACGCCCCAATCCGGTCTGCTCATGGGCGGCAGGTCTCGCGCAGTTCTTTGAGATCGCGCATGAGGCCGAACTGGCCGCTGAACAGCAACCCGCCGATGCTCATGCAGCGGTAGCCCTGCTTGAATCGCTCCTGCGCGTCGGCGCCCGCGCCGGTGGTGACGCCCGCGTACTTGCCTTGGCTGCGCACGCGTTGCGGAAACTCGGCGAGGAACGACTGCACCTTGGGATCCTTGGTCTGGCCGATCACTCCCATGGCCGCCGAGAGATCCATGGGGCCGGCGAACACCACATCCACGCCATCCACGGCGGCGATTTCTTCCACGTTCTTCATGCCTTCGACGGATTCGATTTGCACCACCACGCATGTTTCCCGGTTGGCCTGCGGCAGATAGTCGTCCCAGGAAACGCCCGCGAAAAAGGTCCAACCCGGCGAAACGCCTCGCGTACCTTCGGGTGCGTACTTGCAGTAGCGTACCGCGGCGCGGGCTTCTTCCGCGTTGTTGACTTGCGGCACCATGATTGTCGAAGCGCCCGCGTCCATCGACTTTTTGATCAGATTCGCATCGAGCCCCGCCACGCGGATCAGCGGCGAGCAGCCCTTCTGCCGCGCCAGCACGGGCACCAGCCTCACACCTTCGGGCGTGATCGGCGCGTGCTCGGTGTCGATCCACAACCAGTCGATGCCCGTGTCGATCGTTAGTTGACAGGCGAACGGATCAGCCACCATGGCCGATGCGCCCCACACGGCTTCGCCGCGCGCGAGCTTCACCTTAACCGGGTTATCAAAGTTCAAATCGTCCTCCATCCATCATTGAGAGCAGCGTCACGAATTCCGCAGTGACGTCGAGCCGCGCCACGGCGGTTTCAGGCGCGGGTTGTGCGTCGTAGACGCCTTCACCGTTCCAGGATCCATCGGCGCCCTGTAGTGCGTCGAGCCCGTCAACAACCTTGGCGGTGAGCGCCTGATACGCGGCGTCACCCGTGAGTGCGCCGGTCCACGCAGCGCCCCAGCCGATCTTGCCGCTTTGCGGCGTTGAGTACCGGTCTGCATGGCAGTGTTCGCTTGCACGGAGATATTGCCCGGCGAGTGATAGCCAACTGTGGTCACCCGTGATGCGGGCGAGATCCGCGAGCAGCGCCGCGCTGATGCCGTACTGGAAATACCATTGGCGCGGCTGCGTCGCATCCACGCGAAACCACACTGAGCCATCGCCTTCATCAAGACCGAGGCCCGCGCGCCACACGTGCAGTAGTCCGCGCGTGAGGTCAGGTTGCGCCTCGAACACGCGCCGCAACCACTGTGCGGCGCCAACGGCGGCGTCGTGATGTCCGGCGCGTAGCAAGGCGAGGCCCGCGAGGCTGGTGGTCATGATCTCTTCGGTGCCGTTTTCGTCTGCCCGGAAGCCACCGGTTTCGGGATTCTGCCGGTTGACTAGAAAAGTCGACAGCGCCTGCGACAGATCCGCGCGGCGAGGCTCCACCGACGCCCACAACAGCCAGGCGTGCGGGTAAATGCGGAAGCGGTCATACCAATCCACGCCCGTACCATCGAGATCGCCACCGGGCAGCAGATACTTGGCCGCAACATGATCCAACACACGAACCGCGTCATCGGTGTAGCCGCTGAAAGCAAGCGCGCTGGGGGCCTTGTAATAGCAGTCCAGTGCCACTGCGCCGCGAAACGAGCCGTCATCCTCCAGCAGCGTGCGGAGCCACGCAGCCCCACGCTGTGCGCATGCGCGCGCCTTCGGTTGGGTCATCACCAGTAGAACTTCAAGCCCAACTGAATGGTGCGCGGACCGATCGAAGTGGAGAAGGTGCGGCCGAAGTTCGGATTCTCCACCGAAGCGTTGGGGCTGGCGAAATTGGTGTGGTTCAGGGCGTTGAACATTTCACCGCGCAGTTCGAAGCGGTAGTTCTCGCGGAATACGAAGTTCTTGAAGATGCCCATGTCTGACGTATTCACGGCGTTGCCGCGCAGAATGTTCATGCCCGCACTGCCGAAGCGCGGAGCCTGCGCGGGGTGTTTGGCGGTGTTGAGCGGCCAGTCAAAGGCATCGCGGTTCCAGCGTGGCGTCAGGAGGCCATTGCCGCCGAGGAACGGATTGGTCAACAGGTCCGGGCGGCACAAGTTCTGGAACGACGAGTTGCAGTTGGCCCCGACGATGGTGGGCGCGGTGAGGTGATAGCCGCTATGCAGCGTCACGATGCCGGAGAATGTCCAGCCGCCGAGCAGGAGGTCCGCGGCGCGATGCATGTTGGCGCCGAAGCGCTTGCCGCGGCCGAACGGCAATTCCACGAGGAAGTTGCCCGTCAACCGGTGCGGCACGTGGTCCGCCGAGTAGCCGTTGTTGGTACGCAGATTGAATGGGTTCTGAACCTGGCCGATGTTGCCAGACGAACGCGCGCCGTTCTTGGTGAGCGTCTTGCTGAACGTGTAGGCGCCCTTAAACATGAGGCCCTTGCCCATGCGCTTTTCCGCCGTCGCCAGCAGGGCGTTGTAGTTGGCCGCGCCGCTGCTGTTGAAGCCATACACGCGGCTCCACTTCGGGAACGGCACCCGTTGCTGCAGGTTGCCCGCTCCCGGTTGCACGGCGTTATAGTCGAGTGCGTTCTCCAGGTGCGTGCCCTTGGAGCCGAGATATTGCAACTCAAACACTGTGCTGCGCGTGAGTTCTTGTGCCAGGCTGAAGCTCCACTGCTGCGTGTATCCGTCGAGCCACTTGCTTTCCGGGCTCGTCAGGAGGCCGAAGATCGCGGTGGCAAGCGAACCATTCGGATTGTTCACATCGCCCGCCCACGTAAGCGTAGGAGTGTTGATGGCCGAGTTGTACCCGGCCCAGAGTTGTGCCGGCGGCCCGGTGACCGAGTTCTGCACGAGGTTCATCAACTGCGGTCCGGAGAAGAAGACGCCGTAGCCGCCGCGCACCACTGTGCGATTGCCGTTGCGGGGCCGATAGGCGAAACCGAAGCGCGGCGCGAAGTTGTTCTTGTCGGGCGTGAACAGGGCCCTGCGATCCGTGAGCCCAAAGCCGAGGTCAGGCCGCACGCGTTGGTAGAACGGCGCGGCGTTGGTGTTCTGCTTGGGGAAGCGCAGCCCGCCCTGACCGTTGGCGAGGCTCGGATCGAAGGTGGGAGTGAGGCCGCCAAGTTCCACCGGCACCTGCCCGAACTCATAGCGCAGGCCCATGTTCAGCGTGAGCTTCTGCGAGATCTTCCAATCGTCTAAAACATAAAACGCCATCATCGTGCGCCGGAAGCGGCCGGTCTCATTGGGCGCGAGCGCGATGGAGGAGGACGCCATGTTGCCGAGCAGGAAGTCTGAGAAGCCATCGCCGGAGAACTGCCCGGAGAAGGTGTACTGATTGTTCTGGCGCGTTCCGAGGAAAGCGTCGGCACGGTGACGCCGGAGATCAGCGCCGGCCTTGATGTTGTGCTTTCCGCGCGACCACGTGATGCCGTCGTACCACTGGAAGCTATTCACCGTGAGGAACCACGGTTGCTGTTCCCCCACCGCGCTGAAGATGGTGTTGCCGAGCCCGATGCCTTCCACAAAGCCAGCGCCGCTGCCCTCCTTGGGTGCAAAAGGTACGCCCGCGTTAGCTGCGATCGGATTACCCGAGTTCTGCCCGCGTTGGCGGTGAATTTGGCGCCCATAGCTGGCTCTGAATTCGTTCAGCACGCGCGGCGAAACGATGGTGGTCAGGTTCACGGCCAAGTTCTGCGGCTTCTGCGGAATCACCACGCCGCCCACGGATTGGAAGGTGCCGGGCGTGTATTGATTGATGTCCTGCATGCCGTAGCGCACCATCAGGTCATGTTTGTTGGAAAGACGCCAGTCGAAGCGGAACAGCCCGGAGTCGTAGTCGTTCACGCTAGACGCGTTGATGGAGTAGTTCTGCACCGGATTGGGATTGTTGGGAGCGGGGTAAACCTTCAACAGCGCCTGGGTGATGGAATCGAGCCGCTGCCGCGGAATGATGTTGCCGGGGAACGGCTGGCCGGTTTGCGGGTCGCGGATGGATTTTGCGTAGCCGGACAAATTACCGCCGATCTGGTCCGCCGTGGGCACCATGCCGGAACGGAACAGCCCTTGCCGGATGCGCGAGCCGTCATAGTTGCCGAACAGGAACATCTTGTTCTTGATGATCGGTCCCCCGGCTGCCACGCCGAACTGGTTGCGGCGCAACGTGGCGATGCGTTGCGTGGGCGTGAGGAAGAAGTTGCGCGCATCGAGTTTGTCGTTGCGCAGAAACTCCCACAGCGTGCCGTGAAACTGATTCGTGCCGGATTTGGTCACAACATTGATGACAGCGCCGCCGCCAGAGCCGAACTCGGCCGAGTACTGGCCCACTTGAATGCTGAACTCCTGAATCGCGTCAACCGACGGGCCGAGGTTCCAACTATTGAAAAACGCCTCTTTGTTGTCGGCGCCGTCGAGCTGGTAGTTGTTGTCCTGGTGCGGCATGCCGGCCGCGGTGGGGGCGCGCTTGTTGACGATTGCGGCCGCGCCCACGCCTTCTGCGATGCCGGCGGTAAGCGTCGTGAGTTCCATGAAGTTGCGCCCGTTCAGGGGCAGGCTCACCACGCGCGACTGATTGATCACGCCGCCAATCTGGTTATTCTCCGTGTTCACCAGCGAAGGACGTCCCGTGACTTCGAGTGACTGCGCTACGTCGCCCACCTGCAGTTCGATGTCGATCCGCACCTGCGAGCCTACTTCCAGCGTGATGTCGCTCGCCGTGGCTTTCTTGAATCCGTTCGCTTCGGCTTCCAGCCGGTACGGTCCGGGGTTTAGGGCGGCAAGGCGATAGGTGCCCGAAGAGTCCGTGACCACCTGGCGAGTCAGATTAGTGCCCGTATTGATGGCCACGACTTTGACGTTGGGGATCACTGCGCCGCTGGAGTCTTTCACCAAACCAGTGAGAACACCGGTCGGTACCTGCGCAATGAGCGCCGGCGCAAGGAGGACCGAAGCGACGCAGACTCGGACGCAGACTTGAAGGTGCATGGAAGGGAGGATACCTCATTTCGGTGATGCTCTGTCAGGTACACTTTTCACCGCGGTACACTTTTCACTTTTCACACGGTACACTTTTCACAATGATAGCTGGTACAGGTTGGCTGCTCGTGGCGATGCTGTTTCAGCCGCGCGAGCAAGAACTGCGGCGGGCTATCGAGGCGCGTCCCACCGACGCTGCCGCACGCAGCCGCTATGCGATCTTTTTGCAACAGCAAGGGCGAGTCAGCGAAGCTGTGGGTCATTTTCGTTCGGCGCTGGATCTCGCGCCGCGGTCCACGGAGTACGGATACAACCTCGCGCTGGCGTTGCTGAGTGACGGACAGGCAGGAGATGCATTGAGCGTTCTCGATCAACAACCATCGCGCGCCGCTGATGCACTGGTCCTGCGTGGCGCGGTGCTGAACGCCTTGGCCCGGCCGGCCGAAGCGGCCACAGCGCTGCGGCAATCGGTAGCGGCGGACCCGAACAACGCCGACACGCTCTACGACCTGGTGTTGACCTTGTTGAAAGTGGATGCTTCGGCGGAGGCCGCGAAACTGCTCGATACAGGCAGGCGCCGATTCCCGCGTGTGTCGAAGATTCATGCGGCATCCGGCATGGTAGCTTATTTGCTGGGGCGCAATGCCGACGCGGTGAGAGCCTATGAAACCGCCGTTCAGCTTGAACCCGGCGGCGCGGATCTGTTCGTGTCGCTGGGCGATGTCTACGATGCCACTGGCGATCTGGCGCGGGCTGAGCAGGCTTACCGCAGATCGCTCAAGCTGGATGCAACGTCCGCGCCGGCGCATGTGAAGCTGGGCAAGAACCTCGCCAAGCTTGAGCGGCCGGTGGAAGCGGGGCGTGAGTTTGCGGAAGCGCTGAGGTTCGATCCCGCCACAGCGGACGCGCATTTTCAACTCGGCAAACTCGCGACGGCGCGCGGCGATCATGCGGCGGCAGTGGAACATCATGCGGCTGCCGTGAAGGCTTCGCCAACGCTCAAGGAAGCGTGGTATCAACTGGGGATCAGCTACAAACGCACGGGTGACGAAGCGCGGTCCGCTGACGCGCTGGAGCAATTCTTGAAACTGCCATGAGACTCTGTATGCCGTTGTGGAGCTTGTCAGAACAATGAGACGCCGGACGTGGTTACAGGTGGCGGGCGGCGCGATGGCCGGTGCGGCTGCTGGCGCGGACTTGCCGTTCAAACCGCTTGCGGTGCAGCTCGGCTCGGAGCAGACCATTGCGCGGGGCGTGCCTTGGCCGTACCTGGTACAACTGCGCGATGGCACTTCCATACTGCTGGGGCATGTGGGATGGCCCCCAGGCGGTAAACATCCGATTCACTACACGGCGGTGTCGCGCGACAGGCAGCGCACGTGGACTGAGTGGAAAGCGCCGGCAGCGCTGGGCGCGGGCCCGAACACGGAAGGCTCTGCCGTGGAACTGCGCGACGGGCGGCTCCTGGTATTCAACGTTCATGCAGAACACCAGGGCAATAAATTGTTTGAAACAAGTTTTTGGGAAAGCCGTGACTCGTACCGCACAGTCATGGGCCCGCGCAAGTTCCGGTTCACGGTGCCAGAAGCAGAGACACAGGGGAAGGACGACCGGGGCGAAATCATCTCGCGCCTCTATTTCCGGCGTTCTGTGATCGAACTTCCGGGCGGCGATTTGCTGGCTTGCGCGTATGGCCGGTTTGAAACCGACAAAGCGCCCGTCGAGTACTTGGGCGCGATGACGAAGATGCGGTCTTTCCTGCTACGCAGCTCCGATGGCGGCGCAACGTGGCGCTTGGTGTCCACCATTGCGGCTGATCCGGTGGAACAGGAAGGCGCCGCCGAGCCGGCGATGGTGCAGTTGACGCGGGGCCCGCTGAAGGGACGCATCATTTGCGTGTTGCGCACGGGACGTGAGAGTCCCATCTACCAATGCGAGTCGGACGACGAGGGCCGCACCTGGACCCGCGCGTACCCCCTGTCGTGGCAGTACAGCCGCTTCGGCCGGCGCCACGAAATCGTGGGCACTGATCCGGACATCATTGAAATGGCCGACGGCACACTGGCGATGTCCTACGGACACAAGCCAGACTATGAAGACCACGGTAACTTTGTCGCCTTCTCCGTGGATCAGGGCCGCTCGTGGATTCAGGAAACGCGCCTGTCCTCATCGGTTACGATGGCCTACACGGGCCTGCGCGAAGTGGCTCCCGGAGAACTCTATGTTGTCTACACGGTCAGCGATCTTCTGGACTCCTCCGGCTATCGTGACGCGGTCTTCACGACGATGGGGCGCGCGGTGACTGTGAAGACGCGGACGGCTACTGGCACGACGCTGGTATGGTCAGAGAAAGCGCCGATGCTGCGCGCACAAGCTGGCGGCTCGGCGATGCTGGCCGGCCGCACGATGGTGGTGGCAGGTGGCACGGCTTGGGAGAACGGTGAGAAGCTGTGGTTGCGTGACGTGCAGTTGTTCGATGCGCAAAGCGGCGTGTGGCGGAGAGGGCCGGAACTGCCTGAGCCGCAGGCGTACGGACCGAGTGCGGGCCTGGAAATCTTCAGCGGTTCACGCACTATCTGGCGGCTCGATTCCCTCCTTCAGGGCTGGACCAAAGCTGGCGAAACGCCTGGTGTTCACCTATTAGGCAGGGCGATACGGATCGGTGAGCGCGTCTTTCTCTTCGGCGGCTGCAGCGACGTGGTGGACTTGAGCACATGCACTGATTCGGTATGGCTGCGTGAGCGCGACAGCGGCCCGTGGCGTGAAGTGGCCAAGCTTCCGGCGGGAAAAGTGGCACTTTCCGCGGCGGCCCTGTTGGGGAGCACGGTCTATCTGTTCGGTGGTTGTTCGATGCCCCAGCCAGGCCAGGTACGGAATCATGCTGACGCGTTTTCCTTCGACACCGGCACGTTTGCGTTTCGCCGGCTACGCGATCTGCCCGTGCCGAATCGCGGACTGACGGCGGCCGCGGCGAATGGACGCATATTGTTGTTCGGCGGCTACACGACCGAGTTCGTTGCTGATGTGCTGGCCTACGACGCGGGAAATGACACGTACGCACGCGAGGCGCCCATGCCGTTGGCGATGTCGTCAGCGGAGTTCGTTGCCGATGGCAACCGCCTGATCGCGGCGGGCGGGGAAGACCGCATGAAGCACCGCACGGGCCGCACCTTTGTGGCCACCATCGGAGGAGGCGCATGAGACAGACGGCTCTGCACGCCATCATGTATGGGGCTGGCGACCTGCGGCTTGAAGAGCGGCCTATCGAGCAGTCCCCGCTGGCGCCGGATGAGGTCTATGTGGAAACCGAGGTCACGGCCCTGTCCACCGGCACCGATCTTGGCAACTACCTGGGCCGCTCAACCGACGTTCCTGGCGCGCCGGATTATCCGCGCGCGGTTGGCTATTCCAATGTCGGGGTTGTCCGCGACGTGGGCTCGGCAGTGCAGCGAGTCGCGCCGGGCATGCGTGTGTTTTCGATGAAGCCCCACTTGTCGGCGTTTCGCGCGCGCGATTCGGAAGTTCTCGTACCGGTGCCTGCGGGCGTCGCACCAGAACCCGCGTCGTTGGCCTATCTGACCCAGTTGGGCGTGGCGGCGCTGCGGCAGGTGCAATATGAGCCCGGTGAGAGTGTCGCGACTGTGGGGCTCGGCGTGATTGGCCTGTGCACGTGCACGATGGCGCGCGTAATGGGAGCCCGCGAAGTGATTGCGGTGGCGAATTCGGCCCAACGGGCGCAGGCTGCTTTGCAGGCCGGTGCACATCGCGCGGTGGTGAACGGGCAGCATCCACAGCCTCAGGATGTGGACGTGGTTGTATTGACCGCGAATCCCTGGGCCGCGTTTCGGCAATCGGTAGAGATGGTGCGGACCGCCGGGCGGGTCTCGATTCTTGGCTTTCCCGGGCGCGGCGAGGCTCCGCCGGACTTCAATCCGCTGGACGCGCGATGGCTCTACGGCAAGCAACTCACGCTGGTGGGTTCTGGCTTTTCCACCGAGCGATTCAGCCGTGTTCGCAACATTGAGTACATTGTTTCCGCCATGGCGCACACAAACGCCTTTGATCGAATCATCTCGCATCGTCTGCCGGCAGCGCAGATGCGCGAGGCGTACGAACTGGCGCGGCTGCACGACAAGTCGCTGCAGGCCGCGATTTTCGATTGGCGATGAGTTGCGTTCTGCTCAGCTGGTGCTGTGGGCTGCTGCTTGCCGCGGAACCGCCTGCGGCGATGAGTCTCGCGCGGCAGGCGTACGAACATGCTCGCGCCGGACGCGTAGCGGAAGCCCTCAACGGGTTGCGTGAGGCGGCGCGGTTGGCTCCCGCGAATGCATTGTATCGATCTGCGTTGGGCGGGCTGCTGGAAAAGCAGGGGCGCCTAGAAGAGGCCGTACAAGAGTTCGGCGCGGCGGCCCAGTTGGACGCGCAGTTTGGCCAGCGCTGGGAGACGGTCTCGCTGGATTGGGGCGCGGAGTTGGCCCGCGCGGGGCGCTTCCGCACCGGCCTTCCGTTTGCGCGGCAGACCGCCGCGCGCTTTCCGGAGTCTTCGCGGGTGGCGATCATGTGGGGGCTGTTCCTCACGCGCAACCAGCAGAATCTCGCGGCCGTCGGCGCGTATCAACGGGCGGTGACGCTGTCGCCGGATTCGCCGGAAGCCAATGTGGGCCTTGGCATTGCCCAGACGAACGCGGGTTTGACGGCAAAGGCGGTGGTTACTTTTCAGGATGGCCTGCGCCGGTTTCCCCGCGACGCGACACATCGTCAGGCCTACGGCGTGCTGCTCGTGAAACTCTTTGAGACAGGCAAGGCGAGTGCGGCTTCCGAGGCCACGGCCATGCTTGAGTCGGCCCTCGCGATCGATTCTTCGCTGGCTGAGCCGCACTATCAACTCGGAGCGTTGGCACTGGAGCGCGGAGATGCGCACGGTGCAGAGGCGAGATTCGCAACGGCCGCGAGTTTGGGTCTCGATGACACGCGACTCCACTATGCGTGGGCGCGGACGCTGCGGCGGTTGGACCGCGCCGCGGAAGCCGACGCGCACCTGCAGTTGTTTCGCCTGCGCAAGGCCGCCGTTGAGGCTGCGCAGTGAAGTCGCTGTGGCTATTCGCGGCTGCGGTGTTGCCGCCATTGTTCCGCGATGTGACGGCGGAGGCAGGCATCCCTTGGCGGCACTTCAACGGGCAGTCGCCAGACCGGTTTCTGCTGGAGTCCACCACGGGCGGCGTGGCGTTTCTCGATTTCGATAGCGATGGGCAGTTGGACCTGCTGTTTGTGAATGGCGGTGAAACGCCGCGCGGTCGTGCGGGCCTGCCCGTCCGCGACGGGTTGTATCGCAACGCCGGCCGGGGACGCTTTGCCGCGGTGCCCTCACAAGCCGGCCTCGCCGATGGGCGTCCACGGTATGGAATGGGCGTCGCGACGGCCGACTACGACAATGACGGACATACTGACGTCTATCTCTCTGGGCATCCGTCGGGCGCGTTGTTCCACAACAACGGGAACGGCACCTTCACCAATGTGACGGCGCGCGCGGGCACGGCGAACGATGGGGAGTGGGGGAGCTCAGCGGCCTGGTTCGATTTCGATAACGACGGCCGGCTCGATCTGTTCATCGCCAACTACGCGCACTTCTCGTTCGATGACAAACGGCGCTGCGAGTTCGAAGGGCGTCCGGTGTATTGCGCGCAGACCGGCTACGCCGGCCGCCAGCCGCGCTTGTATCGCAACCAGGGCGATGGCACTTTTGCGGCGGTTCCGCTGCCGGATTCTGCGGGCAGGGCACTCGGCGTAGTGGCAGTGGACTACGACGGCGACGGACGCCAGGACCTGTTCGTGGCGCGCGACGCTTCGCCCAACCTCCTGTTGCGCAACCGCGGCGACGGCACGTTTGAGAATACTGCGCTCGAAGCGGAGGTGGCCTTCAGCCCCGACGGGACGGCGCGGGCGGGCATGGGCGTGGACGCTGGCGATGTGGACGGCGACGGCACGCCTGATTTTGCGGTGTCGAACTTCGATCACGAGTATCACGCGTTGTACCTGAACCCCGGCCGCTTGCCTTTTGTCGAAGCGACGGTGCCATCTCGCCTCGCCGAACACACGCGGCCTTTCGTGGGTTGGGGCCTGCGCCTGTTTGACTATGACAACGACGGCGACTTGGATCTGTTCATCGTGAATGGCCACCTGCATGAAGGCATCGCGCGTTCAAATAGCACGGTGACATATCGAGAGCCGCCACTGCTATTGAACAACGATGGCCGCGCGAAGTTCTCGCGCGTGGCCGGGGGCCCCACCTTCTCCGCGTCGTATCTGGCGCGTGGACTCGCTACGGGTGACTATGACAATGATGGCGCGGTGGACGGGGCGTTCGTCTCGCTCAATGATCCGCCTGTCCTGTTACACAACGAGGCAGCGGCGGGCCGGCGTTGGCTGGGGGTGCGGCTGGAAGGAACGGTGTCCAATCGAGATGCGATCGGGGCGCGCGTCGAACTCGTGACCGCCAACGGCCGAAAGCTCACGCGTTGGATCACCGGCGGCGGCAGCTTTCTCGCTTCGCATGACCGGCGGGTCGTGTTTGGCCTCGGCGCGGAGGCCAACAGTCCCTTCACCTTGTCGATCCGCTGGCCTTCCGGCCGCGACCAGCGCGTGACGGGTCTTGCGCCTGGACGTTATCACCACATCACCGAGGACAAACCATGAAGATCACGGCAGTGCACACGGTCCTGTTGACGGGACCATCGACCAACGACCGGTTCTTGCGCGAGGCGCGGACTTTGCGTTCGGCGGCCTTCATCGAAATTCACACGGACGTAGGTTTGGTTGGCTTGGGCGAGACGTACGCGGGCTACTTCTGCCCGGAGGCCATACCAGCGATCGTGGAGTTCTTCGTACCGATTCTGGTGGGGCAGACGGTAGACGACATTGATGAGTTGTGGCGGCGCATGTACCACTGCGGAAACTTCTGGTGCCGCGTCGGGTTGGGCACTTCCGTTTTGAACGGCATCGAGGCGGCGTTGTGGGATCTCAAGGGCAAGCAACTGAACATGCCCGTGTATGAGTTGCTGGGCGGCCGCAAGCACGAGAAGTTGCTCGCGTATGCCACGGGCGGGCCGTCCAACTATCCGCTCGCGCGGCTTGCCGAAAAAACTGACTACTATCTGTCGCTCGGCTTTCGCGGCTTCAAGGTGGCCATCGGTTCCTACTCGCCGCCGGCTGGTTGGTACACGCCGGAGACGCCGGACGAGGCGGCCGACTTTGAAGGCGCGAAGGTCGAGTTTCTGCGGCGGCATTGCGGCAAAGATGTGGCCCTAATGCTGGACGGACACATGGGCAACAGTGTGGGCAAAACCTGGACCCTCGATGTGGCGCTGGCTGCGGCGAAGGCCGTCGAGCCGTTCGATCTGTTCTTCTTCGAAGAGCCGCTGCATTATACCGATCCCTGGAGCTACGCGAAGTTGCGCGAGCAAAGCAAGGTGCCGATCGCAGGCGGCGAATGCCTGACGGCGATGTATGAGTGGCGTGTGTTTGCCGAGCGCGGGGCATTCGATATCGCGCAGCCGGATGCGTCGTTCATCGGCGGACTCAATGAGTTCATGCGCGTGGCGGCGCAGTTCGATGCGATTGCGACGCACGCGTGGGGAGCGGCCGGTTCGCTCATGCAGAACGTGCACTGCGGCTTCGCGGCCCCGAACACGCGCATTTTGGAAGTCGCGCCGGATTATGCCGGCCTCCACGCCGACCTGCTTGATGGCGCTTTCGTGATGCGCGACGGCTACGTCTTGCCGCCGGACCGCCCAGGGTTGGGTTTCAGACTCACCGATGAGATCAAGGCACGGTATCCCTTTATACGCGGCAGTGGGGAGTACAACAGCGTGCCGGGCAAGGTGCTGAACAGCTAATGGTGCCTCTGCGAATCCTGATTGATGTGCCGGCACACCCGCCGGGAATGGTGATGCTCGAATCACTGGGCCAGCAGGTATCGGTGGATGTGTGGCCGGAACCGGAAGAACGTTCCCGCCCGCTCCCGGCTGAGCGTCTGCGCGATGTGGATCTGCTGTTCTGCACTTTCCCGCCTTCCAACTTCGCGGACCTCGCCCGCGTCCGATGGATCCAGATTGCGTCCACCGGCTACGCCCAGCTCTTCGGACTCGGGCTGACCGAGCGGGGTATTGCGGCTACCAACGGCCGCGGATGTTTCGATGTTCCCATTGCAGAATGGAACGTGGCGATGATGGTGAACCTGGCGCGCGACGTGCGCGGCATGATTCGCAACCAGGACGCCGCGGTGTGGGATCGCGGGGCGCGGTTCCAGCGCGAGATTCGGGGCATGACGCTGGGACTATGGGGCTACGGCGGCATCGGGCGTCAAACCGCGCGTCTGGCTCGCGCGCTGGGCATGCGCGTGCACGTGCTGACTCGCGGAGGTGCGATTCCGCCGCGCGAAAACGTCTATCGGGTGGAGGGCACGGGTGACTGGAATGGTACGCTGCCCCACCGCGTGTTTCGAGCTGGAGACGAAGACTCGTTTCTGCGCGAACTGGATTTTCTGGTGGTGTCGTTGCCGCTCACCAAAGCTACGGAGGGCCTTATCGGAGAGCGCGAATTGCGCGCCCTCCCGCGCTCGGCGTTCCTGTTGAATCCGGCACGCGGGCCGATCGTGCAGCAGGCTGCTTTGTTACGGGCTCTCGATGAGGGTTGGATTTCTGGAGCCGCGCTGGACACCCACTACGTGTATCCGTTGCCGCCGGAGCATCCACTGTGGCGTTACCCGAATGTGATTCTCACGCCCCACATTTCGGGCTCGTCTATGAGTCAACACTTTCGGGACCGGGTGTGGGACATCTTCGGCAAGAATCTTCGGCGGTACCTCGCTGGCCAAGAGTTGTTGAACCGGTTGACGCCTGCGGAGCTGGCAGGCGATTAGTCGGTTACCCGCGATATGCCGCGTAGGCCTCATCCAGCACTTCCACCACGTGCTTCACCGTTTGCCCCTGGCCATGCATTTCGCACCCGGCGCGTAGTTGGAGCATGCAGCCCGGGTTGGCAGTCACCACCCGGCCCGCGCCCGTGCGGTTGACGCTCTCCATTTTCTTCGAAAGCACGGCCATCGACATCTCCGTCTGCAGCACGTTGTAAATGCCGGCACTGCCGCAGCAGACGTCAGAGTTGGCCATTTCCTTCAGCGTGAGCCCGGGGACGGCGCGGAGCAGTTTGCGCGGCGCGGCTTTGATTTTCTGGCCGTGCGCGAGATGGCAAGAGTCCTGATACGTTACGGTCTGCTTCACCTCGCCCATCTTCGGGTTCAGTTCAATCGACGCCAGGAATTCGTTGATATCGCGGACCTGGGCCACAAACTGTTTGGCGCGCGCGTGCACGGCCGGGTCATGTTCGAACAACTCGTGATACTCCTTGAGCGTCGACCCGCAGCCGGAGGTATTCGTGATGATCGCGTCGAACCCGCCATCCACCATGGCGCGGATGTTCTGCGCCGCGAGTCCCCGCGCGTCGTCTCGCCGGCCGGCGTGCACATGCAGCGCGCCGCAGCAGGTTTGCGTGTCGGGCACCGCCACCTCGCAGCCGTTCTTCTGCAGCACGCGCACAGTGGCTTCATGGAGCCGCGCGAACGACACGTTGGCCATGCAGCCGCCCAGCATCGCCACGCGATAGCGCTTTGGGCCTTCGGGCGCGAACGTCTTGCCGTACTGCGCAAAGAACGTGGGAAACTCAGCCGGCGGCGAGAGTTTATCTAGCGTTTCGGCATTGCCGAACCACTTGAGGATCCCCAGCTTGCGAATCAGAGATTGCAGTCCAAAGGTCTGGAAGAACCACAATCCCGCAGCCGCGAGCGTGAGGTTCAACCGCGAAGGCAGAATATGCCGGAAGACGATGTTGCGCGCGGTGCGCTCCATCGGCGTGCGCTTTACCTTGGTTTCATACTCTGCACGCGCGGCCTCAATCAACCGCCCGTACTGCACGCCTGACGGGCAGGCCGTTTCGCAGCCGCGGCAGGCCAGGCACAGTTCGAGATGTCCGATATAGGATGGGCTGATCTCGGCCTGACCGCGAGCTACCTGGTTCATCTGATAAATGCGCCCGCGCGGCGAATCCATCTCAATGCCGAGTTCGCGGTATGTAGGGCACGAGTTCAGGCACAGGCCGCAGTGCACGCAGCGATCGAGGTCTTTCTGCCGCGGTTTGTCGAGTTGGACGAGGTCGGTGTGTTGGCTAGAGGCGGCCATGAAGTCTCCCGGGGTTCAGACGGTTGTGCGGATCGAGCATGCGCTTGACTTCCTGCATCACCGCAAAATCGCTGCCGGGTTTCGGCCAACGTTCCATGGCGGACTCGGGCGGCGCGGCTTCCACCACTGCGGCGAATCCGCACGATGCCACGTACTTGGCCGCAGCCTCGGCGGTCTCAAACGCGCCGTACACGACGCCGTTGCCCGCGCGCGCCACGGCGGAGCCGGGCAGGGAAGCAAGTGCAGGGCCGACGCCGCGCAACTCGACGGACACGCGCACCACTACCCCGCCGGGATGCGCGGTCATCCACTCGGGCGTGAACTCGCGCACCGGGCGCCAGAACGAGGCCTCGGCGTCGCCCTCCAACATTTCCGCGGTAGTGAGTTCGCGCCGGTAGCGCTGCATCACCTTTTCCGTCGCGCCCACCTGCAGGGCGAGTATCCACGCGCCACGCGGACCGCGAATCACGTCGAGCGCGGCGGGCAACAGCACGGAGGTCAGCACACGGTCCCGCCGCGCCATCGCTTCATCGAGCGAGCTGAGCCGCTCGATGAACGTAGCCGAGCGCGGCGGCATCGGTGTGAGTTTGAAGTTCACCACGCCCATCACCCCGAGCGTGCCGAACGAGCCGATCATCAACTTGCTCATGTCGAGCCCGGCAACGTTTTTCACCACCATGCCGCCCGATTGAATGATTGTGCCATCGGCTGTGCTGAACTTCATGCCGATCACCATGTCGCGCGGTGACCCGTACAAGCGGCGGCGCGGCCCTGGCGCATTCGATGCCAGCACGCCTCCTACCGTTGCATTGTCAAACCACGGCGGATCGAGCGGGATCATCTGCTGGTTCTTCGCCAGCAGGGCTTGGAGTTCCGCCCACTTGAGTCCGGCTTCGACGCTGATGGTTAGGTCGGCTGGTTCGTACTCCAGCACGCGCGTCATGGCGCTGGTGGAAACGTTGACCTCGGCCGAGGTCGGAGGCGGGCCGCCGCAGACGCGTTTGGTGCCGGTTCCATACACTGCCACGGTGCGGTGCGCGGCGTGGGCGCCGGCAAGCGTGGCCGCCAGTTCATCCATTGATCGGGGAGTTTGCATTCGCAGAGTGCCCTTTCATTTTACGCGCATCGCACCCTGGCGCCATAATCTACCCATGGCGAAGCTCACTTTGCAGCAAAAGCTCAACCGCCCGGCCGAGTTGGTGGACATGCCCGAGCGTTGGGCCGCGAAGCTGGGTGCCGGTAAGTTGCTGATTCCCGCGCCGCAAGACCTCGAAGCCGTCGTCCGCAAGGTGCCGCAAGGCCACGTGATGACCTTCACACAACTGCGCGCGGAACTGGCGGCGCGGGCGGGAGCGCAGGCCGCCTGCCCGCTCACCACTGGCATTTTTCTTCGACTGGTCGCCGAAGAAGCCGAGGAGCAATTGGCGGCTGGAGCGTCCCGTGTAGCGCCCTGGTGGCGGCTGGTGCGCGACAACGGCGCGCTGTCGGACAAGGCGCCCGGCGGCTAGGCCGAACATGCTCGCCGATTGCGCGCAGAAGGTATCGAAATCGGCGTGGCCCGCCGGGCCGGCCATGTTAACCTGGATGCTTGTCGGGTTCCGGGCTCCGTGCAACGGACGGCTGCAAACCCCGCCAGATCCGGAAGGAAGCAACGGTAGTGGTTTAGTTCGTGTGCCGCGGATCCCCCGGGGCCCGGCATGTTTCGGTTTCGCTCGGCGCGCGCCCACCCATGTATCAGGTCATTGCCCGGAAATACCGGCCTCAAAACTTTTCTGAACTCGTCGGCCAGGAACATGTACGCGGTACGCTTGGCAACGCCATCGGGCAAGGGCGCATCGCGCACGGCTACATTTTTTCCGGCCAGCGCGGGACGGGCAAGACCACCGTGGCTCGCATTATGGCGCGGTGCCTCAACTGCGAAAAGGGCCCCACGATCGATCCCTGCCTGCAGTGTTCGGCCTGCCGCGAGATTGTGGCAGGCAACTGCATTGACGTGATCGAGATCGACGCGGCGTCTAACCGCGGCATCAATGAGATGCGCGAGTTGCGCGAGAACGTCCGGTTTCGCCCGGCGCGCGACCGTTTCAAAGTCTTCATCATCGACGAAGCGCACCAGATCACCAACGAGGCGTTCAACGCGCTGCTGAAGACGCTGGAAGAGCCGCCCGAGTGGGTGGTGTTTATCCTGTGCACCACCGAAGCGCACAAGATTCCGACGACCATCGCCTCGCGGTGCCAGCAGTTCAGCTTTCGGTCCGTCGATTTTCTGGAACTTGTGAACCGCATGAAGTGGATCTGCTCGGAAGAAAAGATTCAGGCGGACGAAGAAGCGCTGGCCGTCATTGCGCAAGTGGGCGAAGGCAGCGCGCGCGACTCGCTCTCGGCGCTCGATCAGGCGATTGCCTGCTGTGGCGACAAGCTGACTGAGCTACAAGTACGTGAACTGCTGGGCGCGTTTTCCCTCGATGCGCTGGGCGAGGTCTCGCGCGCGCTGGCGGCGGGCAACGCGGAACGCATGCTGGAGATTGTGCAGGAACTCGAAAGCAACGGCCGGCACCTGCAACACTTTTGCCGCGAGTTGTCGCGCTACTTCCGCAACATGCTGGTGACCCGGGTGGCGGGCGCACCCACGCGATTGATTTCGGCGTCGGCGGCGGAGCAGAAAAAGATTCTGGAGGCCGCGCAGGGGTTCTCTGAAGAAGACCTCACGCGGTATCTGCACATCACGCTGGAGTTGTATCGCGACCTGCAGTATTCGCTTCAGCCGCGCCTCCATTTGGAGTTGGGTCTGCTGCGCCTCGTGCATGCGGGCCGGCTCGTGAGTCTGGAAGAAGCGCTGGCTGGCGTTTCTCCCGCCGCGCCCGCGCCGGTTCCCCTGGCCGCAGCCGCGCCGGCCGCAAAGCCGGTGACCGCGCGCACGTCCGCGCCGCCTGCGGTCTCTTCGTTCCGCGCGGCCGAAGTACCGGCCCCCGCCGCTGCACCACCGCCGCCCCCCGCGCCTGTCGCTGCCACGGGTGGCGATACGCGCGCGCGGCTGCTTGCTTACCTGCGCGAGAACAACCTTACGATGGTGGCTGACGGGGTGCAGGAATCAGAACTCCGCGAGTCCCCCAGTGAGTGGCAGTTCCGCGGGCCCAAGGCGTACGCGCTGGCCTTCCGCGACGCGTCGCTCAAAGACGCCGTGCAAAAGGTGGCAGGCCGGGCGGTGCGCGTCAGCTTTGTCCCCACCGAGGCGCAGGCTTCTAGCGGTAGTTCAGCGGCCGCATCGCCTGCGGCTACCAAGGCCGAAGACGACGAAACCTCCCAGCGAGCCCTCGCCAACCCCGACGTTCAAAAGTTTCAAGAAATGTTCCCCGGTAGTTATGTCCGGACCGTCCGCAATTTGAAGGAATAACGCAACGATGAAATTCCCCGGCAATCTCGGCAACATGCAAGGCATGATGAAGCAGGCTCAGGAAATGCAAAAGCGCATGGGCGAGGAAATCGCCGCGCTGCGCGTTGAGGCCACGGCGGGCGGCGGCATGGTGACGGTAAAGATGGACGGCAACAAGAATGTGCTGGGCGTCAATATCGACCCGGAAGTCGCCGGCGACGTTGAGATGCTGCAGGACCTGGTGATGGCCGCCTGCAACGAAGCCGTGAAGCAGATCGAAGCCGAGTCGAAGAAAAAGATGAGCGCGCTGATGGGTGGCATGGGATTGCCGCCGGGCCTGTTCTAACCGGACTCATCGATGGCGGACTTCGCCGGCCCCCTAGACCGACTGATCCGGGAGTTCAAACGCCTCCCGGGCGTGGGCCAGAAATCGGCTCAGCGCTTGGCCTTCTTCGTCTTGCGCTCGCCGCGTGAGGACGCCGAACGTTTTGCACAGGCGATTCTGGAGGTCAAAGACAACCTCAGTTTGTGCACGGTGTGCAACAACATCGCCGAGGGCGAATTCTGCACCTACTGCCGCGACACCGCGCGCGACCAGTCGGTAATCTGCGTGGTGGAAGAGCCGCACAACATCCTGCCGATTGAAACCACGCGCACGTATGAAGGGCTCTATCACGTGCTGCACGGTTCGCTGTCGCCGCTCCGCGGCATCGGCCCGGAGAAGCTAAAGATCAAGAGCCTCCTCGACCGCATCTCCGCCGGCCAGATCGAGGAATTGATTCTCGCCACGAATCCTAACGTCGAAGGCGAGGCGACGGCGGTGTACCTGTCGCGCCTGCTGAAGCCGCTGGGGCTGCGCGTGACGAGGATTGCGATGGGCATTCCAGTGGGCAGCGACCTGGAGTACGCCGACGAAGTGACGATGTCGAAGTCGCTCGAGAATCGCCGCGAGGTGTAAGCGCCGGTGTTAGAAGCTACGCGGGAACAGCCCTGCGTTCGGGCCGCACCCAGATCTTGCGCGCCACGGCCGGGTCGAGCCGGACGAGCCGGCCGGCCACCCGAAGCTCCGCTCCGTTGGCCTTCACCTCCACGCGCGCGCCCGGTTGCACTGCAACACCGTCCAGATACTCAAGCAACTCGCGGTCTCGCTCGTATACGCTCACCACGGTTGCTTCGCACGGAACGCGCACTTCGTCCAGCCGCTGCCACCCGCGCTCGCGCATTGATTCCGGTGAGGCGATCTCGCTTTCGTTGCCATGCGCGCAGGCCTTGCCTTCGCCGAGCTTCTTCACCAGGAGCCGTTCGAAGTCTTCGCTCACCGCATGTTCCAGCCGCTCGGCCTCGTCATGGACTTTGAACCAGTCCATGCCGAACAGTTCCACCAGCATGCGTTCGATAAGGTGGTGACGCCGGAGGACACGGTCAGCAATCCCACGGCCCTCGCCGGTGAGCGCAATATGGCCGTGTTCGTCCACGTGAATGAGCTTGTCGCGTTTCAGCCGGCGAGTTGCCATTGTGACGGCCGGCGCTGACACGTGCAGCCACCGCGCGAGCGTGGCGGCAATCACCGGCTCGCCTTGCGCTTCGGCTTCGGCGATCGCTTTGAGGTAGTTCTCTTTGGAAATGGTGATCTTCACGCAGCCTTCCTACTTTAGCCTTTGCGATCGTCAAGATCGTGCTTACGCAAACGCCTTAGTGCTCCTAAGGCGGACACCCGAAGCCCTTCTAGTGGGTCTGATTGATTGTAGTCCTCTGATCGAAGCCGGACTATGAGGTGGGTTGTAGTGTAACGGCCAGAATTGGCCGGAGAGGGCAAACGATTATGAGTTTCTATAGGGGACCCGATTTTCTTGGACACGAAGTTGGCTTATTGACCGAGATCCAAGGAGACTGAACGTAATGGAAGAAAAGAAAGACACTATGGGTT
>Ga0194122_10001810_pt1 | contig 24917 bp, 20 predicted proteins | sample TA2MahCa10mmetaG_FD_155487 | JGI IMG/M metagenome (GOLD analysis project Ga0194122, IMG submission 155487) | Freshwater microbial communities from Lake Tanganyika, Tanzania - TA2015021 Mahale Deep Cast 10m | ecosystem: Environmental > Aquatic > Freshwater > Lake | place: Tanzania: Lake... | reverse complement strand
TTCTTCGAATCGAGCGCCTTAATCAGCGCGGGCAGATCGTATATTCCGCCACGGCTGACGGCGATAAAAAAGCTGTCCTTCTTCATCAGGTCAAACTGTTTCGGCCCCATCATTTTGTGGCTTTTCTCCGTGTGCGGCGCGGAGATGAAGACCACATCGGCCGACGGAAGCACTTCGTCCAGCAGGTCAGGCTTGACCGTGCGCTTGATGAACGGCGAGAACGGAATGTCCTCTGGATCGACGCAGGTGATGTTCATACCGAACGCCCAGGCGCGAAGCGCGATCTGGCTGCCGATGCCGCCGCAGCCGATCACCACGCCATTGCGGCCGCTGAGCTCGATTCCGGGATAGGGCCGCGGCTGCCACTTCTCGCTCAAGCGGTGATCGATGAACGTATGCAGTCCGCGGGTCAGCGCCAGCAGCATGGCGAGTGCGTGGTCGGCGATCTCAGGACCCTGCACAATCTGGTTGTTGGTCAGGATGATATCGGAGTTCTTCAGCGCGTCGGAGCCGGACTTATGGAGAACAGTTTCCACACCGGCGCTCATGATCTGAGTCCACTTCAGCTTTTTGCCGGCGTGGACGTATTCCGGTTTGATGGTGCCGATAAAGGCGTCCGCGTCGGTGATTTCGCGCATGACGTTGTCGTTGGTAACGACGACGATATTGGCCTTGGGCGAAATGCCTTGCAGTTGTTGAGCGACATCGGCGTCGCCCATGTACAGAATTTTCTTTTGCTGGGCGAATGCGGTCGCCGGGAGAAATGCGATGAGTAGCAGAATTGCGCGCATAGTGGTTGCGATTCTATCGCAGCCAGCGGCCCGCGCGCATCAGCGGCTCGCCAGCGCTTCCGCGATGGCCTTGTCGAGCAGCGGCTTGACGAGAGCGTATCCGGCGGCGTTCGGAACCAGACCGTCGGCCGTCAGTTCCTTACGGAACGCCCGGCCCTGCGCCAGCGGCGTGTAGAGGTTCACATAAATCAGGCCGCGCTGCTTGGCGTACTCCTCCAGCCATTCGTTGATGCCCATCAGCCGGCCGGGCGTCCGGACTTGCGAAAGTTCGCGCCCCGCGCAGTCGCAGACCGGCAACACCGACGCCAGCACGACTTTGATGTTGTGGAACCGGGCAAGGTCGGCCATCGTCTCGATATTTTCCGAAAGGGTCCCGAGAGTGGCCGGTCCCGCGAAACCGGCAATATCGTTGGAGCCTCCCTGGATCACTACGACTGCCGGCTTCAACGCAATCACATCCTGCCGGAAGCGAACCAGCATCTGTCCGGTGGTTTGTTTGGCGATGCCCCGATTCACATAGGGAGCGGCGCCGCCGCCCCAAACGTCGAATGCATCATCGCCCAGCAGGACGGCTCGATTCTTCGCCGGGGGCAACTCGGTGTTCTCGCTGCCATAGCGGGTCAGTCCAGCCCAGTCGGTCAGGCGCCGGATGAGTTCCCGATTCTCCGCATCCAGATCGATCCCCGGCTGGGCCGCCAGCGCGGCGGCGAACAGGACCGAGGAAACAATCGCACGCATCTACTTCCGGACGCCGAAGCAGTACAGCATGCCGTCGAACGTATTGATATAAACCTTGCCGTTCGCCATACCCAATCCGCCCCAGTGATTGAACGTCGTGATCTGCTTGCCGCTGGACCAAAGCTCCTTGCCGGTCTGCGCGTCCAGCGCGTAGAGCACCGCATGCGTGGACAGAGGAATTCGGCGCTCCGGACGGAAGTCGAGACCTACGTCCTTATACGCCTGCGACGTGTTCTCGCCGCTGCCATAGGCGTAGATCACGCCGTTGGCGATCAGCGGCGGCTCCGCCTGATTCATGTCACGCGAGATCCAGGCCGGATCCAGCACAACCTTACCGTTGCGCGTTTCCACCTTGAAGGCGGCGATTGCACCCTTCTTCACGATGCCGTTTTCAATCGGCGCTTTGAACTTCGAATGCTTCGGGCCCCAGAACGGCGTAAGAACCCAGCGCGCGCCTTTCGAATCTTCCCAGCTCGCCAACGAACCCCAAATGCCGGCTTCCGCGAAGTCGACGATTTCGTTACAGATCAGCGGCGTGCGGTACGTGGGCGTGCGGTGGTCGTCTCCGCCGATGGACTCCGAATCCATGAAATAGAGCCGGCACTCCTTGCTCGCGCTGACCACGTATTCCTTGCCCTTGTAGTCGAAGATAGTCGGCGTCACCTGCATATCCAGGTCGCGTTTCCAGAGCCATTCGGCGTTGGAGGGTCCATAGTAGTCCACAAGCTCCGCCGCCTTCGTCACCGGGTTCTGCTTCACGCCGATGATGCCGTTGCCATACAGGCCGAGTTCGGGATCCCAGCGACCGTCACCGGTGCCGGTATAGAGCACGCCGGATTTGCTGATGGCCGGACCGGACCGCCCCCACATGCCGCCGCCCGCCGGGCCCCAACTGCCAACCTTGTTGGTGGCTAAGTCATAAATGTAGACCGTGTTCGGATTCCCGCCGCAGCCCTGCGCCGAATGGGTGTAGATGACGTTGTCCCGAAGGCTCAGCGCGTAGGGCTTGCCGTTGGGCGGCATGAACTTCGCGGGCTTTTCGATGGGCTCGCCATCGGCCGCGTTCAGCTTCCACAGCCGGCCGTCCCACGAGGCAGCGTAGATGATGTAGCTGCCAGGCGTCTTGCCGGGCCCGATGGTGACGTTCGCCGTCATGCCGCCGGGGCAGAGCACGGAGGGGCCTCGGCCACCGGGCGCATCGGCGAAAGTGCTTTCGAACTGGCGTTTCCAGAGTAATTCACCGGTGGCCACATCGATGGCGTAAACGTTGTCGGAAACGCCGGCCTGAATGACGACTTCCTTGGTACCTTGTCTGGTCTCGAGCTTGCCGATAATTAGTGGCTCCAACAGGTTGTGCATCGCGCGCACTTTGTTGTCGAGCTTGATTTTCCATAGCAATTTAATGTCCTTGGCATTGTGGACACCGATGATCTTCTCGTCCTTCTGCCAGTTGCTGCGCGGCACGTCGCCACCGTCCGTCAGCCAGTCCTGCCCGGGGGCAGCGAACAGGAAGAAAATGCTGAGAAGGATTGGAGTTGTGAGGCGCATTGCTATCCGAAGCCTTACTATATCGCAAAGCCCGTTTCGGGATATGATCTAGGTTTCCTTATGAGGATTCTCTCGATAGCGATCATGGTTTTCTCCCTCGGCGGGCTTTACGGGCAACGCGGCGGCAACGATTGGATGACGGCGGGCTTCGACGCACAGCGCTCCAATTGGGTGCGCGGCGACGCGAAGATCAACATCCAATCCATGTCGCAACCGGGCTTCACGCTCGATTGGAAGTTAAAGGTCAAAAATACGCCCCGGCAGTTTCAATCGGTGACACCGCCGGCGCTGTTGGATTTCTTCATTGGCCATGTCGGTTTCCGCGCGCTGGGATTCGTGGGCGGCGGAGACACAGTGACGGGCATCGATACGGACTTGGCGCGGGCGGAGTGGGAGCGGTCGCTGAGCGCGCCATCGAAGGGTGTTGGCACGCCGGCCTGTCCAGGTGGTATGACTTCAACGGTCACGCGTCCGACAGTTCTTGGCTATGCGCCTATGGGCGGGGCCGCTGGGCGCGGCCGCGGCAGGCCGGGTGTTTCCGGCGTCGGCGAACCGGGAGAAGGCGCGGTCACGCTTCGCGACCGTCCGCAGGTCTTTACGCCGCCTCCGGCGCCAAAGCCAGTGCCAGGGGCAAAACCGGTGGCGGCTCCTCCCAGTCCCTTCGCGGCGCGAGTGCAATGGGTCAACGCGATCGCGGGCGACGGCAAATTCCATTCGATGTACGTCTCCAACGGCGAATCTCCGAATCCGCCCGTACCGTTTCTTTCTGCCGGTGCGCATGCGCGCGGTTTGATGGTCTTCGGCGGCACGGCATACGCCGCAACAGTGAATTCCTGCGGCGGAGTGCCGAACGGTCTATGGGCCCTGAACATCGAGTCGAAGATAGTCTCAAGCTGGAAAGCGCCGGGCAACGTGGCGGGCGCGTATGGGTTCGCCGCGGGTCCCGACGGAACACTCTACGTTTCCTCCGGCACGGAAGTGACCGCGCTGGAAGCGGAAACGTTGAACAAGAAGGGCTCTTTCCAGGCGGGCAAGGCCCTGGGCACCTCGCCGGTGGTCTTCGAACACAATGGCGCCGGCATGTTGGCCGTCGCTACGGCCGATGGCGAGTTGCACGTCATCGATGCGGGTTCGCTATCTGGCGTTGCCAAAGTGTCCGTGGAAGGCGCGGCGAACTACTCGATGGGCTCGGTTCTGAGTTTTATCGACGGCGCGCAACGGCGGCTGCTTCTCGCGCCCGCGGCCAAAAATATCGTCGCGTATGAATTCACGGGCTCTGCGCTGATAAAACGCTGGACATCGAAGGAAATGGTTTCGCCGCTCACGCCGATCGCGGTCACTAGCATCGTCTTCGCCCTCTCAAGCGGAGAGCATCGCTCGGCCTCCATCAAGGACACCATGGCGAAATCTTCGAATGCGGTACTCTACGCCATCGACCCGGTGACCGGCAAGGAGCTATGGTCCAGCGGCGACAAGATTCAATCGTTCGTGACTTCCGGCGGACTGGCCGCCGGTGGCGCGCGCGTCTACGTTTCTACCTACGATGGCACCCAGTATGCCTTCGGCTTCCCAATCGAACACTAACCGGATCAGGAGTCAAATCCACATGCTTCGTCGCAGCTTCCTCTCATTGGCGCCCGCCGCTTTCTGCGCTGATCCGGCGCCCCGGCTCCGCCCAGCCCTTTGCGCGTATTCCTTCCGGCAGGAATTGCAGTCCAAGGCCATGACCTACGAAGACGTCATCCGTTTCTCCGCCGAACACAAGTTGGACGGTGTGGATCTGACCGTTTACTGGTTCCCTTCGGCCGAGGATTCCTACCTGTACGGTCTGAAGCAGTTGGCCTACCGCCTGGGCGTCGAAATCTACTCGATCTCAATTCGCACGAATATGTGCAAGCCGCCGGGCGAGGAAGCGAACAAGGAGATCGCTGAAGTGAAGAAATGGGTGGACGTGGCACACAAACTGGGCGCCGGCCACATTCGCGTCTTCGGCGGTACGGTGCCGAAAACATCGAACGAAACCGAAGCGGCCGGCTGGGTGGTGAACGTCCTGAAGGAAGCCGGCAAGTACGCCGGCGCTCACGGCGTGATTCTTGGCATTGAAAACCACGGCGGCATCACGGACAAGGCCTCGAACATCGTCGACATTGTGAAGCGGGTGAACTCGCCGTGGGTGGCGATCAATCTGGATACCGGCAACTTCCGCACAAAAGTCTACGAGCAGATAGAGATGATCGCGCCACACGCCGTGAACGTACAGGTAAAGGTCGAGGTGAGTGAAGACGGCAAGCGCGGCGAGTCGGATTGGGACCGCGTGGCAAAGACTCTGGTAAGCAACAAATATCGCGGCTACCTGGCGCTGGAGTATGAAGCGAAAGAAGCCGCGGCAACAGCCATACCGCGGCATCTGGTTGCGCTGCGCAAGATCTGCGCAAAGTACACGGTCTAGTCGACGATCTTTGCCGACACCACCACGAAAAGCGACTGGGAGGTCGTATCGATGCTGGTCTTTCCAACCACCACCTTTTGACCCTCCCGAATATCGATGTCCGTGTTGATTCCCATATCCCGGTCATAGATCTTGCCGTCTGGCGCAAGCATGGGGATGCCGAACGAGATGCGCAGCGCGTTGTAACGGGCCCGGAGTACTTTCTCCTCGTTCGTGACGTTGAGCGTTCCGTACCTTACATGGTATTTCGCCGGTGCGTCGACTTTTCCCGGCGGAGGCATTAGACCGCTCGTATCGGAACCCGAGTTGGCCCGGCCCCGCAACAGTGCGGTTTCCAATAGCCGCAGCGACTTGTAACCGAACATGCCCCGCAACTGCGTTGCGACGCCGTCCAATTCTTTCGGCAGCGGGGTCGACTCTCCCGCGTTGGAAGCGAGCAGAATATGGAACGTTGACTCCACGTTCTTCAACGGTGGCGCCGGGACATCGATCTTGACAATCGCCGCCTGAATCTCCGCAATCAGCTCCGCCGGGCCGCTCACCGTCACGTAGCGGCCGCGCGGCTCCTGATTCGAAATCACGCTGCCCCGGCCGAACGTCGCCAATACCGGCATGACGGAATCGCTGGTCACGTGCTTCAACTGAATCAGTAGATTGACATTCTGCCCTGGGGCAATCCAACTCAAAAACAATCCGAGGAAAATTTGTTTCATTCTCCACCTCCTTCGCCTACCAATACGATCACCACGTCCGGATCGTTGGTGTAAAGAATGATTTTTTCGGCCAGACTCGTTTTCGCCGGAATGAAGGGCCGAACGGGCGGGGCCAATCGCACGACGGGCGCCGCCGGGGGCAGTGGCATGGAAAGCGAGAGCGTCTCCAACTCGGGCGCGGACGGCCACGCGAGCCAGGCCAACAGCGGAGCCAGCAGCGCCGCACGCTGCGCCCAACGGCGCCGGCGAATGCGCCGCGTCACGCCCGCGCGCACCCGGTTCATCGATTCGGCGGACACCTCGGCGCGGATCCACTCGTTCATCGCGCGCCTCCCAACCAGGCCCGCAGCCGCATACGCGCGCGGGAAACTTGGGAGCGCACGGTCTGCTCGGTCGTGCCGAGACGCTCGGCCACTTCCCGGGTCTCAAGTCCTTCGATCTCCCGCAGAAGCAGGGCGGCGCGTTCGCGGTCCGGCAGTCTAGAAACGGCCTCGCGCACCTCGGCCAGCACTAACGCAGCTTCGGCGGCGGGCGGTACCGGGGAGTCGATCAGTTCGACGTGGACGCGGCGGCGGCGAAGGCGGTCGCGGCATTCGTTGAACGCAATCCGGAACAACCAAGGCTCAATGCGCCTCTCCTCGTCGAAGGTGGATAGTGCGCGATGAAACTTCCAGAACACGTCTTGAGCGGCTTCCTCGGCTTCCCCGCCCGCTCCCAGCAACCGGGTGCATAGACCCAGCACGGGACGTTCAAACTGGCGCAGCAAGGCCTCAAAAGCGCGATCATCGCCGGCTTTCGCCCGCGCAATCAGCGATTTGTCCTCCACGGATACTCCCGTCAGCGGGAGCGCCGTCGCGATCGTCCTCATATCCGCTGCCACCAACATATACGTTGCCGGCCTGCGATTCGTTGACTACTTTTTCTTCAGCGCGGCCGAGTCCAGCACCCATCTCCGGAAGATCTGATAGCCGCGGTCCTCCGGGTTGAAGCGCCGTCCACCCTGGTGGCCGTCCTCCTTGCCAGTCTGTACGTTGAGCGGTTTGCGCAAAAGCTTCGAGTTCTCCACGTCGGCTTCGTTCACCCGCTCGAGCAGGATTTGATAGTTTGCCCAGACGTCCTTGGGAGCCAGGAAGCCCCGGTTGTCGGACGGCTTCAACTCCATCGACGGAACGCGCCCGGCCACGCCGTGACATGTGAGGCAGGCGAACTCGTCGTCGCGGTTCGGACGCTGGAACTCCGGCATCACGTGATCCCGGAAGTAATCCCAGTTTTCGCGCCACTCGCCGCGTAACGCTTTCGCTTCGGCCGGTTCGTCCGGATACAAGGCCGGCTGCTGCGGCTGGAGCACGGCCTTTACGATTGGGTGATTGCGAACGTCCAGTTGCGCCGCGGCCAGCGCCACCGCCCCGGCGCGAAGGCGGCCGTCCACCTTGCTGTTCAGTTGTTTGGCCACCAGCGCGGCGGAGCGGTCCCGGAGCGGCTTGTACGGATCGGTCCAGGGCGCCGCATTGCGAACCTCCGGCAGCGGCGTCTGCCAGTCGAGCATCCACTTCGCGCTATCCAGCCAAAGCGCCTCTTCCATCGGCGTCTTCGGCGAGGATGGAAGACGCTTCGCGAGGTTCTCAATCTGAAGGTCGGGATTCGAATGCAGGACGCGCCCCATGGTCCGGGCCAGATACCAGTCGGTGGAATCCTTGTCCATCTGGCGCAACTCGCGCGCGTTCTCTTCCAGCTTGCCGCGCTCCTCAGGCCAGGTTGGGATCAGCAGGTCGTAGAAGATGTTCTGCTGCTCGGCGGTCTTCGGCATGTTCCATCGGGCGCGGCTGAAGAGCTTGGCGATCGGCCCCACCAACTCCACGCGGCGCTCCGGTTCACCGGCGCCTCGCGTCACCTGCTCCATCAGCGGCTCGACGAACTCCTGCGCCGCGTTCAAGGTGATCACGCGTGGGTCGGCCAGTGAAGTAGCGGCCAGCGTTCGATACTCCTGCGGCCCCGAGGTGGAATAGTCCAGCAGTTTCTTCTGCAGTGGTTCGTACGTAATGTTAGCGGCTGATTCCAGCGCCAGCCGCAGCCAGTCTTTCGGAGAATCGGGCGTCAATCCGCTCCAATACGCGAGGACTGCCTTGCCCACGGCATCGGACGATTTCGGCGTCACGTAGCCCATCTGGCCGGGGCCGCCGTCGCCGCCTGCCTGATTGTAAAAAGTGGCCGCGATATGCACCACGCGCCGCGTCAGCAACGGCGGCGGATTGTCCAGCCGTCTGCTGAGCGTATCGAAAAACTGAGAGAGTTCGGGGTACTGATGCTCCTTGCTGCCGTTGGCCCGCTGGCCATTGGCAATGAACAGGGCCTCAGTCTGATAGCGTTTGGCACTCTCTGCCAATGCCGAAGTCTCTTCCCGTTCCATCTGCGTCAGAAACGCATCGTTCAACGCCAACCGGACAGGCGGATTCCAAACCCACCAATTCCAAGCAGCGCGCGTGGACCAGGCCCGGACCGCCGGGTGGGGATCGTCAACCATCATCCGGCGCAATACGCCCGTGAGCCGCGGCCATCCCGCGGCGGAGCGCGGCATCACACCGTCGGCCCGCATGATCAGCGCGCCCGCCGCGGCCTCGCGCGTCAGGTCACCGGCCGTTGCTAGTGCGGGAAACAGCGTGTCCCATCCTTTGTCGTCGAGCAACGTCTGGCGCATGCCCCATCGTGCGGCTTCACGCACCATCTTCACGGGATCGCCAAGCCCTTCGATCTGAGCGTCCACGCCCCGGGCGTCATGCAGCGAGCCAAGCGCCAGATGGGCCCAATAGCGAACCAGAGGGCTCGGGTGCTTCGCTCCAGGCAGGACCAGGTCGAAGAACCGCCTATCCTCCGGCGTAAGGCCCAGTTGGGCCAGCGCGCGGAACCGGGCGACAGTATCGGAAAGATCTTCATTCGCGCGGGGTTCAAAATCGCTGCGCGCCGGCTTCGCGTCCGCAGCCGGATACAGGCGGCTAAGCGCTTGCAGTGTATACGCAGTCGTGACGAAACCGGTCAGAGCGTGTTGATTCCAGCGCCCAAAGGGATCTTGCCGCCTCAGCATCGCGTCGACGCCCCGGCGAACCTGCGGATCGCGATCATCGAAGCCGAGCGCGTGCAGCGCCGTCAGAGCCAGCGCGGTCGGGGCGGGATCGATGTCGGTCTCGTCGTTCTTCACGCTCCATTTGCCATCGTCTAGTTTGCCTGGATCAAACTGCCACATGCCGTCGGGCCGCTGCGTCTCCCGCAGCCGGCGAGTATCGGCTGCAATGGTCTCGTCGATCTGCTTCTGGAAGGCCTTGACCTCATCGGTCTCGCCCCGCAGCTTTACATAGTCGGCCGGAAACACTTCCTTGAAAAAGAGAATACGATTCGACAGATCGTCCGAAAAGCGAGGGTTCACCTTCAGAGTCAGCCGCGCCTTCTCCTCGACCGCGTCGAAGTACTTCGGATTTCCGGTACTCCGCCAGGAGCTCATGAGAATCTCCGCGGCAAAGCGGTAGACCAGCGCCTGGCCGATGTTTGAGCCGGGGCCGGCGGCGTTGATGCCCGATGGGTCCGCCGACTGCAGGACGAAGTTGGCCGCGCGTTGCTGTTGGGCCGAGTGCAGACGCTTGGCCGGCACAACGCCCTCCAGCGTCGTCACGTTATAGCCGGCCACGCGGGTTCCGGCCGGCCCGTCACCCAGATCCAAAGGCGCCAGCGACGTGTTGTTGGCCGCTTCGGCCAGTACGTTGGTCGGGCGCATGGACTCGTAGGCCAAGTTGCGCAGCATCCTGTAGTTCCACACGTTTTCGATTCTGTAACCATTCTTCAGAGGTCCCGTGGGTCCCCAAACGCCGCTTTGTGTATGGCAGCTCATGCAGTGCGTTCCCAGCAGGCTGCCCGTGTCTCGAATGCGGCGATCGACAGCCGCGCCGCGTGGCCGGTTCAGCAGCCACGCATGTACTTGGCCCAAGTGATCGTACATGGCCTGTCGCACGGCCGCGCGCGGGTCGGTGTAAGGGGCCGGCCGGCGCAGGCGCATCTCCACGTCGTAGCCCGGCGAGTTGGATTCGACCTTCAAATAGTAGATCCCGCCTGGCTGCAGAATTCGGGACATCGCCGTGCGATGGCCTTCGGTTTGTTGATGAACGCGTTCATTCGGATTGGCGCCTTCGCGGTACTCTTTTCCGTCTCCTGTATAAAACAGAAGCTGCGCGACCACCAGCGGGTCCGGCAGCGCCAGGTTGGCCGTGAACAGGCGCGGCTCCCTGCCCTTGTACTCGATGCGAAACCAGTCCAGGCCAGACGCGCCCGCGTCGCCGTTGTCGAAATACTCGGCATCGTCGGCGCCGCCCGTAATGTGCCAGGTCTCGTCTCCGGTGGAGAGTCCCAGCGAAACCGGCTGCGCCTCGGCGATCGAGTCGTTCGGCTCGGCCTCCAGGATCATGCCGCGCTCGGAACGCAGCGTCTGGACCGGTTTAATCCACGTCCGCAACTTGACCGTCTTTCCGGTGGGCCAAGGCGTGGACTTGGGAAACGGAGTGACTTTTTCGATGGATCCCGTCTCCCGCCAACGCGGCTTGTTGAAGACCGGTTCTTCGTCTTCCACTGCAGCCAGCTTTAAGGTATAGGTCCCGGCCGTCCGGACGCGGAAGACGATAAAGAAGTCCGGATCGAAGGCGTGAATGACTTTCCGGTACTTGCCCCACTCCACCGCAATCCGCCCGTTGGCAGGCAATTCGGAGGGCGCTGGCAAACCCGCATACACCTCCACCAATTGACCAGCCTTGAGCTGCATGCTTTGGGAATGCCGCCCCCCAAATGGGACGACGGACTGCGACCACGCGCCGAGCGCCACTAGTAATAACCAAACGAACTTCATCCTCAGAATCGTATCAAAAACGGAATTTGGAAGCGGATCGCTACCAAAAGCTGGAGTAACAATTGAAAAACATGTTTATTTTCATAGATTTAGAAATTGGCGAGGGACGTGCATCTCAAGAGTACAGCTATCAAAGTTGCTAGGCTCGCTCTGGTGGAGTTGTCTCCTTACTTTAGGCCCCCGTCGCTGGGGGCCTATTTGTTGTGGTGTGGAAACAAACGATACAAGATACGGTAGACATAAAGAAAAGGTATTGACAGCCAATTCGACTGGATTTAGGATTGGGCTATCACTGAGGAAGGAGGTGGTCCAGTCACATGGAAAATGGAAGTAGTTCTGGGCGCAGGGAGGTTGCCGACAGTTGAGTCGGACCTCTTGACGTTCAGGCTTCGTACAGTGTCGAGGCCGCCGTTCCCGTGGACCGGTGCCTCCCTGCGCAACCTGACAATGTTTGGCATGTAACACCCACGACGAGGTTCGTCCCTCGTCGTGGGTGTTCGTGTTGTGGTAGACTGTTTTCTGGTACCGAAATGAAAGCTGGAATCCACCCCGCCTACGAAATTGTCAACGTTGTTTGCGCCTGCGGCACCCAATTCAAAACCCGCTCCGCCCACAAAGGCGACCTTCGTTTGGAAATCTGCTCCGCCTGCCACCCCTTCTTCACCGGCCGTCAAAAGCTGGTGGATACCGAAGGCCGTGTGGACCGGTTCCAGAAGATGCTAGCCAAATCGGCAAAACTGAAGGCCTCCCGCGAGACGGCACCGGTCAACTAAAACCGACTGATTCTTCGAAACGGCCCAACCCTGCGGTTGGGCCGTTTTTCGTTCGACCGTCACCTCAGGACCTTCGCGGGCTACTCCCTCCAAAAATAAGGTCCTGGTCCTATGCCATTCGGGCCCTTTTCACCTACGTCCCTCGGTTTTACCTTCTTTAGATACCCACTATGTCGATGTATCGCATTCAATGCTGCGTGATTTCTCCGTCCTTGCCAGTCGCGACGTTGTTCCGGAGTCAGCTCGAACAATCGGCCTTTGTCGACGGGATTGCTTCGCTGGCGGAGTACCCCAGTTCCGAAATCATCGGCCGAATGCTGCGCCTCGGCGCGTTGGACTTCGCAATCGTCGATTGCGAGGATTTCACACAGGCTGCGGCGGTTATGCGCCAGATTCGGACGGAGGGTCCCAACGTCGAAATTATCGCCGTTTGCCAGGAAGAGGTCCGGACGCTCAGCGAACTCCTGCGAATCGGTGTCCGGGACTACGTTCCGTGCGGCGCGCCGGCGGAGTTGGCTCGCGATACCATCGAACGCTCCATTGAGAAGTTGCGCGGCCGGCCCCAATCGGCCCGTAACGGTGGAACCATCGCGGCCTTCATTCCCGGAAAGTCCGGGAGCGGCGCCTCGACAATCACGGCCAATACCGCCATGGCCGCCGCGCGCACGCCCGCGAAAAAAACGCTTTTGCTGGATCTCGACCGCGAAGCTCCGGTCCAGGCCTTTCTCCACCGTTTGCATCCCGAGCACTTCCTGCAGGAAGCCCTGGCCAATGTGGAAGACATGGACCGCTCCATTTGGGACCGGCTGGTCTCTTTGCGGAACGCTCTGGCGATTCTGCCGGCCGAGGCCGATGGCTCCGCGATCGAAGGCGGCAGGATGCAGAAGCTCTTGGACTTCGCCCGCCGCCACTACGATCTGGTTTGTGTGGACCTTCCCGGTCCGCTCGACTCGCCGTCGGTCGAAGTATTGTTCGAGGCGAAGCACGTGTTTATCGCGTGTACGCAAGACTTGGCCGCGGTGCACGTCACGATTCGGACCGTGGACAGGCTCCGCCGCCTGGGCCTGGAAAAAGAGATGCGCATCCTTTTGAACCGGTACAGCAGGGAGCACGTGATGTCCCGGGAGAGAATTGCCGGCCTGGTAAACCTGCCTGTCGAACTCACCCTGCCAAATGACTACAGCGCCATCTGCGCGTCGGTTGAAAAAGGAAAAGCGGTTGACCCGGCCTCCCCGCTCGGAAAGGCGTATGGCAAGCTCGCCCGGACCCTCTTGAACGAGCGCGCAGAATCGGCACCCAAGGAGCGAAAGTTCCTCGAGTTCCTATACCAGCCCTTCCGCAAAAGTTCATATGCCAGGGCGTAAGCCGGGCTTACTTCGAAGGGCTGCCGGAGCGGCGGCGGGCGTCGCGCTCGGCGCGCCACAACTCGTATTCTGATTTCTGCTTTTCTTCGAGCACTGCGCGAACCGCATTGATCTGTTCGGTCTGAATCTGATCCATTTCCGGCCGCGTACGCTCCCGGAATTCCCGGTACTTCTGGCCGGTCTTCTCAAGAATGAGGGCGATCTCGCTGGCCTGCGCATCGGTCAACTTTAAACGTTCCCGCGCTTCGACTAAATAGCTCTTTCGCCACTCGTCGGCGCTCTGCCGGCGTTCGGGCGCTGTCGCCGCTACGGTCTTTGCTGTGTACAACCGATGCCCAAATGCACCTACCGCAGCGCCGCCGGCGAACACGAGCGCCAAATACAACGGAATCGACGCGCTGCTTCGCATCACTCGCGCTCCATGTCGGCCGAATACGACGCCGGATGGAGATTGGCAATGTCGTCGCTCTCTTCGTTGTCGTCGAGAAGCTGCACGTAGCTTCCGGACAACGGCATATTCCAGTCAAACTGCATGACTCCGAAAAGCAGACACAACGCCATTGAGGCGGCTAGCACGCGCCGGCTCATGGTCGCCCACGCCAGCAATCCACCGCGCCGCGCCTCGATGCGGCGCCACAGGCCCGGCATGAATTCCGCGCCGCTCTCCACGTCCGGACACGCCTCCCGGTAGGAGGCAAGCAACCGATTTAGCTTTTGTTCCCGATCCTGTTCCAACGACATACCTTCTCCACCGATTCTAGACGATTATGTTTGCTCGGAGTGAGACCTTGCCGGCTGGGCGGCCTTCGTCTCGTTCTCTTCGCTTTTCGCGAACGCCTTTAAAACCCGCTGACGAGCCCGGAACAACCGGACTTTCAGCGCATTTTCGTTGACGTGGTACACCGATTCCAACTGCTTCAACGACAACCCTTCCACTTCCTTCAGTGTCAGCAATACGCGATCCTCTTCACTGACGGCCCCCAATAAGGACTGCACGAAGTCTCGCACTTTCCGCTTGCGATTGTCCTCCCGCTGCGCCAGCGAACTGGCGTCGGCGTCGGCCATGACAACCTGTTGCTCACTCAAATCCGACATACGCGCTTCCGGCCGCCGCCGCTGCTTGCGAAGGTAGTCGTAAGCCGCGTTCACCGTCAAACGGTATAGCCACGGTTCGAAAATCTCCGGCTCGCGGAGCTGATCCAGGGAATAGTAGAGGCGGACGAACACTTCCTGACCTACGTCCTCCACATCCTCGGGCCGCCCGATGAGCCGCGAAATCGTGCCGAGAATCCGCCGGCGGTAGGACTGAACAATCTGGTTGTATGCCTGATCATCGCCTTGTTTCGCTCGCAGGATCAGTTCGGGTTCAACCAGCATTATGGCTCGCCGCGTGCGATCACGCCTCGTTCTCTGTGGAGCCAGCTCACTGGACCGATCTCATTCCGCAGGCTGTCAATCAAATAGGCGTTCGTCCGCTCTCTCAAGGTTACTGCAATTCCAGCCCATTGGCCGAATCAAGAATCGTTAAGCCGCTTCGCTTGCCATCCGGCGGTCCTGTAGCGCTCTGCCGGCCGGCATCCGGGCGATCGAGTCACGGTATTTTTGTAGTCTCTCTAATGACTCGATGAGTTCGGTTAGGTTGTCGCGTCGTTCGAGCAGGAATGCCAACTGCTCGGCCGCCGGCGCCTGCCTCAGGCCCGGAGGAAAAAGTTCATGGGTAGCCATACGATTATAGAACTATCAGTACTTTACCTTACTCACAATAATACCCTTGTACTAGTACATTGGATCGAAGCTTGCACCCTTTTGAGCGTTTTGATTCAATCAATACCTCCACATGTCCATTGAGTATGACCGCAGTTTGGATCGTAACCCGGCCAACCATGCCCCCTTAACGCCTCTCAGCTTCCTGACGTGGGCCGCCGCCGTCTATCCGAATCGCTTCTCCGGCGTGCATGGATCCCGCCGCTTCACTTGGGCCGAGACGTACGCACGCTGCCGCCGCCTTGCGTCCGCGCTTCGCCGGCTGGGCGTCGAGCGTAATACAACTGTCGCACTGATGACCGCGAATACCCCCGAGATGTACGAGGCGCACTTCGGAATTCCCATGGCGGGCGGCGTCATCAACACCCTGAACACCCGGCTGGACGCGCCCACTCTGGCATTTATGTTGCGCCATGGCGAAGCCAAAGTGTTGCTCGTGGACGGGCAGTATGCCTCGGTCATGCGGGAGGCGGTGGCCCAAAGCGGGTTGGAGATTCCCATCGTCGATATCGTCGACCCTCTCTATGACGGCCCCGCCACCCGGATCGGCGGTTATGAGTATGCGGAGTTTCTCTCCAGCGGCGATCCCTCGTTTCTGTGGGAACCTCCCAAGGACGAGTGGGACGCCATTGCGCTCTCCTACACATCGGGGACCACGGGCGACCCCAAGGGCGTGGTAACCCATCATCGTGGCGCGTACCTCGCCGCTCTCGGCAATATTCTGGCCTGGGATATGCCGATGTTCTCCAAATATTTGTGGAGCGTCCCGATGTTCCATTGCAACGGATGGTGCCACGCCTGGGCGTTGGCCGCCCGCGCCGGAACCAACTTTTTCCTCCGCAAGGTCGACGCCGCTCCGATGCTCGGCCTGATTCGCGATCACACCATCACGCACATGGGCGGTGCGCCGATCGTCTACTCCACGATTCTAGGCGCGCCGGAGTCCTGCTTCGAGGGCATCCGCCACCCGGTGCATGCCATCATCGCCGGCGCCGCGCCGCCGGTAGCGGTTCTGGAAGCGATGGAGAAACGCGGATTCCAGCTCTATCATGTCTACGGGCTCACCGAGACCTACGGCCCGGCCACCCTCTGCATGAAACACCCCGAGTGGGATAGCTTGCCGTCCGGCGAACGGGCGCTCTACAACGGACGCCAGGGTGTGCGGTTCCCGACCGCCGAATCGGTTACGGTGCTGAATCCGGAGACGATGCAGGAAGTCCCGCGCGACGGCGAAACGATGGGCGAAGTGATGTTCCGGGGCAACCTGACGATGAAGGGCTACCTGAAAAATGCGCCGGCCACCCAGGCGGCCTTCGCCGGCGGCTGGTTCCACTCCGGCGATCTCGGCGTGCTGCACGCCGACGGCTACATCAAGGTTAAGGATCGGTCGAAAGACGTGATCATTTCGGGTGGCGAGAACATCTCCTCGCTGGAAGTGGAGGATGCGATCCACCGGCACACCGCGGTTCTGGCCTGCGCTGTCGTGGCGCGGCCGGATCCGAAATGGGGCGAGTCGCCGGTGGCGTTCGTCGAACTGAAACCCGGCGCGGAAGCTGGCGAAGCGGAGATCATCGGCCACTGCCAAGCCCTGATCGCCCGCTTCAAATGCCCCAAGCAGGTGATTTTCGGTCCGGTGCCTCGCACGGCCACGGGCAAGATCCAAAAGTACGTGTTACGAGAGCGGGTTCGCTCGGCGTCGGCGATCGACACCTAACCCCAATCCTCCTCGCGGGAGTTGTATACTAACGGCCAATCCCAGGGAGGATGGCATGTCCACAAAGAGTCTTGTTCTCGCATCCGTTCTGACCGTGGCGGTCTCCGCCCAAACCGGTCAAGGCATCGTGGTTGGACTGGTCGCCGACGCGTCAGGCGCGGTGATTCCCAACACAAAGATCTCGGTGAAGGATCGCGACACCGGGTTCGTGTACTCGGCAACGTCGAACGAAGAGGGCCTGTATCGCGCGCCCTATGTCAATCCGGGCTTCTACGACGTCACCTACGAAGCCCAGGGCTTTAAGCGCGCGGTACGCACGAACATTCAGGTCCGCTCCACCGAGACCGCGCGCGTCGACGTGACACTGGAAGTGGGCTCGGTCGCCGAACAGATCGAAGTCTCCTCCCGCGCGGTGTTGCTGGAAACCGAAACCTCGATGACCGGCCACCTGGTCACCGGTGCCGAATTGACGAAGCTACCCACACCGCAAATGAAGGTGGAGAGCATGCTGTGATACGTGCCGGGCGTTACCTCCCAAAGCGGAGCCGGCCACGCGGCCGGAGGGCGGTCCCGGGCGTTCGTCATCGCCAACGACGGCGTCTCCGGCATGACGCCGGGCACCGGGAGCGTCGGAACGGGGCGCAACATGTCCACATCGCAGCACGCGATGGAGGAGATCAAGGTGCTGACAACAACCACCCCCGCCGAGTACGGACATACCGGCGGCGGCATGATGAACATCACCTACAAGAGCGGAACGAACCAGCTGCACGGCGTTGCCGAGGAACGCTACATGGCGCGTCACTTTATCCACCGCAACTGGCAGGATGCCCAACTGCCCACCAACAGCTTCGGCTTCCACTTGATGTCGGCCGCCATCAGCGGCCCCATTCGCATTCCGAAGATTTACGATGGCCGGAACCGGACGTTCTTCTTCTGGGCGTTCCAACGGCACCATGAGAAAGCCTCGGAGAACGCCAATACCAACGTGCCGTCTCCCGCCATGCTGGCGGGAGACTTTAGCTTCGGGGGCGTCGGCCAACCCATCTACGACCCAGCCTCGCTGACCCGGGCCGCCAACGGAGACTATTCGCGGACGCAATTTCCGGGCAACCGCATTCCTCTCAGCCGGCTGGATCCGGTGTATCAGAAGTTCATGAGCCTGAATCCGTTCACACCGGAAAACAACCGGTTCAATCAGGCCGTGATGACAAACACAGGTCCGCGCGAGAACCTGAGCGCCGATACGGTCTTCCGCTCCTATCGCACCAGCTTCGATAACAAGATCGACCATTCGTTTTGCGACACCCATAAGATCTTCGGCCGCTGGTCGTACTTCCGCCACCGCTCGTTCAACGGCCGCTGGCAGGTCGCCGCGAACAATCGCGCTTTCGATTTCAACACCGTGCCGTTTCCGATCGATCACAACCAGTTCGTGATTTCGGACACCTTCACCATCAGCCCCACGATGATTCATGAGGTCCGGCTAGGCTTCAACCGCCGCTTCAACGTTCGCTCGCCGGACACCGTCGGGCAGAACTGGGCGCAACAGTTGGGCATCCCCAACGCCGGCCCGGAGACCATGCCGACCTTCGTCTGCGCCGCCATATTCACGGCGGAGTGCCCGGCCGGCCAGGCGGGTCGCCGGTTGATCATCGATTTTCCCGGTGGCCGGTCCGTCGACGTGAACGAAAACTTCAGCTTCCAGGACAACGTGACGAAAGTGATGGGCCGGCACACGTTCAAGACCGGGTATGAATTGATGCGCACCCGCCACAACGTGCAGGTGCCTTCGAACCCTTCGGGCATCTATCACTTCGGCGGCACCGACTTCCCGTTCCGTCCGAACACCGGTAACGCATTTGCCGCCTTCATGCTCGGATCGGTGACAAAAGCCGATTTCACACGCAACCTCGCGTCCTGGCTGCCACGGTGGTGGAGTCACGCTTTCTACTTCCAGGACGATTTCAAGGTGTCCCGCCAGTTGACGCTCAACCTCGGGGTCCGCTGGCAGTACGAATCGCCCTTCTCCACCAAGTACGGCCAGCAGAGCCAGTTCGACCCCACCGCGCGCGATCCGCTCACGGGCCGCGCCGGCGCGATTCTCCATACACCTGGCGCGCTGTCGAAGCGGGACTGGAATAATTTTCAGCCACGCATCGGCATGGCGTATTCCATGAACCAGAAGCTTGTCTTCCGCGGCGGCTTCGCAGTGAACACCCTGGATTTGTGGTCGAACGGCCTGAATGAAAATTTCGAAGAGTATTTCGCCACCGCGACCGTCGAACGGGAACCAGGCAATCCGGATCTCGCGTTCTATTTGCGGCAGGGCCCCACCGCGCCGCGATTCAATATTCAGCCGGACGGCAGCGCACCGTTCGTCGGCACGAACTTTGGGTCGCGCACCGCCTCCTGGCGGGATCCGGACATGCGCCTGCCGTACATTATGAACTGGAACGGCGGATTTCAGTACCAGCTTTCGAATACCGTGCTGGCCGAAGTCACCTATCAGGGCTCCGCGGGCGTGGGACTTCTCAACCGGTGGGACATCAATCAAATTCCCCTCAACGTCTCCACCGATCCCGCGCAGTTGACCAACATTTTCCGCGCTTCGCAAAACTTCAAACCGTACCCGCAGTTCGGCTCGGTCTTTCATTACGCCAACTACGGCCACTCGAGCTTCCATTCGGGCACCTTCAAGGTGGAAAAGCGCATGTCGAAAGGCTACAGCGTGACGTCGTTCTACACATTCGGCAAGTCGATCGATCAAGCCTCCGACGACGGCGCCGCGGGCGGAATCACGTTCTATAACCGGAGCCTGGAAAAAGCCCGTTCGAACTACGACGTGACTCATCGCTGGGTCACCTACGCGCTGATGGAACTGCCGTTCGGAAAGGGCCGCAAGTGGATGAATTCTTCGAACGCCTTCATCAATGGCGCGTTGGGCGGATGGGAGTTGAATGTAATCCAAACTCTTGAGAGCGGCGTACCGATGAGCTTCAGCTTTACCGGTTCTCCGTTCAACTATCTGCCCGGCACGCAACGGCCGGACATCGCCCCCGGCCGCACCTATGACAGCATCCGCCTGGATTGGGACCGCAAGGGCCCTTGCCGTCATCAGACCAGTTGCCGGCCGCCTTGGGCCGACGTGAATGCGTTCGCCTATCCCGCCGCCTTCACGGCGGGCAACTCCGGCCGCAACATTCTCACCGGCCCCGGCAACCTGTGGCACCAGGTGAGCGTCTCGAAGACGTTCACTTTCAAGGAGCGGTTCAAAGGCACGCTGCGCTACGACATCAACAATCCGTTCAAATACTACTTCTTCTCGAACCCCTCCACGGCCGTCGACCTGCGCGCGGCGACGCGGCAGAACTTCGGGCAGATCACTAGCAATCAGGGCAGCTTCTCCGGCCTGGGCGGGCGCACGTACTCGCAGATCATCATGAAGGTGGAATTCTAACTCTGCGGGTCGATCGCATCACGCTCACCGCCGTCCGCATTCCGTTGGTAGAGCCGTTCCGTATTTCGAACGGCGAGGTCGTGGAAAAGGACGCGATTGCCGTTCGGATCGACTCGGACGGACTCACCGGCTACGGCGAGTCCTCTCCGATGGCGGGCAGCTTCTACTCTTCCGACACACCGGAGAGTTGCTGGCGCGAGTTGAAGGACTCGCTGGCGCTGGCAATGGAGGGCCGGAGTTTCGATTCGCTCGATGCCGCCTGCGATTGGATCGACGCCCAGGCGGCCAGCCCGTTTTCGAAGGCGGGTCTGGAGGGTGCGTTCTGGGATCTGGAGCGCCAGCGGACAGGCCAACCGCTCCACCGGTTGCTGGGCGCCACCAAGGACACGGCCGACTCCGGCCTGGCCGTTGGGCTCTACGACACCGTTCCGGACCTGCTGCGCACGATCGAGCGCCACCTTCGCGACGGCTACAAACGGGTGAAGATCAAGATCTGCCCCGGCCACGATGTGGAACTAGTCCGCGCGGTCCGCCAAGAGTTCGGCGGCATCCCGTTAATGACCGACGCCAACGCCGCCTACACGCTTGCCGATGCCGGCGTCTACGAACGTCTGGATGACTTCGGACTGCTGATGTTTGAGCAGCCCCTGGCCGGCGCGGCGCTGGAGGATTCGGCGGCGCTGCAGGCGCGGCTTCGAACGCCAATTTGCCTGGACGAAAGCCTGGAGTCGCTCGACGATCTGGAACGGGCCTTCGCGCTCGGCAGCTTTCGCATCGCCAATATCAAGATTCAGCGCGTCGGTGGCCTGCGTAACGCTCTGCGCGTCTACAGGCGATGTCTCGAATTGGGGCTGGGCGTCTGGATCGGTACGATGCCGGAACTCGGGATCGGATGCTGGCACGGGGCGGCCCTGGCCGCGCTCGGCGGCTGCAACTATCCCACCGATGTGGAGGCCAGCCTGCGCTGGTTCCGGGACGACATCATCCGGCCGATGATCGAAGTACGCGGCGGCGAGATCACGCTGGGCGCGGCGCCTAGTATCCTAATCCCAGGATGATGAGATTAGCCGCGTTGACGCTGGCGCTGAGCTGTTGGCCGCAAAGTGGACTTGTCGGGAAATTTGGCGCGGTGCGGTTTGCGGCCGATTCGCCGAACTACTACCTGGAGCCCGGCGAGTCGCTCCACCCGCTCATGCCGGCATCGGGCTTTCGGGGAACGTTCGAAGGCCGCTTGCGCGTTCTCGCCGGTGGCGAATACGAGTTCAGCCGCCCGTTGCAACTCGACGGCGCAAGCGGAACGCACTTTAAGTTGAACGCCGGGGATCACGCCCTCGTCATTCCCGTCAACGGCGAGCGTTCGCTGCGCCTGGAATGGAAGGCCCCCGCGTTCGATTGGGAGCCCGTTCCGCTCGCCGCCTTCTCGCGCACGGAGGCCGTGGAGACACACACTAGAGCGCGCCGGCTGGTGGCAAACGCTGGCTGCGCGAACTGCCACTCCCTGCCGGCGTCCGAAGCGCTGGAGCGGCCTGCGCCCGCACTGCCCAGCCGCGCGAATCGAAATTGGACCTATCGGTTTCTGCAAACGCATCACGGTGCCGGATCGCACGCGGCCGATCTGGCGGCGGCTGTGCCCCCGATTCCGCCAGCCAGGAAGGAACCGAAGATCAACGAAGTGGCCATCGGCAAGGGCGGCGAACTGTTCGGCACCATGGGCTGCGTCCAATGCCACCCCTCGGGAAGCCTTCCCGCTGCAGGTTCGAAGTACTCGCTTGCTGCGCTGGCCGAGGTTTTGGAATCCCATCGGCCGTCGATGCTGCTGGACTCCGGCGAAGTGACGGCATTGGCCGCCTACCTCTCGCGCCAGCGCGACGCGGCCTACGAGGCGGCCGCCCCCGCGGGCGATGCCGCCGCAGGAACGGCCGCGATGCGAACCCTTTCGTGCGCCGGCTGCCATCAGCCAGGGCCGAAGCGGAAATCCGTGACCGCGGCCCGTTGCGCAGTCGTCGCGACAAAATGGACCGCCGCGGATCAGCGGCTGGTGGCCGATTATCTCGGCACGCTGCGGGCGTCCGTCAGCAACGCGCCACTCTACAGCGCGCGCCATGAATTGGAGAAACACCGCTGCTCAGCCTGCCACGCGGCCGGCGCGGAGGCGCCCGATCTCGAAGGCGTGGGAGCCAAGCTCAAGACGAGTTGGCTGGAAAAGGTACTGTGGGGCAAGGCGCGCATCCGGCCTGGCCGGGAGATGCGAATGCCGCATTTCGACGAATCGACGATGCGTCCGCTGGTGGCCGCGCTGGTGAAACGCGAGGGGTTAGCCCCGGGCGAAGGCATCACGCCACCGGCCTTTGAGGCGACGGCGCGGGAGCACGGCCTGGGCCTGTTCGGAACGAATAGCAAGAAGCGCGGCATGGCCTGCATCGGCTGCCACGACTGGGGGAAGAACAAAGCGCTCGGCGAGGAGGGCCCGCAACTCATGGCGGCCTCCGAACGGCTCCGCTACGAGTGGTACGAGCGCTGGATGCGGAATCCGGCGCGGATACTTTCCGGAACGTCGATGCCCAGCTACTTTGGCGGCAAGGCCGACGCTAGAATCCCGCTTTTGTGGGCGGCGATGGACTGGGGCGTCAAAGCGCCCATTCCGGACGGCTTCCAGACTTCCGACCTGGAAGTAAGCGGCGAGGCCAAACCCGTGCCGGGCAAGGATGCCGTTGTGATTCGTTGGGACATGCCCGAAGCGACACCCGCGGCCATCGCCGTTGGAATGCCCGGCGGCTTCTCATACTGTTTTGACGCGGGCCAGGTCAAGCTGCTCTACGCGTGGCGCGGCGGGTTTCTCGATCTGTCCGGCACGCTCCTTCGGAAAACGGACTCCAAGAGGCTAACGCCCACCGCGGCCCTGATCGGGGACATCGTCTGGCGCGCGCCCGCCGAGTATCCGGTGCTGTTCGGCGTCGAAAAACGAATTCCCGCGCGGCGGTTCCGCGGCTACAAGCTGGTGAACGGCGCACCGGAGTTTCAGTACACTCTGGACGCCGTGTCCGTACGCGAATCGGTGGCGGCCGGTGGACGGAGGCTAACGTTTGACGAGATTCGCGAGCCTGTTTTTTTCGAAGGCAAACCGGTGCCGTTGGGGAAAAACGTGACGGTGGAGGGAGCGCTTCCATGATCCGCTTGCTGTGGATGACCGCAACCCTGCTGGCGCAGGCGCCCGTGTCGAGCTACAAGGTCGAGAACGTTCCCCTGCCCCGGGATATCGCCCCGGAAGTGGCCGGGGTGGCCTTCGGCGTCGATGGAAAACTGGCCGTCTCCTTCCGCCGTGGATATCTCTATCTACTGGACGTCAAATCCGGCCGCTGGAGCCGCTTTGCCGAAGGGCTGCAGTCGCCTCTTGGCGTCCTGCCCGGCGCAAAGGCCGGCGAATACTACATCGCGCACCTGCCGGAGCTGACGCGCGTGGCGGACACCGATGGCGACGGCAAAGCCGATGTCTATGAGACCGTTGCCGACGGCTGGGGCATCTCCGGCAACTATCACGAGTTTCTCTACGGGCCCGTGCGGGACAAGCAGGGAAACTTCTATCTGTCGCTGGGCCTTTCTTCCAACGGAGCAGAACCGCGAACGCCCGTCCGCGGCGAGTTCACCTCCAAAGGCAGGCAGGCCACGGAGCAGAAAGCGGGGCTCATCGGAAAGGTAAGTCACTACTCGCCCACCACGTATCGCGGCTGCTCGCTGCGCATCACTCCAGAGGGCAAAACGGAACTCGTCTCCTGCGGGTTTCGCCAACCGAACGGCCTCGGCTTCAACGCGGAGGGCGATCTGTTCGCCACTGACAATCAGGGCGACTGGGTTGGCACTTCCCCCTTGCACCACGTAACGCCCGGCGCGTTTCACGGGCACCCGGCGTCGTTGAACTGGGCGCCGTGGTTCAACGGACGCGACCCGGTGGAAACGCCCGTCGCCGAGTTGGACAAACTTCGCAAGCTGCCCGCCATTCAGTTTCCCCAGAACGACATGGGCGGCTCCGTCACGCAGCCGCTGCTGGATACAACCAATGGCGCCTTCGGCCCCTACGCCGGGCAGATGCTGGTGGCGGAGTGGACGTACCCGCGCATCCTGCGCGCGGACTTGGAGAAGGTTGGCGGCGAGTATCAGGGCGCGGCGTTCATTCTCTATGAGGGCAACGGCCTGCGAGCGGGCAACAACCGTATCGCGTTGTCGCCGGACGGCCGGTCTCTCTATACGGCGCAGACCTCGCGCATCTGGGGCACCAGCGAAGGCCTGCAGCGTCTGGTCTTCACGGGCAAGACGCCAATGGACATTCTGCATATGCGTTTGACCGAAGACGGTTTCGCCCTGGAGTTCACCAAACCGGTAGACCGTGCGTCGGCCTCCGACCCGGCCAACTATCCGTTGACGAGTTACTTCTACAAGTACCACTCCACCTACGGGTCTCCAAAGACGGACGTGACGCCGGAGTTAGTAACCGCCGTCACCGTTTCAGCCGACGGCCGCAAGGCGCTGTTAAAGGTCCCCGGCCTGCGCGAGCGCCGGATCTACGAGCTGCGGCCCAAAGGCATCACCGGCGCGGACGGGGATCCGCTATGCACGGTAGAGGCGGCTTATACGCTGAACCGGTTGCGCGCGGGCCGGTGACCCTCTACGGCTCGGCTCTGGGCGAGAATGTGAAGGGGCTATGGTCAAGCGGCCCTTCTGAGAAC
>Ga0194122_10001791_pt1 | contig 25142 bp, 19 predicted proteins | sample TA2MahCa10mmetaG_FD_155487 | JGI IMG/M metagenome (GOLD analysis project Ga0194122, IMG submission 155487) | Freshwater microbial communities from Lake Tanganyika, Tanzania - TA2015021 Mahale Deep Cast 10m | ecosystem: Environmental > Aquatic > Freshwater > Lake | place: Tanzania: Lake... | reverse complement strand
CTCGCTCGCACCACCGCGCTCGAGAACGTGGAGCTGCCGATGCTCTACGGCCGGCACCGCGAGGTCTCGATGGAGAAGATCCGCGAGCGGGCGATGCACTGCCTTGAGATCGTCGGCCTCGCCAATCGCTTCGACCACTTCCCCAACCAGCTGTCCGGCGGCCAGCAGCAGCGCGTGGCCATCGCCCGCGGCCTCGTCAACGAGCCCCAGGTCCTGCTCGCCGACGAGCCCACCGGCAACCTCGACTCCAAGACGTCCGTGGAGGTGATGGGGGTGTTTCGGAAGCTCAACGACCAGGGCATCACGATCGTGATGGTCACCCACGAGCTCGACATCGCCAAGTACTGCCGGCGCAACCTGATCCTGCGCGACGGCGTGGTGGTTCGTGACGAACCGGTCGCCGACCGCACCGACGCAGAGGACGAGATGGATCGCATCAAGGCCGCCGAGGCCGCTGCCAAGCTCACCCACCAGGCCAAGTCCGGGGCCTGACGCCACCATGCACTTCGCCAACACCCTCCGCGTCGCGCTCCGCGCCCTCCGGCGCAACACCCTCCGCTCCCTCCTGACCGCCCTCGGGATGATCATCGGCGTCGCAGCCGTGATCACGATGGTCAGCATCGGCAGCGGCGCCAAGGCCCAGGTCGAGGCCCAGGTCGCCTCGCTCGGCCAGAACCTCATCACCGTGATGCCAGGGAGCTTCAGTTCCGGCGGCATGCGCGGTGGGTTCGGCAGCTCCGCCTCCCTCACGCCCGAGGACGCCGACGCCATCGCCGCCGAGGTTGCCAATATTGACGGCCTGAGCGCCGAGGTGCGCGACCGTAATCAGGTCCTCGCTAACGGCCTCAACTGGAACACCAACGTCAACGGCGTCGGCCCCGACTACCCCTACGTGCGCAACTGGCCGATGGAGTCGGGCGCGATGTTCACCGAGCAGGACGTAAAGTCTCTCGGCAAGGTGTGCGTCATCGGCAAGACGGTCGCCGACCAGATGTTCCCCAACGAGGATCCCGTCGGACAGACGCTGCGCATCCGCAACCTCCCCTTCCGTATCCTCGGCGTCCTTTCGTCCAAGGGCTTCAGCATCTTCGGCTCCGATGAGGACGACGTCGTCCTCATCCCCTACACCTCGCATATGCGTCGGGTCTCCCGGCGGACCTCTATCAGCATGATCCGCATCCAGGCAGCCGACGCCGACAAGGTGGCCGAGGTCAAGCAGTCCGTGGAGGACCTACTTACCCAGCGCCGCCGCGGCCGTGAGCCAGACTTTACCGTCCGCACCCAAGAGGAACTGGCGAGCGCCGCCACCGCGACCGCTAAGACGATGACCGGACTCCTCGCAGGCATCGCCGGGGTCTCGCTCATCGTCGGCGGCATCGGGATCATGAACATCATGCTCGTCTCCGTCACCGAGCGCACACGCGAGATCGGCATCCGCCTCGCCATCGGGGCACACGGTAAGGACGTGCTAACGCAGTTCCTGATCGAGGCCATCTTACTCAGCTCCCTCGGCGGCCTAGTCGGGGTCGCCGTCGGCGTCGCCGGGTCACAGGCGCTATCCTCCTACAACGGCTGGCCCGTCCTCGTCCCCACCACTTGGATCTTTATCTCGGTGGCCGGCAGCGCCCTCGTCGGCATCATTTCGGGCTTCTACCCGGCCTACAAGGCCGCCCAGCTCGACCCGATCGACGCCCTCCGCTACGAATAAAGCGGGAGTTTCCCGCTCGACACCGCCCGCGGGCCTTTGCCTCCTCGGCGCGATGTCCCCGTCCCCTGCGGTCGAACTGCAAGCGGTCGCCAAGCGATTTGGCGATGGCCCGCCCATCCTAGAGGACATCTCCCTCCGGGCGCAGCCGGGGGAAATGGTCTCGGTGCTCGGCCCCAGCGGCTGCGGCAAATCCACCCTGCTGCGGCTGATTGCCGGATTGACGCCCGCCTCCGCGGGTAGTCTCCGCGTGGAGGGTCGGCCGGCCGGCGACCCAGCCGCTTCGGTCGCCTTTGTTTTTCAGGAAGCCACCCTGCTCCCTTGGCTTAGCGTCCGCGCCAACGTGGAGGTGCCGCTCCGGCTGGGTGGCGCCGCCGCTGTGGACCGCGCCTCCACCTCCTCCCGCCTGCTAGGACTGGTGGGGCTCGGCAACCGCGGCGATGCCTACCCGCGGCAGCTCTCCGGCGGGCAGCGGATGCGGGTTTCCCTCGCCCGCGCCCTCTCGCTGTCCCCCCGGCTCTTGCTGCTCGACGAGCCGTTCGGCGCGCTCGATGAGATGACGCGCGAGCGCCTCAACGAGGAACTCCTCGCTCTGCAGGGGGCGGGCGGCTGGACAGGCTTCTTCGTGACCCACTCCGTCGCTGAAGCGGTGTTCCTTTCCCACCGCATCCTTATTCTTTCCGCACATCCGGGGCGCCTGCACAAGGAGGTCCCCGTGCCCCTCCCGCATCCGCGGACCGCGGAGACCCGCCTGCAGCCGGACTACCTTCTGCTGGTTGCGCAGGTTTCCCGGCAGCTCCGTGCGGTTTCGCCCGCCGGTTGAACGCGATCCGCCGATGCCCCGCCCGAATCGCCGCCTGCTCCTGCCCGTCGTCACGGGACTCCTCTTCCTCGGGCTTTGGCAGGGCATGCACCTTTACCTCTCGGACGATCTCCGGTTCCTGCTGCCCTCGCCGGAGATGGTCTGGCGCGCTTGGGAAGAGCACGGCGCCCTACTCCTGCGCGCCACCGCCAACACCGCGCAAGGCGCGCTGCTCGGCTTCTCCCTCGCGGTCGCGGTGAGCGCCGGGCTCTCCCTCCTGCTTTCGCTGTCCGCCTCGGTCCGTTCCAGCCTCTACCCCTACCTGATGGCGTTGCAGATGACGCCGCTGCCGATCCTCGCCCCGATCTGCGTCATCTGGGTCGGTGCGGGCCTGCGCAGCGTCGCGCTGCTGACCTTTGTCATCGCCTTCTTCCCGCTGGTGGTGAATACCACCCAGGGCCTGATCGCTACGGACCGCAATCTCGTGGAGCTCTTTCAGCTGTACCGCGCGCGCCGCTGGCAGCAACTCCTGCTCCTGCGCATCCCGGCCGCGCTGCCGTATTTCTTTACCGGACTTCGCATCGCCGCGACCATCTCCCCGATCGGCGCCGTGGTCGCCGAGATGAACGCGGGCTCTTCCGCGGGGGACGGCGGCGGGCTTGGCTTCCAAGCGGTCATCTTCGCCAGCCAGGCGAAGTACGCCGCCCTCTTCGCCACCGCGGCCACCACCTGCCTGCTCGGCTTTGCCCTCAACGCCGCCGTCCTCGCTCTTTCATGGTCCGCGCTCCACGCTTGGCACGACGCCTACGAGCGGACCGACCGCTGACGCGCCCTTGCCTTTCAACCTTCCCCGGATGTTTTCCCCCGATGAAATCCTACCTCTGGCTCCCGCTCCTGTTCGGCGCCGTCCTCGCCGCAGACAAGCCCGCTCGCATCACGGTCCAACTCGATTGGGTCCCCGAGCCGGAGCACGGCGGTTTCTACCAAGCCCAAGCCAGGGGCTACTTCCGCGAGGAAGGATTGGAGGTCATCCTGCTGCCCGGCGGTCCTGGAGCGCAGGTGGTACCTTCCGTGGCGACCGGCAAAGCAGACGTGGGCCAGGCGGACGACATCAGCACCCTCCTCCAGCAGGCCGAGGGTCTCCCGCTAGTGCAGTTCGCGGCCGTTTTCCAGGACGATCCCTCGGGAATCCTCGTCCACGCTGACAGCTCCGTCCGGCGCTTCGAGGACCTGCAAGGCAAGACGGTCATCGCGCGGCCCGGCTGGCCCTTTCTCGAGTTCTTGAAGCGGAAGTACGACCTGTCCGTGAAGGTCGTGGCGCAGAATTTCTCCAGCGCCGCCTTTCTCGGCAACAAGGAGGCGCTCCAGCAAGGCTACTACATCGCGGAGCCCTTCCACATCACTCAGGCCGGCGGTAAGATGCCCCGTTTCCTTTCCACTTGGGACGCGGGATTCCGCGGCTACGCGGTCCTGATCACCAACCGGCGTTTCGCCCGCGAGCGCCCCGCTGACCTGCGCGCCTTCACCCGCGCCTATATCCGCGGCTGGCGCGACTACCTTGAGGGCGATCCTTCCCCTGCCCACACCGCCCTGAAGCAGGCCAACGCCCAGAACACCGACGCGTTTATGGACTTTTCCCGTCGGATGATCCTCGGGGAGAAGCTCGTCACCGGCCGCGACGCCGACGGCGGCCCGGCCAAGGTCGGCCGCCTTGACCCCGCGCGCTACACCGCACAGATTGCCACCCTAGAGGAGCTCGGGCTGCTCAAACCGGGCAAGGTCACCGCGGCGGCCGCTCTTACCACCGAGTTCCTTCCCTGAGCCGGCCCGCCCGATGCCCGTGGCCCCACCGCGCGAACGTTTTCTTGAGCTCCTGCGCGCTGCCGTGATGGAGGGCACGCTCGCCAAATTGACCCTCGGCAAGCCAAGCGGCCCCGATCCCACTCTGCGCAACCTCTTCGCCCGACCGGTCGAACTGCGCGACGGCGCGCGCGTGAGTCTCACTTGGCGGCACACCACCCGCGAAGTGACCCGCAACCTGCCGCCCCCCGAGGCCGCGGACCTGCTCGCCGGCCTGCTCGGCAAGGAGTTTCTGGACGCGCACCTCTTCAGCGCCACCGGGCACCACCAGTTCGAGACAAATCCCGGGGGCCGCCCCCGCCTCCGTTCCCTGCCAGCGCGGCCCGGTCTTCCCGCCCCGGCGCTGGGACAGCACGACCGGCCTAAGGACCACGTGCTACCCGGCTCCACCCCCTGGCTGCAGGATCTTGGGGTGACCAATCCAGATGGTCACCCGCGCGCGGGAATGGCGGGCAAGCTGAGCCAGATCCAACATTTCGCCGCGCTGCTGCAGCCGCTGCTGCGGACGGCCTTTCCGCGAGAAAACGCTAGGGAGCCTGCAGGCAAGGTCTTGGAGGTGATCGACGCGGGCTCCGGCAAAGGCTACCTCACTTTCGCCCTTGCCCAGCTCCTGAGCCCCGGCTTCCGCGTGCGTGGGCTCGAGGCCCGCCCCGATTTGGTGGCGTTCTGCAATCAGGTCGCCGAGCGCCACGGCCTGCGGGACCGGCTCACCTTCGCTGCCGGCCGCTTGGATCCCGCCCGGGAAGAGTCGTGCGACCTCCTCATCGCCCTGCACGCCTGTGACACCGCCACCGATGACGCGCTCGCCCTCGGCATCCGCGCCGGCGCGCGCCTCCTCGTCGTGGCGCCTTGTTGCCAGCACGAGCTGCGGCCCGCGCTGGCGGCCCCGCTGGGGCTGGAGCCGGTTTGGCGCCACGGCATCTTCCGCGAGCGCCACGCCGAATTCGCCACCGATGCCCTCCGGGCCCTCTTGCTGGAGTGGGCCGGCTATGCCACTCAGGTCGCGGAGTTCACCGGGGCGGAACACACCGCGAAGAACCTGTTGCTCTCCGGCCTGCGGCAACGGCACCCGGGGGATGCGGGGAAGGCCGACGCCGTCCGTGAGTTCGCGGCCGTCTACGGGATCCGCACGCAGGCGCTCGCGCGGCACCTAGGTTTCGACCTTACCGCCATTTCCGCGGCGCCTCTATGAGCTGGGGCGAATTGGATTGGTCCGCGCTCGATCGACTGCGCGCACGATTCCTCGCTGGCCCCGGCTCAGAGCCTTACTGGCGATCGCGCTCCGACCTCGCGAGCTATGACCTGACGTTCGGTGAGCGCATCGGCTGGAAGTGGGACCAGGTCCTGCGCGAACTCCGCGGCCGCGGGTGGTCTCCGCGGCGCCGCGCGGTGCTCGACTGGGGCTGCGGGAGCGGCGTGGCTGGACGCCGTTTGCTGCGCGCTTGGGGGGCGGAGCCCTTCGGCTCCCTGGCCTTCTGGGACCACTCCCCGCTCGCGATCGACTTCGCCGTGGAATCCGCCCGCCGGAATTTTCCGGGTTTCGACGTCCGGCCCGCCACCCCCGACTTCCTCAACGGGGACGAGCCGATCGGCGTCCTGCTGCTGAGCCACATCCTCAACGAGTTGGCCCCCGCCGCGTGGGACGAGTTGGGCCGGCTGATCGCGCGGGCGGACGCGGTCCTCTGGGTTGAGCCGGGGACCCGTGACGTGAGCCGCCGGCTCGGAGCGGAGCGAGAGCGCTGGCGGGACCGGTTCTCACTGGTGGCGCCGTGCACGATCGAGGGGCCGTGCCCGATGTTCTCGGCCGGCCAAGGAAGGCACTGGTGCCACTTCTTCGCGCCGCCCCCGGCGGAGATCTTCGCGGACTCCCAGTGGGTGCGGTTTGGCCAGCGCGCGGGCATCGATCTCCGGAGCCTTCCCTACTGTTTCCTCGCGCTCGATCGGGCCGCAGGCACGGACCCCGCGGGGGCTTCCCGGGTGATCGGTCGCGTCGAACACTTTAAACCCTACGCGCGGCTGCTCAACTGCGGTCCGGACGGGTTGGCTGAACTTGAAGTCACCCGCCGCGACGCCGCGGGCCTGTGCAAGGCACTGGAGCGCCAGCGCGGCCCGCTGGTGTACCGCTGGCGGCGCGACGGAAACCGGATTCTCGGCGGAGAAGCTGCGGGCCCCGGCTAGTCGGTCCTTCAGCGGGGCCCCGGCGCGAAGACAGGACCCGCGGGCAACGAAGCGTCCTCCGCGTGAAGCAGGAAGTCGTCGAAATTGAGGTGCCCCCAGGCGCCGCCTGGCTGCTCATCAACGAGCCGGAGCGCGACTTCCCTGCCCCGCAGCGCCAAAAGGTCCAGAACCACCGGCTGCATCGTTTCCGTGTTTCCCGGCACCCTCCGGCGCAGCTCAGCGCCCGTGACGCGCAACAACACCTCACCGGTGCCCGCCGCGATCAGTTCGAGACGCAGCGACTCATAGGCTCCGGCCGCTAACAGGCAGCTCGCCCGCGGGTGACTGATGCGGAAGGGCTGACTGGTCAGGGTCCCGGTTGCGCCATCACCCCGACCATCCTCGTAGGAACCCACCCAATGGCGCCCAACGTGGCCGCTCCGCATCGGGGACCGGCGGGCGAACACCGTGTCCCCGGTCACGGGCTGCCGTTCGAACGCGGTCCCCACCGCGATCCAGCCGCGCAGGTCTCCGCGCTCAAAACCGGTGTCCAGCGGTTCCCCTCGCCCATCCCGCGGCGCCTCGCCCGCGCCCGGCCGAACCGGATTCTCCATTGCCGCGCTCCGGGCCTGCGCGAGTTCGGCTGAGCGACGCGTGTGAACCACAAGGTCCGCGGCCCGCAACTCGTGGCGCACCGCGCCGGGATAAAGAACTGCAGGTTGCGCGCGTTCCCAAGTGGCGCGATCCACCGGCCGCGGCTGGCTGCGGAAAAGCAACGTGCCCTTCTTGTTGCCGATCGCGACGTCGGGGTGACCGTCCCCGTTGACGTCCCCGAGGGCGATCTGCCGGCCCACGCCGGAGTCGGAATCGATTCGATTCGGCACCCAGTCTACCTGCCCGCCCGGACCGCGGTGCAGCCGGAACCAGTACAGCACCGCGGGCGCGTCCCCGTCCGGGGAGCCCGAGGGGCCGTGCGCCCAGAAACACTTGCCGGTGATGATGTCCTTTAGGCCGTCGCCATCCACATCTGCGAGCTCCACCGCGTGCAGCTCGGAGAAAGTCACGCCGTGGCGGTTCTCGTCGGGCCGCTGGTTCATGAAGATGTGCGGGCGGAAGAGCGGCGACCCCTGGGCGTCCCGCTCCGCCATTTGCTCGTGCCAAGCAAGGCCAAAACCGTGGGCGGCCAGGGCTGTGATGACGTCCGTGCGTCCATCTCCGTTGACGTCGTAGGCGAACAATTGGGCCGCGGCCGGAGCGAACGGAACGCGGTGCCAGCGCCACTCCGGATCACCCTCACGATCGGCGGGCTGCTCCAGCCAGCCGTCCTTCAAAAGCACATCCAGCCGGCCGTCGCCGTTGACGTCGCCGACGCCCAGCCCGTGCGTGAACCGCTGCCAGTTGCCAGCGCGGGTGATCGGAAGGAACGGCCACGGCCGGGTCGGGTCACGCGGATCCGGCCGCGCGTAGCCAAAATTTCCCCCGTTAACGCAAACGATCTCGGGCCGCCCGTCCCCGTCAAGGTCAGCGAGCGTCGGCGATTCGTTGTCGACCTCGTTGAGCACGGTGTGGCGGGGCCAGTGGCCGCCACGCTCCCGCGGATTAAGGTAAAGATAGGCGGGGGTGTGCGGGAGCCCGTAGGTCAGGACATCGTTCCAACCGTCGCCATCAAAGTCGTGGATGAACGCGAAGAAATTATCTGTCGAGTAGGCATTCCTGCGTCCTAGTGCCCCCTCGTAACCGGGGAAAGTGCGGGACCGTCCATCCGGATCCTTCACCGTAGTGGTGCGCTCGGGCGGGTAGAGCTCGCGGCGTTCCCGGAAATCCGGCCCCGCCCACCAGTGCGGGCCTGACACGACGTCCGGGTGGCCGTCGCGGTTCACGTCGCCGATCGCCGCGCCCTCGCTCCAGTAGTGTGGGTCGAGTTGCAGCCGGGTGTAATCCAACAGTACGGGATCGCGGGCGAGCAGCCCGACGGTCAACAGCGGCAGGGCCCACGGGGTCTTGACGGCCATCCCCGACGCTCAGTCTGGGCGTGCTGCCGGGTCAAGCGTGGCGCTGCCGAAACCTTTCGCGCTGCCGGCGCGTCATTCCCCTGCGTGAGGATGACGATCGAGGAGCGAGAGTAATTCCGGGAGGATGCGACCATCGTCGCCGCCGCGGCGCGCGCGCGGGGCGAGGACCGGACGCGGCGTTGGCGCGCCGCTTCGACGCGGCACGTCGGCGGCACCCGGAGGACGCCGGGTGGCTGCTCGGTCTCCGCGACCGCCTCGGCTGGCGCCCGGTGGTCTAACCCGCGCGCGGCGCTTGACTCAGCGCACCGGCATCTAGAGCCTCCACTCACAACTGATCCCTCATGGGCCAACAACTTAACAAGCACATCAAGCGCAAACGCCGTGCCGCTTATCTAAAGCGCCGCAAAGAACGAACCAAGGCCGGCGGCAAGACGAAGTAAGTCGGCGCCCGCCCCAAGGATTCCCGGCTCCGCGCCCGCGGAGCCTTTTCTTTTTCCCGGATGGTCAAGGTCAGCCTCATTTCCCTTGGTTGCGCTAAGAACCTGGTCGACTCCGAGATCATGGTCGGCCATCTGCAGCAGGCCGGGATGGCGGTCGTGCCCGGGGCCGAAGACGCAGATGTGGTCATCGTCAACACCTGTTCGTTCATCGACTCCTCCAAGGAGGAATCGATCGGGCACATCCTCGAGGTCCACCAGCAGCGCGGGATGCGGCGCCGACGGCGAAAGCAGAAGCTGATCGTCGCCGGCTGCATGGCGCAGCGCTTTGCGGTTGATCTTCGGACAGAGCTGCGGGACGAGGTAGACGCCTTCATCGGCCTCGATCAGGTGACCACCATCGCCCCAATCATCGAGGGTCTGCTGGCACAGGAGCAGGCCGCGGATGGGCCACCGGTCTTCATTCAGGGGAGATCCACCTTCATCCCCGATTACGACACCCCGCGATTCCGGCTCACCCCTCGTCACTTCGCCTACATCAAGATCGCGGAGGGCTGCAACCACCCCTGCACCTTCTGCATCATCCCCCAGATCCGAGGCCGCCACCGCAGCCGCACGATCGACAGCGTCGTCGCCGAGGCCCGGCAGCTCGTGCGCGAGGGCGTGCGCGAGATTAACCTCATCTCGCAGGACACGACTTATTTCGGGATGGACACTTGGGAGCAACGGGCCGGTCCGCGCACCCCGGTCGACTCGAGCCGCGGCGCCGCCCTCTCCAGCTTGCTCCGCCAATTGAACGCCATCGAGGGCGACTTCTGGATCCGCCTACTTTACACCCATCCCGCGCACTGGAGCGACGAACTGATCGCCACGATCGCCGCCTGCCCGAAGATCGCCCGCTACGTCGATATGCCGCTGCAGCACATCAGCGACGCGATGCTCGGCCGGATGCAGCGTGAGACCTCCGGGGACCACATCCGCGACCTCATCCGACGGATGCGCACGGGTGTGCCCGGCATCGCCCTGCGCACCACCTTCATCACTGGATTTCCCGGGGAGACCGAGGCTGACATCGATGAGCTCTGCACCTTTATCCGGGAGACTCGCTTCGAGCGGCTCGGCGTGTTCCGCTACTCCCCGGAAGAGGGCACCCGCGCCGCCAAGATGGAGACTCAAGTCCCGGCAAAGGCGAAGGAGGCGCGCTGGCATCGGCTGATGGCGCTGCAGCGCACGATCGCAGCGGAGCTTAACGCCTCCGCCGTAGGCCAGCGCCGCCGCGTGCTGGTGGATGAGCCGGGGGTCGCTCGCGCCGAGAGCGATGCGCCCGACATCGACGGTCGCGTGTACGTGCCCCTGACGCTCCCCGTCGGCAACTTTGCCGAGGTCCGGATTACCGGCGCCGAAGCATACGATCTGCTCGCGCTTCCCGCGGGCGAGGCGCCCGCCGGCCGCCGCGCCGCCCGCCGCGCGCAGTAAGCGGAGCCCAGATTCAGCTCCGGGGGATCACGTACCCCGCGGGGCTGCTCTGATCCAAAATAAGTAAAAGCGCAGTTTGTCGCTGCTCGGCGGTAAACCTGAACCTCTGGGCGTCCCTTCGCGTGCCTCTGAAGTCCGTGCTTGCCCGCTGGTTCGTGGACTGGCGCTTCGACGCGCTGAGCGGCGCCATGCCTGCGGCGCGGGGCGAGCTCCCTCCGCCCGCGGGGACGACCAGGCCGAGTTCCCGGAGCCCGCGCGTACTGGTCTTCGTCGACCTCGAGGCCAATCGCCTTCTAGTTGAGCTGTTCCTATAACGCCACGGTTTCCAGCCTGAGGTCGCGGAGGGCGGTGAGGCCGCCATCCGCTGGGCGTCCCGTGGCGGACTCGATGTCATCCTCGTGGACCTGCATCTGCCGGAGACGGACGGGCTCACAGCCACCCAGCGCATCCGGTAGACGGAGCTCCCGGACCAGCGCGGGCTCATTTTCGCGCTCACCGCCTCGCTTGACCGCAGCACGCGGGAGTGCTCCCTGGCGGCTGGAAGGCAGGACCACCTCACCGGGCCCCTCGACTTCGAGCGCTTCTGCACTTTCATAGGAGAGTTCCTCCCGGACCAAAGGCGCTGAATGAATCCGTCCGGCGCCGGGGCGCTTGCCTCCCGCGGATCGGGCTGGTTGCCTCTGGCGCGTGATCGACGCCTCCCCGCTGTTCGACAGCCTAAAGCCCAATTGGCGTCTGCTCCTGCCCCGGTTGGTCGGCGATTTGCGGGGATACAGCCGCGAGGAATTGCGCCGTGATCTGCAGGCTGCGCTGACCGTTAGCCTCGTCTCCGTCCCCCAAGTGTTGGGCTTCGCGCTGGTCCTCGGACTGCCGCCCACCACGGTGCTGACATGCGCGATCGTCGGCGCCTTCGTTTCTGCACTCTACTTCTCTTCGCGGGTGATCATCTTCGGCGCGACCAATTCGGTCACACTGCTCGTCGCGTCGGCGATCCACTACGGCCGCGCCACTGCGCTGACGCCCCTCGAGCTTGCGGTCGTCCTTGCCGGGCTCATCGGGGTCCTCCAGATCCTCGCCGCGCTGCTCCGCCTCGGCCAGGTGACCCAGTTCATCTCGCGCTCGGTTGTGATCGCATACTCGGCGGCCACGGGGGTCCTCCTAGTGATCACCCAGCTCCACGGGCTCTTCGGCATCCCCCGCGACCGCAGCCAGCCGATGCTCATCCAGCTGTGGACGGGGCTGCAGCAGATCGCCCGGCTGGACTTTAATTACGCGGTGCCGCTGACCGGAAGCGCGGCGCTGGCGCTGTACCTGCTGCTCCGGGCCGTGCGGCCCAAGTGGCCTGGGGTGCTGCTCGGCCTAGTGACGATCACCCTGCTCAGCTGGAACCTGCCGCAACTGCGTGAGCTGGACATCCCGACGCTCGCCGACCAGGGGGCCCTGGACGCCGTGCTGCCCGAGTACGCAGGAGTGCCCTTCGGCCTCGAGGATCTACCGCTGCTGCGCACGATCCTGAGCACCGCGCTCGCGATCGCGCTGCTGGGGATGATCGAAACCGTGTCGCTCGCCAAGGGGTACGCTCCGCGGCACGGCGACACCATCGACCCGAACCGGGAGGTGATGGGGCTAGGTGCCGGCAATCTCGCGAACGCCTTTTTCGGGACGATCCCGGGATCCGTCTCGTTCGCGCGTTCCGCCGTCAATGTCCAAAGCGGTGCTGCCACGCGGATCGCTGGCCTGGCTGCGGCCCTGCTGCTGCTGGTCGCCCTGCTGCTGTCTTCCCGTTTCCTCAACCACATCCCCATCCCCGCCCTCGCGGCCTCGCTGGTCCTCGTGGGCCTGCGGATGATCGACTGGACGCACATCCGGATCGCCGCCCGCGCAACGCGCTCCGACGCGATCGTCCTCGGCCTGACTTTCGCCGCGGCGCTGCTGCTGCCGCTGGACACCGCGATCTACCTCGGGATCGGCGCGTCGCTGGCCTTCGCGCTGCGCAAGGCCTCCACGCCCAAGCTCGTCGAGTACACCTTCGACGCGGACGACCGCCTGGCCCAGCTCCCCGCGCAGGGAGTCCGGTCGCACCCGCAGATCGCGATCATCCACGTGGAGGGGGAGCTTTTCTTCGGCGCCGCAGACCTTTTCCAGGAGCAAGTCCGCCAGCGCCTTGAGCACGAGGACCTGCGGGTCGTGGTCCTGCGCCTCCGGAGCGCCCGCCACCTCGACGCAACGACGGTCTTCGCCCTCCACGCGCTCGACGACTGGATGCGCCAGGCGGGGCGTCATCTCCTGATCAGCGGCGTGCAGGAAGACGTGCTGCGCGTCCTGCGCAACAGCGGGCTGCTCGCAAAGCTCGGCGCCGAGAACGTCTTTCCCTCTGCGGAAAACCCCAACCTCGCTACGAAGCAGGCCTTGCAGCGGGCGCAGCAACTCCTGCAGGCTCCGGCCGCCGAGGTGCGGCTGTACTTTGATCGCGCCCCATCCACCCCCAACTCCGGTTGAACGATGCTCCGCCGCCACTTCCTGCACGCCACCGCCCTTTCGGCCTCGGCCCTGGCGCCCCGAGCCATCGCCGGCCAGTTCACCGGCCGGATCCGCAAGTCGCTGAAATGGGGCATGGTCACGGGCGGAAAGGGTCAACCCCTCGAGGCCTCCTTCCGACGGCTGCGTGAGAGCGGGTTCGACGGGGTCGAGCCCAGCCTCAGCCACGTGACGGACGAGGCCGCGTGGCTCGCCGCCAGCCGAGCGAGCGGGCTCTTGATTGACGGCACGGTCGGCGCCCGCACCGAGGCCCTCGGCGACGGCATCGAGCTCACGCGCCGCCTCGGCGGGGACTCGATGCTCGTGGTCGCCCGTTACGACCAAAAGACTTCGCTCCTCCGCAATTGGGAACGCTGCCGGGACCAGCTGCGCGAGGCGGCACCCCTCGCCGAACGCGCGCGTATCCGGCTGCTGGTGGAGAATGTCTGGGCCACCTTTCTTGTCAGCCCGTTCGACCTCGCCCGCTTCATCGACGAGGTCGGCAGCCCGTGGGTCCAGGTGCATTTCGACGTCGGCAACCTGATGCGCTGGGGCGTGGCTGAGCACTGGGCCGAGGTCCTCGGCAGGCGGATCCTCAAGCTCGACGTGAAGGAGTACGACCTCGGCCGGGCGATGCGCGAGGGGATGCAGAAGGGTTTCGATGTCCCGCTGGGCGAGGGCAGCATCAACTGGCCCGCCGTGCGTGCGGAACTGGCCCGGATCGGCTTCACGGGATGGGCCGCCGCCGAGGTCAAGGGCGGCGACTGGACTTACCTCGCTGACGTAGCCAAGCGGATGGACCGCGTCCTAGACCTTTGACCCCACCCTGATGAAAGCCCCTGCCCCGCTCCTGACCCGACGCCAGTTCACGCGGCGCGCTGCCGCCGCGCTGGCCGCGCCAGCCTTTCTCCGCGGCCAGAATCTCAACAGCCGGCTGCGGCTTGCCGTGATCGGCACCGGCGGGCGCGGCGGCGGCAACCTGAAGGGGGTCGCCTCCGAGGACATCGTCGCCCTGTGCGATGTCTCGGTCCGCAGCCTTGCGGCCGCGGCGGCCGCGCATCCGGGTGCCCGGCAGGAGCGCGACTTCCGCCGGCTTTTCGAGCGGGAGCGCGACTTCGACGCCGTGGTAGTCAGCACCGCCGAGCACACCCACGCACTCGCGACACTCCTGGCGCTCAAGGCTCGGAAGCACGTCTACTGCGAGAAGCCGCTGACGCACAACGTCCACGAGGCGCGCCTTCTGCGCACGGCGGCCCGCGTGGCGGGCGTCGTCACGCAGATGGGCATCCAGATCCACGCCAGCGAGAACTTCCGCCGGGTCGTTGAGCTGATCCGCGGCGGCGTGATCGGGCCCGTCGCGGAGGTGCATGTCTGGGTCTCCCGCGCTTGGGGGCTGCAGGGGGCGGAGGCAGCGAAGGCCAACCAAGACCGCCTGCACGTCACGGCGCGCCCGCCCGCGATGCCGGTGCCACCGGATCTCGACTGGGACTTGTGGCTCGGACCCGCGCCGGAGCGGCCCTTCAACGAGGTCTACGTGCCCGGGCCAAAATGGTACCGCTGGTGGGACTTCGGTAACGGGACGATGAGCGACCTCGGATCCCACTGGAACGACCTCCCCTTCTGGGCGCTGGACCTGAAAGCCCCCCTGACGATCGAGGCTTTCGGCCCGGAACCGCATCCGGAGATCGCGCCGGCCTCGATGCGCGCGGTTTACGAGTTCCCCGCCCGCGGCGCCCTGCCGCCGGTCCGGCTGACCTGGCACCAGGGCGAGGAGCGCCCGGCCCCGTGGCGCGAGGAACGGATCCCGCGCTGGCCCAACGGCGTGCTCTTCATCGGCGCGAAAGGCCAGTTGCTCTCGGATTACGGCAAGCACGTTCTCCTCCCCGAGGCCGACTTCGCCACCTCGCCGCGCCCCGCGCCCTCCCTGCCCCGGACGTCCTCCCACCACCAGGAGTGGCTCGCCGCCATCCGCGGCTCGGGCAAGGCGCTGGCGGATTTTGAGTACGGCGGCTGGCTCACCGAGTCGAACCACCTCGGGAATGTGGCCTTCCGGTCCGGCCGGAAACTGGTCTGGGACGCCGATGCGATGCGCGTTACTAACACCCGCGCCGGAGACCCGTTCCTGAGCCGCACGCCTCGCCGCGGCTGGGAACTGCCGGCCTGAGGCGGCGCTCGCCCGAACGGCGAGTCAATCCGCCTGCTGGAACGCTCTTACCGGGCCGAAAAGTCCGGCGACCGCGTGCCCGAGCCCGTCCTGCAGCCGCTGCAGTTGCGCATAGCGCCGGACCCGCGCTCGGTCTGGCATGCGCCGCGTCGCCTCCGCGACCTTGACGACTCGATCCGTGTAATGGCGAAGGGGGTGCGCCTTGCCCACGCGGTGCCCTTCGCACCAGGCGGCTTGCAGGGCGGCCCCGAGCGCCGCTCCCTCATCCTCTCGCATCCCGACCACCGGGACCCCGAAGATGTCGGCCATCATCTGGCGCCAGACGGCGGATCGCGCGCCGCCTCCGGTCACGCGGATTTCCCGGGGACGCACCCCGAGTTCGCCGAGGCGCCGCAGCCCGTAATTCATCCCCAGCGTCACTCCCTCCATCGCCGCGCGGGCGAAGCGGCCGCGATCGAGATTCGCGCGGTTGAGGCCCAGCAGGACACCGGAGCCCAACGGGACGTTGGGGGTGCGCTCCCCGGCGAGGTAAGGCAGCAGGAGCAGTCCTCCGGCCCCTGCGGGAGCCGCGGCGACGACCCGCTCGAAGGTCGATCGGTCTAAACCGAGTAGCGCGCGCACGCCCTCCGTGACGGACGTCACATTCATCGTGCAGAGCAGAGGCAGCCAGCCACCCGTGGAGGAGCAGAAGCCCGCGATTTCGCCAGCGGGATCGACGACCGGGACGTCGGCGTGGGCGTAGATGGTGCCGCTGGTGCCGAAACTCGCGGAAACGACTCCCGGAACCACATTCCCAGTGCCGATCGCGCCCATCATATTATCGCCGCCTCCGGCGCTGACCAAGACCTCGGGCGAAAGTCCGTACCGTCGCGCGAGCTCCGGGCGGAGGCTACCCGCGGGCTGGTGGGCCTCAATAAGCAGCGGTAGCCATTCGCAGAGGTCCCGGTCGATCGCAGCCAGCGCCAAGTCGGACCACCGCCGGCGGCGGACGTCGAGCAGCGCGGTCCCCGAGGCGTCACCCGCCTCCATCGTGTACCTTCCGGTGAGGTGAAAGTTCAGGTAATCGTGCGGCAGCAGCACGTGGCGCAGACGGCGGAAATTCGCCGGCTCGTGCCGCCGCAACCAGAGGATCTTGGGGGCGGTGAAACCAGGGAGGAACCGGTTTCCCGTCGCCCGCAGCGCGCTCCGCGCACCGCCCAGCCGCCGTGTCAGCAGTTCGCATTCCTCCGTGGTGCTGGTGTCGCACCAGAGCTTTGCCGGCCGGATGACGGATCCCCGCGCGTCCAGCGGGACAAAGCCGTGCTGCTGACCCGAGACCCCAATACCGCGGATCCGCCCGCGCTCGACCGCCGCGAGGGCGGCGCGAATGGCCCGGTCCATCGCCCGGACCCAGTCTTCCGGATGCTGCTCCAGGTGGCCGACGGGCAGGCCGGGAATCAGCCGATGCGGGGCGCGCCCCTCGGCCACCACTCGACCGCGGTCCAGATCGAGGACCACCGCCTTGACGCTCTGCGTGCCGGAATCGATGCCGAGGAAGAGGGACATAGGATTATCCGATACGGGCGCCTCGACTTAAGTTGGGCAAGCCGGACTTGGCGGCAAGCTTGCCTCTCCCTCCCTTCACGCCTGAATCCCGTCACCCCATGGATCCCCTTTACCTGCTGTTACTGGGCGTTGTCGTCGTGATCGGGGGCATCGTCTGGCTGCGCCTGCATCCCTTCGTGGCGCTGCTGGCGGCCGCGCTGGCGGTGGCAGTGCTGACCCCGGCCGCCACGCTGGAACGCAACCTGCTGGCGCAGCAGAAGTCCCCCGCGGAGGCGCGGGCGCGGGCCGAGGACCCGGTGGGCACGCGGCTGGCGGCCAAGTTCGGCTCCGCCTGCGGCAACCTCGGCCTGCTCATCGCCCTCGCGTCCGTGGTCGGCGCCTGCCTCCTGCACAGCGGCGGCGCGGAGCGCGTCGTGCGTTCTGCACTCCGGACCTTCGGGGAAAAGCGTGCCCCGGCGGTGCTCGCCTTCAGCGGGCTTATCTTGGGGGTACCGGTGTTTTTCGACACGGTGTTTCTGCTGCTCATTCCCATCGCGCGAGCGCTCGCTGCGCGAACGGGGCGCGACTACCTGCTCTATGTGTTGGCGATCGCCGTGGGTACGACCATGACGCATTCTCTGGTGCCCCCTACGCCCGGCCCTCTCTTCGCGGCGACCACCCTGAAGGTGGAAATCGGTGTGATGATGCTGGCGGGGCTGGCACTGAGCGCGCTGACCGCCAGCTGCGGCCTCGCCTATGCGGCGTGGGCCAACCGCCGGTGGCCGACACCATTGCGCGCGGTTTCAGGCGAGGCGGCCGGCCTCGCGTCGCCGACCGCAGCCTTTCGCGATGAGCATCTGCCGCCGCTTGCGCTGGCACTCGCGCCGATCGTGCTGCCTGTGGTGCTGATTTCGGGTGAGACCTTCAGCGACCTCGGCCTCCTGCCGACCACCCTCGTGCCGGCGGCGAGCCTACTCGGGCACCCCAACATCGCCCTCGCCCTCGCGGCGGGCATCTCGCTGCTTACCTTAGTCACGCGGCCAGGGCTAGGGGCGGATCAAGTCCGCCGGCACGTGCAGTCGGCGCTCTCGGACGGAGGGACCATCCTTCTCATCACCGCGGCGGGCGGCGTGTTTGGGGGGTGTCTGCAGGATACTGGCGTGGGGGAACGGCTCAAGGAGCTGGCGCAGGCCTATTCGGTTGGGGTTCTGCCCCTCGCCTTCATGGTTACCGCGCTGGTGCGCGTCGCCCAGGGCTCAGCCACGGTGGCGATGGTAACCAGCGTCGGCATCGTCAGCCCGCTGGCCTCGCCCGAGACGCTCGGCTGCCACCCGGTCTACCTTGCCCTGACGATCGGCTGCGCGTCCAAACTCGTGCCCTGGATGAACGACAGCGGCTTCTGGGTGCTGTCGCGTTCGGCCGGCCTCTCCGAGCGTGAGACGCTGCGGACGATGTCGGTGATGTTCGCCCTGATGGGCGTGGTCGGCTTCCTGATTATCCTCGCGGCAGCGCGGTTACTGCCCTTGGTTTGAGTGACTGCTCAGGCGGCATCTTGGGTTGGCTCCGGCCGCCCGGCCCGTCGAAGCGTCGGACGCCGCCGGCCTGCCACCACGGCGGCGTCGATCACCACGTCGGAAACGTCGTCGCGTGACGGCAGCTCGTACATCACCTCGAGCATCAGGGATTCCAGGATCGACCGGAGCGCGCGCGCTCCGGTCTTGAGCTCGACGGCCCGCAGGGCGATGGCGTGGACGGCATCCGGCGTAAAGCGGAGCCGGACGCCGTCCATCGCGAGCAGCTTTGCGTACTGCTTCACCATCGCGTTCTTGGTGCGCAGGAGGATGCGCTCGAGGTCGGGCACATCGAGGCCGTCGAGGACCGAAACCACCGGGAGACGGCCGATAAACTCCGGGATCATCCCGAAACGGATGAGGTCCTCCGGGGCGAGCGCCTGCATCAGCTTCTCTGGCGTGGAGGCCCTCCGCTGGGCGGCCGTGCCGGCGCCGAACCCGATGCTGCTGCCGCCGAGGCGGCGCTGGACGATACCCTCCAGCCCGACGAACGCGCCACCGCAGATGAACAGGATGTTCGTCGTGTTGATCTGGACGTACTCCTGATTCGGGTGTTTGCGCCCGCCCTGGGGCGGCACGTTACAGGTCGTGCCCTCGAGAATTTTCAGCAGCGCCTGCTGGACCCCCTCGCCCGAAACGTCACGAGTGATCGAAACATTGTCGGTCTTGCGGCCGATCTTGTCGATCTCGTCGATGTAAATGATGCCGCATTCCGCCTTCTTAACGTCGTAGTTCGCCGCCTGAAGCAGCCGCAGCACAACGTTCTCGACGTCCTCCCCCACGTAGCCCGCCTCCGTCAGCGTGGTGGCGTCGGAGATGGCAAAGGGAACCTCGAGGATGCGGGCGAGGGTCCGGGCGAGGAACGTCTTGCCCGTGCCCGTCGGCCCCGCGAGCAGGATGTTACTCTTCTCCACCTCGACGTCACTGAATTCCGCCGCGGCCGCGTCCCCTCGGCCGCTATCGGCGTGGAAGCTCAGGCGCTTGTAATGATTGTAGACCGCTACCGACAGTGCCTTCTTGGCGTGGTCCTGACCGACCACGTGCTCATCGAGCGCTCGCTTCAGCTCTGCGGGCTTGACCAACCGGAACGCGGGGCGCGCCTCGTTCGCAGCCGGCTTCAGCTCCCGATCCATGATCGTCTTGCAGACGTTAACGCAGGAATCGCAGATGTAGACGCCCGGTCCGGCGATGATCTTGCGCACCTCCGACTGCGACTTGCCGCAGAAGGAGCAGAGGGACAAACGAGCGGACTTCGCCATCCGGGAAGCCTGAACGGGCGGGCGGGTGAGTCGAGGCCAGACTTGGCCCAGCCAGCCCGGCTCAGGCGGCCGACTGGACGGCGGCCTTGGCTTCCCGGGTCGAGGCGACCACGTGATCGACGATCCCGTAATCCTTGGCCTCCGGGGCGCTCAAATAATAATCGCGGTCTGAGTCGCGGCCGATTTGGTCGGCGGTTTTGCCGGTGTGGCGCGCGAGGGCCTCGTTGAGGGTCTTACGCCAGCGCAGAATCTCGCGGGCGGCGATCGCGATGTCCGCGGTCTGCCCCCCCGCCCCGCCGCTCGGCTGGTGGATCATCACTCGGCTGTTCGGCAGAGCGAAGCGCTTGCCCTTCGTCCCGGCGGCGAGCAGCACCGTGCCCATGCTGGCGGCCATCCCGACGCAGTAGGTCACGATGTCGCACTGCAGAAAGTTCATCGTGTCGTAGATGGCCATCCCGCCCGTCACCACCCCGCCCGGCGAGTTGATGTAGAGGTGGATGTCCTTCTTCGCGTCCTCCATCTGGAGAAATAGCATTTGCGCGATGACGAGGTTGGCGACCTGGTCATCGATCGGCGTGCCGATGAAGATGATGCGGTCCTTCAACAGGCGGGAGTAGATATCCATCGACCGCTCGCCGCGGCCGGTGTTTTCCAAAACGACGGGGACGTAGTAGCTCACGAGTGATGGCGGGAGCCTCAGGAGGCGGACGCCGCGACGGTAACCTTGGCCTTGGAGACCACGAAATCAACCGCCTTGTCGAAGATGATGGACTGCTGGACCGAGCGGAGCTGGGCGCGGTCGGCCCCAATGGCCTGCGCCAGCTTATCCGGCTTCTGCTGCGTGCGCATCGCCTCTCGGTAGATGAAGTTGTTGAGGTCCTCGTTGGTGACCTCGAGCTTCTCCCGCTCGGCGATGCTCCCAAGGATGAACTGCAGCTTCACCCGGTTCGTGGCCGCTTGGCGGGCGCCTTGGAAGAGTTCCTTCTTATCCTTCTTGAACTGCTCGGCCGCGACCCCGCGGCGCATGTTCTCCTCGATGAACTGCCGCAGCAGGCCCTGGGTCTCAGCGTCCACGAGCGACTCCGGCACCTGAAAGTCCACCGCCGCGGCCAACTTCTCCGTAACTTGGCGACGCTGGGCCTGACGGTTCTCGTAGTCCTTCTGGAGCTTCAAGTTGGCGCTGATCTTGGCCTGGAGGCCGGCAAGGTCATCCACCTGTTGCGCCTTGAAGAAGGCCTCCTCGAGGTCCGGAAGAACCCGCTCCCGGATCTCCTGGACCTCCACGTTATACGCGACCACTTTGCCCGCCAAAGCGGAAACCGGGGCGAAATCCGCCGGGAACGTCACGTTGACGGTCCGCTTCCCGCCGACCTCCAGGCCGGCCAGCTGGCGGCCGAGGCCGGGGATGACACCGTCGTGCTCGCCCTCAACTTCCTCCCAGGTCTGCGGCGCCTGGGCGTAAAGCGGCTTGTCGCCCGCCAGCTCCGTGATCGGCTGGCCGTCGATCGCTCCCGCGTAGGAAAGCTTGACGAAGTCGCCCTTGGCGGCGGGCCGTGCGGCCGCCTTGAAGTCGGCCCTTTCCGCCCGCAGACTCTCGATGACCTTGCTGACTTCGGCGTCAGAAACGTCCGTGGGCGCGACCTCGGTGGGAAGGTCCGTGTAGGCGGGCAGGGTGAACTCGGGGCGCACGTCGAGAATCAGCGTGATGGTCGCGGCAGCGCCGGCCTTGATCTCGCCCTCCTCGACCTTCACCACGTTGACGACGTCGAGTTTCTGCTGCTCCTGCGCGGCCTCGTAGGCCTTACGGACGACCTTCTGCTTGAGCTCGGCGGAAACTTCCTTGCCGAAGCGGTTCAGCACCATCGCCGCAGGCGCCTTGCCCGGCCGGAAACCTGGGATCCGCGCCAGCTGAGAGATCTCCCGCACCACGCCAGCGCGCTCGGAGTCGACCTCGGCCGCGTCGAGCACAACGACGATGGATTTCCGAGAGGCAGTCAGGTGATTGAGTTGGACGTTCACGGCAAGGGCAGGCTTTCGATGAAAGTAAGAAGGAAATCGTAGGCTGGCGTTCCGCTCGGTCAATGCCGATTCTCGCCTCTGGAGACCATCCGGCGCCCTTTTTCGCCGCGCGCGCCGCAGTCAGCGGGTAGCCCAAGCGGGCGACGTGTTGACGTTACGATCCCCTTCACGCGAGTCCCTGACCTCTTCCGCGCGGCTGCGGAGCAGCGGGCTGGCGAGGTATCCGCCCCGATCTGCAAGGCAAGCACGCCGCTAAATTCGCCGTGGGCGGAGCAGACCAGCTCAAGCCGGACGTCCGCGCGGGAGGGCTGCAGGGCGATGACCTTCCTGGTCACCGCGCTGCGATGAGCCCCCGGCACGAGGATCGCGAGGTTCGGCGTGGTGGCAAAGATCTCGCGCACCGCTTCTCGCGGCCAGAAGGCCACGTCAGACTTGCGGGTGGAGACCGCCAGCGAGACGTCGGGCGTCGCCGAGAATCGGAAGACCGGCGCCTGCGGATAGTTGCTGGCGACGTGCTCGCCGGGGGAGGACCCGTTACAAGCGCAATCCGGGCGTGGGTGAGGGCTTCGCGCCAAGGCAGCTGGTCGGGCTTCGCAGCGCGCTTTCGGCAGTTCAACCCATCCAGATTAGCCTTGGGGTCGGGCGCGCGCCGGCTTTCGCTCCCGCGTCACCCGATGAACCCCGCTGAACGCCGCCCGCCTGACGCGCTGCTGGTACTGTTCTTCGTCCTGGCGCTGGCTGTGGCGCTGACTTGGCTGGTGCCCGCAGGAGAATTTAAGCGGGAGCGCTCGAATGGCCGGCAGGTCGTGGTCGCAGGCTCCTATCAGGAGGTCGCGGCAGCCCCGGCCCCGTGGCACCGACTGTTTACCGCTCCGGTGGCGGGGTTCGCCGACCGGGACACGGCGCGGATCATCGCCTTTGTGCTGCTGATCGGCGGGGCGTTTGGCGTGGTCGAGACGACCGGCGCCGTCGCGGCGGGCATCGGAGCGCTGGCCCGGCGTGCGGTCCAGCATCCGGCCCGGCGGCGCTGGCTGGTTGCCGCACTCATGCTCGCCTTCTCGATCAGCGGGAACACCTTCGGAATGAGCGAGGAGGTTCTTGTGTTCGTCCTGCTCACGCTCGGGCTGGCGCGGCGAATGGGCTGGGATCCACTGACCGGGGTAGCAATTCCCTTCATCGGCGCCGGCGTTGGGTTCGCGGCCGCGGCATTCAACCCGTTCACGGTCGGCATCGCGCAGGGGATTAGCGGACTTCCGTTGTTCAGTGGCTGGGCGTTCCGGCTCGCGATGTGGGCCGTCCTCACCGCGATCGCCATCGGGTTCGTGCTGCGCCACATCTCCCGCCTCGAGGCGGCGCGGGACGCGGGCACTTGGAACGCACCGGACCCGGGCGCGGAGCCGCCAGCGCTGGACGGAGCGCGGCGGGCCGTGCTCGCGCTGTTTGCGCTCGGGATCGTGACGTTGGTGATGGGGGTGGCGCGGTGGGACTGGTACATCGACGAGTTGGCCGGTTTGTTCCTCGGGCTCGCGGCTGGTGCCGCCTTGATCGGACGAATCCGCCCGCACCGGGCGGCGGGAGCCTTCGGCGACGGCGCGCGCGCGATGGTGATGCCCGCCCTTTTTGTGGCCCTGAGCAAAGCGGTGCTCGTCGTGCTCCAGGAAGGACGCGTCATCGACACCCTACTCCACCACGCGAGTTCTGGCCTCGGCAGCCTGCCGCCGGCGGTTTCCGCTCAGGGGATGTTCGCGGTGCAGTTCGGGATCAACTTCCTAGTGCCGAGCGGCAGCGGCCAAGCGGCGCTCACGATGCCGATTATGGCGCCCCTCGCGGACCTGCTGGGCATCCCGCGCCAAGCGGCGGTGATCGCTTTCCAGCTGGGCGACGGGCTCTGCAACTTCGTGATCCCGACGAGCGGCGTGACGATGGGCGTCCTCGCGATCGCAGGCATCCCGTTCGGCGCGTGGCTGCGTTGGGTGGCCGATCTGATGCTGTGGCTGGTGGGCGCGGGGGCGATCTTCCTCTTCCTCGCCACCTCCGTGGTTCGCTGGTAAGTAACCCGCGCATTCGCGGTCACGGCGGTCAGGTGGTGCAGGCCAGGCGCGGCGACCTCCAACCAGCAAACTCTGTTGCGGCCGCCAGTGAGCACAATACTCAGCCCACGACGGATGACATTTGCAGCGAAATCCATCCGCTAGGCCTTCGCCACTTCCGGCGCACCTGTCTCGTCTCCGACCCATGAAGCTGCCCTTCCTGAAGCTCACGCTCGCTGCGCTCTCGATCGCCCCGCATCTGCCGGCTCAGGCCGCGCCTGCCGCCCCGGCCGCGAAGCCGCAGATGGCCCCGTCAGGCTGGAGGCGTCCACCGTGACGGGCCCCTATTTCAAGCGGCTCGATCAGTAGAAGGTGCTGCCCGTGACGGTCTTCAACCTCAAGGCTGCGGCGCGAGGAGACGCGCGCGGACTTCCTCGATCTCAACCCCCGCTCGGTCCGCGAGCTGGCCGCGGCGGGCTTCGCCGAGACCAAGGGCCGCGCGACCACCATCGACGGGCTCAAGCACCAGTTCTTCAGGCAGCCGAAGACCCGCCGCAGGGGCGCTTACGACAACCTGTTCCCCAGCGCCTCCCTCAAGTTTTAGGCCGGGACCAACCTCGACGCGCAGCTCGGCTTCAGCTCAAACCTCGGCCGCCCGGCCTTCCGCGACGTCGCCGGCTTGTGGGTGATCAACGATGACAACCTCCCCGTCGGCGCGCCCAACACCGGGCTACAGCCGGAAACCTCACGCAACCTCGCGGCGCGATTGGCCTCCTACTTCGAACCTGTCGGCATGCTCGCGGCGAACGTCTACCAGAACAACTTGAGGGACCTCTTCATCAACAGCCGCCTGACCGCGGCGGAGTTCGGGTACTAGGGGGATTTCGACCTCTTTAACCACGAGTTCATCGTCACCCCTAGCGCGAACCGCGTCACGGTCCGCGGGATGGAGCTGGAGTACTCGCAGAGCCTCTCGTTCCTGCGAGGCGCGTGGCGCAGGCTAAGGGTGCGCACCAGTTGCACCCGTAGCTACGCGAGCCTGCGCTGCGCGAATCTGATCCCCACTCGGTCAACGGCGGCTCCAGCTACGCCCACCGCTGCTTCAACGTGTACGCCTACGCGGCCTGGCGGGACAACTACCCGACCACTGTGACCGGCAACCCGCGCTTGTACCGGCGCCGCGCGAACGTCGACCTCGGCGGCGGCTACCGGCTTACGCCCCGCCACAGTCTCTTCTTCTCGGCCCGCAAACTGTTCAACGAGCCCTACCGAATAATGGAACAGGACGGCGCCATCGCCCCATTGGTGCAGTTCTACGAGGCGAACGGCACCAACTGGACGTTCGGCATCAAGGGAACCTACTTAGCGGCGCTCGCGGTCGGGGCCCGCTCACCCGAGGATCAAGTTGCGCCCGGTCATCTCCGGCGGCTGGGGCAGTCCCAGCAGCGCGAGCACGGTGGGCGCGATGTCCGCCAGACGGCCGCCCTCGAGCAGGCGCGTCCGGCCCGCCGCGAACTCGTCGCCCACGACGAATGCTTCGACCAGGTTCAGCGTGTGCGCGGTGTGCGGTCCGTTGACCGACGGATCCCACATCTGCTCCGCGTTGCCG
>Ga0194122_10001780_pt1 | contig 25211 bp, 18 predicted proteins | sample TA2MahCa10mmetaG_FD_155487 | JGI IMG/M metagenome (GOLD analysis project Ga0194122, IMG submission 155487) | Freshwater microbial communities from Lake Tanganyika, Tanzania - TA2015021 Mahale Deep Cast 10m | ecosystem: Environmental > Aquatic > Freshwater > Lake | place: Tanzania: Lake... | reverse complement strand
GCACTTCGTTTGTGAGGAGATCCAGAGATGCCCCGGTGCGAGAATTTGCTGCTTTGAGAAATTCCTGAACCAAAGGATCATTCGATACGGCGGGAAGTTCCGCAATCATTCTCCGGATGTCGTCCCATGTGACTTCAAGTGCTGCCATTTCGGCAATCGTTGCCGGAGGATTTCTAGAGATCTGCTCAGCATACTTGGCTCTCGAACGAAGTTGTGCAGTCTTGTTTTTAAATGCATCTTGTTGCTCTGCCTGGGCAACTTGGTTCATATCAACCGTCGGGCGTGCTTTTGGCAGATATAGTTCCCACGTTTCAACTGCCGCGGCACCTCCATCCTCAATAAACTTCTCAAAGGCCTTTTTCAAATTGGAAAAATCCCGTCCTCGGGTAATGCTAAGTGGATCGGAGTTTAGTGCCTCCCGGATCGCCTGAACTCTCTCTACGCATTTCGATGAGTCCAGTTTGCCCATGATCTTCGAGCGACCTGCAACCGCTTTCAGAGAATCTGACACCTTCAAGACATCGTCGCGCAGATTGATCAGTTCCGCACGCCGTGCTTCGAGTTGTTCAACGATTTTCTCCCGCTCTTCGGCCTTCGCGACCTCTTCGAGTTGCATCCTGAGTTTCTTGCATTCTTCAGCGATCATGCGTTTTCCTTTTGGTATGGGGTTACCGCATCTTCGAGTTCTCTTAGAATCTCATCAACATTCGCTTTCTTCATTTCAACCACCTCGGGCGTCCACGCCAGAATCTGGCCTTGGGCCTTGTTTGCCCGTTCTTTCAGAAACCTTGAACATGTTTCAGCAAATTCCACAAGTACTGCAAACGTGTCGATGTCCAGCCTGGCAATCGCACTCATTCGCATGGGCAGATCATCGCTAGAAGCAATCGCGTCGATTTGCTCCCCAACATCCTTCACCCGTGCCTCTTTGAACTTTTCGGCGAGTTTTCGCACCTGACTAACCGGAACATCGCCCTTCAGCCCACGCTGCTCTGAAAGTGAACAGACTTCTTCCAAGTCTTTAAGCAACTCGTTCTTGTTGTACTCCTTGCCAAGTTCCGAAATAACCAGTTCCGACTGCTGAACAATCCACTTTCGGCGGTTCTCTATCTTGGAATCACCAAACCGTACGATCAAATTGACGTGCCTGTCTATGGCCTTCAATTCTTCAGGAGCACTGTTTGGAATCGCCGGGAACTTTTCAGTGACTTTCCAAGTCTTTCGGAAGTTCTGCACCACATCCAATAGTTGTGAGGCATCCACGGCGTGTGGCGTCTTTCCGGTCCCCTGAAAGGCCGCGAGACGTTCGAGCAACTCGTCCTGCAACAGCCTTCGATTGGCTTTCAGTTCATTGAGGAAACCGGTCCACTCCGAATCGTCGTTTGGCTCCCCTTGCTCTGCCGGTGCGCCAAAAATCGCATCGACTTGGCTGGCATCATCTGACTTGTGGGAATGCTCCACACTCAGCAATCGAGCCTGCCACAGTAACGCAGGAACCAACGACGGCACCGGACACCCGTCGACATGTTTGTATTTTCCTCGAATCCACCGAGTCGCATTCTCCAGATGCCCCTCAACGAAATTTGTTACCGCGATGTAGTCCTCATCGGCAAAATCGTAGTTCCATCCGTCGTGATGTTCATATCGCAGCATCGCTCGAATGGCCGCAAAGATATGGTTTGCGATTTCAGTGTCGCTGAAACTTTCGTCGCTCGCTACAAGTACAAATGCTCGCTCCGGGTCTGGGGGGTTTCCTCTGGCTCTGGGGAGGTAAATGCTTGTCGCATAGGTCGCCGTTGAGGGCCTGATGGGGCGGAGCAATTCAGCCTCCCAATTTATGGAATGCAGAATGTGCACATTTATCCAACTGCGAATTCGGTTTGCATCCACCTGACCGAGAACGCCGCCTCCACGCCATTCGTTAAGCTTGTCAACAAACTGCCGAATCGCGGGCGGTTCGCGATCAACGGCGGCGTCGACCTCCTCTGACGACTGGTACCTGGTGTCTGCGACCACAGCCTCTTTTTCACTGCTCAACGGCTTTAATCGCTCCGGAGTTAGCGTCGTTTTGCTGCCATCAAGGTGCGGAATACCGAATGACTCGAAAACACCCGAGGGAATTGTCGCATCCGCCAATCTTTCCGGCTGCCCTCCCCAAAACTGCAACAAGTACAAATATTGATCTCTCCGAAATGGGTCACTCACCTTTCGAGAAACCTCTGCGGTTAGGTCTGCCGAAATTCTTGTTTTGGGATAGCCGAGAAACAGCTGCGGCGGAAAGGTTTGTCTTTCAAAGTTGGCTCTTCCATCTTTCACTACCGGCAAAATGATCTCGTTGATCACACTCCGAGGATGAAACTTCAGACGGCCCTGCTGATCTCGCAATCGCCAATCGGCGATGGTGCAAATAGCCAAATGATTGAAAGGAAAGAGACTGTATTCGTCGGCAGATTGTCCAAAACTCGCAAGCAAACCAAGTTCATCTTGTTCTGGAGCCAGATACTCCATGGCGTTAGGTGCCTTTTTTCCGACATTCTTTAAATCTTTGTAGTGGGTTTCCAGCCTTGTTGCGCCGATCCTCGCTGCGTTTACATATGCCGCAACAAAATTGCCAATTTGATTCTTGATGCTGTCTTCGGACTCCCCCTCGCCCGATTCGATCCACCAACCGTGAACTGCTCGCGTCTGGACAGTTTCAAGGTTTGCCGAGAAGAAATAACCGTCAGTCACAGCGAGCGCGGTTCTGATCGTACAGGCTTCAGACTTACCTCCCGCTTGGCCTTCCCGAAGCATTGCATCCAGAAGTGCTCGCTGCACACCGGCAAGAACAGCAAAATCCTCAACCAGCAGAACCAATTCGCGTCCATCCGCAAGGAGTTGTCGCCGAACCTCGTAGAACAGTTCCGATAAAGACGTGTCTGCTGGGGTCGCCAATGGCGCGATTGCGTCGTCGACGATGCCATTGAAAAGTGCAACAGCTTCTTCCAGCAATTTGGTACTTGTCGTTCGCTGAAGTTTCTCCAAGTACTTTCCAGCAATGGGTCCTGCCTCTTTAATTACACTCGCGAGCTCATTGGGGATCAGAAAGTCCGCGTTCTCGAACTGACGCCGTGGCGAATTTGTCTCGGAAGTGTCTTTAGTCAGGTGGCGAGAAAGCTCCGAGATGATACCGGCTCGAGATGGTGTCCCCTGCATGAACAAAACCTCTGTCGCAGGATCCTTGAGCAGCGAAGGCAAAGCCCTAGGGTCGCCATGTCCTATCCATAATTGATCCAGTTTGCTCAGTTCTCCGCCTGTTTCTCGGACCTTTTGTTTTCGCTCTGAAGCGATAGCGTGATTTCTTTCAATCGCCGTGAGCAACTCGGCGCGAATTCGCTGTTTCGCACCAATGTCATCCATTTGTTCTCGAGCAGCTTTTAATTGCGCGCGGATTTCTGCGTATCGTGCGCCTTCAAGCCCATCCAGAATTCTACCAAGCACGGATTTCAAGCTGGAACTCTTGGGAATTAGTATGACATGCCGCTTATCACGATCCTCACGTTGCCGAAGCTGAATCTTGAGCCAGCGAACCAAGTGTGACTTCCCGATGCCAGACTCGCCTAAAATTGGAAGAATTACACGGCCACTGGGCTCGTCACGAAGAAACTCCTTGAGGAGTTGACTCTGGGTTCTCTTTTCGGATTGCGAGGTATTGAAGCTGCGGCGAATGAAACGCATCTCTTGATGCACGGCAAGAAACACCGCGTCTGACGGATTCTCCGCCTCGGGTGTGATGCACTGCAAACAGTCCGCCTCAGTAGGCCAGAATCTCAAAAGATTCATGTCTCATCTCCGATTTGAACATGGGTGACACTTTGAACAGGACGTTCACCACGTCCGATAAGTCGCAATTGTGTATCGGAATCCGAACGCTTTTCCAGTCGAAGAACACCTTGCGCACTTAACCGCAGCAGAGCACGTGACAATGACGTCGAAACGTCGATTGAGGATGGAGCCTTCCACTTCTCTGGGCGAAGCTTACCCTCCACTTCCTGGCGATATTCACCACCATCGAGGACCGGGACAGACTCAGACAGACGATCCAGAAATTCCCTGATGGGCAGGTCTTTCTCCTTCAGAAGCAGTGCCTTCGCGACACCCAAAACTGCAGGTGTGGGATCCGTTATGTAACCGCCCGACGCCTTTCCTGACTCAAATCGACCGAAGACGAGAAATGTTGCCCAGGAGACATAACCTGCCCAACGGGTATCGTTTTGAAACAGAATCACTTCAGCTGAACTCGCCTGTTCGAGGGCCTTTGGTTCAACTTGATTGGTATAAGACGTTGGAATGAACTGGTGAACATCCTGGGCAAGCATCCACGAAACAGCACGTGAAAAATCTGCTGATCTATTCTCTTCATCACTCCAGAAGTTCTTGTTATTCACGCGAGAAAGTACAGTCTCCCGAGCAGTTTCGGCAACTGCACCTGCAGTTACATGTGCCTTTCGCAGCCTCAATCGGTAATCCTCAGCGACTTTTACTTCGTCTTTTTCGGTTAATGTGAATAACCCAAGTTCTATCCATCGGTTGAGCGTCTTCGTGGCCATATCCTGCCTTCCATCACCAAGCGATTTCGGGCTGCAGATATCAAGCAGTTTGTTCTTTGACATAGTGCCGAGCATCACACTAGTTCGCACCAGCGCGACTAAGACGCTAACAAGCCCATCACTGGGGCGGTTCAAAATGCTCATTACTGCCCTAACCTCTGGATTAAGTCGTAGTCCCGAACATGGTGATGCGTGCTAAAGAATTGTCGCCCTGTTTCTGGCTCAATTGCATCTTCGGGAGCAAATATAATGTGGAATGGTCGCTCCATATTGACAAGTGCTCGAGGAATGTTGGGCGTCTCCCCAGCAAACAGAAACGTTGCTCGCGGCACGCGAAGATCGTTTTTTTTATGATCGTGGGAAGTCAGCAAATTAGACACGACGAAGCGGCGCGGTGAGAATTCGTGAAGTCGTTTCCAGTCACGCTTGGTTTTCCAGTGCTCAGGCACAGCAACTTCATCAACACCTCTTGCGACGAGTTGCTGGATAAAATCAAAGCATAACCGTACGAGATCGCGTTCATTGAATGATTTGTCCACTCGGACAAAAACTACAGGAGACTGAACGCGAAACAGTGACTGCAGATCCTTTACGTCACCATGGTCTATGCATTCGACAAGGTCGGGTTCGGGATGACTGAACCGCAGGCTTGCTTCGACTTTGTTTGCTCTACACACCGAACAACCCGAGCACCAATGTTCAGGTGAAGGACCGCCGTTGTTTGTTCGTACGGTGTAAGTCTCTTTGAGAAGTCCGCCGATCTCAGTCTTGCCAGCCAGAAGTTGATTAATCCGATCAAAGGACTCAGTGCTTGCCAAGTGCATTCGAAGTCGCTCGGGTTGAATCACCGTGTCCCAAAGATGCTCATCACGATGCCCTTCTTTGAGGACTGTCAGATACGCCGTTGCAAAAAACTCGTCCATGATCTGTTGTCGTCGCGATTCAAACTGCTCATCAGTTTCACCATCAATGCGTTCGACACTCGGAGGTTCCTGTGATTCCAAACGTATAATTCCCGCTCTGTTTAACAGCACTAATGTGCGAAGATTCCAAGCCACATTTGCATCACTATCTTGCTGAACGTGAGTCGGTCGAGTCCGAAGGCTTACTTGCCATACTTTCTCTTTACTCAAGAACTTGCCAGCGTCGATCATATCAACCCAACGGTCTCGTCCCTTTTGCAAAGAGATGATTCGCTCCTGACTGATTGATTTGGCCGTCGACCTGTCCGCGTCGTCACATGGCAAAAGAAAGGAGACCGAAGCGAAACCATCTCGCCCAGCACGTCCAACCTCCTGATAGAAACGATCAATAGATTCTGGAATACAAGCGTGGATCACCGCACGAACATCAGACTTGTCCATGCCCAAACCAAATGCGGAGGTTGCGACAACGCAATCAATTCTCCCAGACCGCCAAAGATCAATCACACGCTCCCGTTCTTGATTGGAGGTTCCACCGTGAACACAACCACAACGCTTAATGCCCAATTCATGAACTGTTCGGTACCACGCATCAGCATCGCGTTTGGTCGTTACGTAGAGCAAAAAGGGACGCGGTACAACCCTAATAAGTTCGATAACTTTTTGATCACGCTCAATCTTCGTCTGAGAATTTGATAGCCAGTACTCGGGTTCTGGACGCAGAGCGACAGCGTTGACTGAATCAAACATTCCATCTGAAAAGAGAGTCTCAAGCACATCAAAACTCTCCTGCGTTAAGGTTGCAGACAATAGTAGTGTTTTGAAGGCCAAGCCGGGCGGGCAGCGTTTGACAAGATCTCGTCGCAAACCGCTCATCGCTTGAAACTCGGGGCGAAAGTCGTTGCCCCATTGCGCAACAAGGTGAGCTTCATCCACGACAAAGTACCGGAGTAACCCTAGTTGAGCGGTTTGATACAAAACTCGACTGAGTGAACCAACGAAACTCTCCGGTGAAGTGATAAGAATTCGTTGGGAATTCAATCTCAGTCGCTGAGCAATTGACTTTCTCGCGTCGTCAGACAATCCACTGTGCCAAGCCATTTCCGTTGGAAGTCCGCCGGGGACGTGGGGATACTTTTCAAGAAGTTGCCTCTCTTGATCGATGGCCAATGCAATAGTTGGCGTAATCATCACCGTAAGTTCATTAGGATTGCTTAGCAGTGCCGGTGCCCACGCAACAAGACTCTTCCCAGTCCCGGTCGGCAAGTTTACCACCAAGGTCGCCCCGGGCTTTAAAAAGAAGGCAGACCTAATCGCTAGCCGCTGTCCGGGCCCTTGGTATCCGGAAAACGGAAGTTTCAGACCATGCTCTAAAGCTGTGTCGAGTGCGAGATGTGGTGAAGTCGGCCAGTCGTTTCGGCGGAACTCCTCACGAAAACTTGCGATGAACGGTCCACACCTTTCACTGTCCGGTAACCACCGCGCCGACCAATTCCGGGTTGCTTTCACCAAGTATGTTGCAAAACCTTTACCAACAACCTGGACGTCCGATGCCTTCCACAGTTGCTCATCAGGCCAAGGTTTCAAGGTTGGAACTGTGAGGATATAATTTGTGCCATCAGCGCCGACGAGCACACCCCTTCGTAATACATGCCGGACCAGTCCAGCAAGATCGCCGGGCCCAACGGACTCTTGATCATTACAGAGCGACAAGACCGCCCGTCGCAGTTGCTCACAACTACGATCCTGGAGCGATTGCTGAAGCCCATGCGTGTTCGGCAGTTCGCGAAGAGCCTCTTGAATCAGGTCAAAGTCGCTCAATCTGCATCCTCAGTATTACGTTCTGTTCTGGTGAAGGGGACTTGATTTGATAGAAACACTGCACCGACGGAATCAGCCCGGACTTCCGGGTTGCGAAATGCTTCCACCTGCGCCTCAAAAAACTCAACCTCAAAGGCTAGTTCCAATTCCAGCGATGATTTCGAATCACCAGTTGCCATCGCCAGTCGTGACCGGTATTGCTGTTGTATCTGGCTTGCCTTTCGTTGCGCCTCTGTCACACATTGTTCCGACCATTCAGGCAATCTCGACTGCTCCCTAAGCAGTTTTTCTGAGCGTTTACGAGATGCAAAACAACGATCCTTCCACAAGGACATGTCGTAAACAGACGATGCCGAATTCCAGCGACCTCGATTGAGGTTGAAGTCTTGGCTACCGGGAATACGACTTTTGTTGTATGGTGGTTCGAGCAGCGCAAGTCGCTCTTTGTCCACTACTCGCTCCAGATCCGCATCAAGCCACATCGGAGTAAATCTGCGTCTCATGATTGCCCAACTGCGACGCATCAACGCCTTGTGGCTTACCCCTGTGTAACGATCGCACAGTTCATGAAACGGACGCGGGTCTGGCGAAACGATGTAATCGAAGCGAAAATAGACTTCTGGGTCGTCAATTGGCCGGTAGTTGTCCAAAAAACGCCAGAAAGCATAGCAAACGCCGCGATCATCCCATCGAGTAAAGGCTTCAAGTGCGTCCACAAACGGATCGCCAATCCGCAAAAGCCTACACGAGCGTTTCTGCGCCACAACTCGATCGAACGAAAACGGTACGGTCGCAAAACGAGTCTGATCTCGAGCGATCAAGGTATCGTCAATTGCACCGAAAAAAAATCTTTGAAACTCAGCCGCCGGTATCAGAGTATCTCGTCCGGGATGCCGTTGCTTTCCAGAATCATCCTTACGAGTGAATTCGTAGGAGAATACAGCGTCGACTCGCGATTCTTCTCCGCGACATGAGAAGTGCAGATCACGCACGACCCAGTTCTGAAAAATGTCGGCAGCCTTCCTCGAAAGCTTGAAATCCAGATCTTGTAAGTCGTTCCCGATCGCCTGCGCGAATAACTCCGAGTCAAATGAGTCTAGGTCATCTTGAGCACGAATTCTTTTGAACTCTGTTGTAACAGTTCCATCGTCACCGCTGAGCACGCCAGATGATTCACGGATCGCATCGGCTCCGGAATCAAGGAACTGCCCCCAAAGGTCATGCATTGATTCCTCGATAACATATTGCAGACTGGCAATCGAACGATTGAAGACTGCTAGAGCATTTTCAAGAAGTTCAAACCATGCATTCTGAACTCTTGATCCGCTGCAGACCAAAGCCACAGACTCAATCGGTTTTCCTGATCCAAAACGATCAAGCCGTCCCATTCGTTGTTCGATGCGATTCGGTGAGAACGGAAGATCATAGTGAATAGCGGCCACGACACGCCGTTGAAGGTTCAAACCCTCTTCGGCGGAGCGATCACAAACAAGGACGTAGCTGACGCTCTCATTTTTGAACTGCGTCCACACCAGATTTGATGGCGAATGTCGAAGCACCCTGCCCGGGACGAGTTTTCGATTCAAGAAAGCAGCAATTCGATCTCCAGTTTCTTTGGTATTAGCAAAGACAACATAAGATTTTCCAGAAATCTCTGATCCAACTAGCGCGAGCAGTGTGTCTAACTTTGATCTCTGATTACATCCTTGTGCTGCTCGGCGGACTTGTTGCAGAGCGTCAAATTCACCTTCGCAAATTGATAAAGCGTCCGCGGGATTACAAGTTGCATCAGCGAGCCTTTGGTCAGCAAACTCAACTACTTGGCAGGGATCGCAGGCTGCTAATTCTTCCATGCTTCTTGTAAGCTTGGCGGCTGCGTTCTTTTTAGTTGCGTCTGCGGAATAGAGTGCTGCAGACAGTGTAAGTCGCCAAGCTTCGATTGCATCGGCTAGATCTCGCTCAGATTCGCAGTCATAGTCAGCTTTCCGAACTCCACCACGGCCAGGTAGATATACTGCCGTCGCATCGTTCCTGCGGTTGCGTAGAATGCGTCTGTGCAGACGCCACATGTCGCTGACATGCGAGCGGATAGACCGAATCAGTTCATTGCGGTCTGGGTCTTTTTCGTTGACATCATTTTGAATCAATTCAATGAGTCGACTTTGTTGTGTCAGGAATTCCTTATCTTCAGACAACAACTCACCAAGGACTTCGAGTGTGTCAGCAAGGAAGAAATTTGATTCATCTTCGCGAAGGTCTGCCATCCTTTCGGCAATCTCTTGCCTCAGCCTAACTCGTTCCTTGAATGATTGAATATCCTCCAGTCTGTAGACCTGCGGATCAAGGAGATGAAGCATCGCGAGGAATGATCGCTCATTATGAAGAACGGGTGTCGCCGACAACAGGAGCACTCGTCTCCCAAGTTCCCCCGCGGCGGCCTGCACAGCATCGAAGATACTCTTTTCGATTGCGTCGGACGACCAAGCCCATGAGCACAGGTGATGGGCTTCGTCTATGACCATCATGCGGGTTGATCGAATTCGACTGGCGATTCCTATTTGATCGGAGATCGAAAAAACGTGAATACTCTTGCCAATCAGTGCCCCAAGGTGGAAACGATGAGTCAACTCTTGCTTCCACTGGGTCAATAAGGATTCGGGAACAATAATGATCGTCTCGTGATCTTCGGGCTCGTCAAGCGTGAACTGCCGAATCAGGACGCCTGCCTCGATGGTTTTTCCCAAGCCGACTTCGTCAGCCAGCAGGTATCGTTGAAACGGATCATGCAATACCCTATGAACTACCGCAGCCTGATGGGGAACAAGCTCTATGGAAGAGGAGACTAGAGCTGGGAGCCCTTGATTGCTCGCATGTTGATCAAGTAGATGACGCACGAATTCAGACCGTGCCTGGTGCCAGAATGCTGTTTCGTTCAATTGAAAAGCAAGATGATCGATCGGAGAGGTAATGGGCAGGCGACACCGAACTTGTAGGGCATCAGAGCAAACGAACCGTTTCTTGCCGTTGGGGAAGCCGATAAAATATTCATCCCTGTCAGGATGGTATGCCAAGACCCTGCCAATCTCCCAAACATTTTCGTCCGACAAGTGATGATAGACCCGGGTTTCGCTGCCCAAACAAACGCGTTTGACGCTGCCCGTGGTTACTGTCTTTTCAATGGATTCACCATCGGTCGGCGATCCAAAATACCGAATACTGCAGCGATCACCTCTCACTCCAAGGAGTTTACCAACCCCAAGTTGATTCTCAGAGGATTCAACGAAGGGTTGTTTTGAAGGGCGGGACGACGACATTGCGAGTTCCAAGTGTTGAAGTTGTCTTCGGAATCCTTTATTTGCAAAACCACTGCGTCCCTAACTTCACTGACGCAGCCTTCGTTCCCCTGTTAGTGTAAAAAAGTGTTCAACGCGATGAAAGTCAAGCACCCGAGGGTGCCAAAGCATGGTTTACTACATTTCAGTGGCGAGCATTCGCCAAAGTGCCACTAATCGTGATTAGGTGGCTTGATCCGGGACTGCTCGCTCGGTATGCCATAAAGTTTCTGGAGACATTGCGGGAAGAAGTGATGCGCGGTTATCGGTTAAAGTCCTGCTGGATTCTCCTTCCCGGCGACAATCAGGCAATGATTGAGGGTAAGCCCGTTCCTCTGATCGGTCCAGGACACCGTGCCCGCATCCCGGAGAACTGGCTACAGAACCTCCATCGCGGATGTGCGGCGGAGATTGCATAGTGAGAAAGAAGAACGATTCACTCCTGTATCCGTTGCAACATGTTTCCATTCGAGTTCCATGGCATGACAATGGATGGACCGGCAGCGTCTGCAAGAATCCAAAACTCAATACAGCATGTCTGAAGCTGAAGGGAATTGCGGACAGTAAGAATGACGATGACGAGCATGGACTGAGAGAGCAATCCATCGAAGACTTGATCGAAAAAGGTGTGCGTCTCCCTCCATGCATCAAGGAGCGTGCCACGTTCATGGCTGACTTTGCATTCAGCCGAACCGCGGAGCATCCGTACTCGCACTCAAGTCCGGAGACGCACGGGCATTTTCGGCCGACAGAACTTCGACATACCGCCTACTCCGCAGCAGCAGTCCCATTCCTGTGGATGATGAAGGATCAGGTCTGGGGCGATACAAAGCAGAAGCTGAACGGAATGGTTCGAAAATACCCGCTGGATGAGGTGAGTCAGGAAAACGAACCGGAACTGAGTTTTGACACCAACTGGGTTCAGGATTACAGCAATCATACAGCGTTGCTTGATTGTTTCTGGAAACACGTTCGTCCTGAAGACTCTCTGGTGTTCTTCTATGCCAAACAAGTGCCGTTAGTTGAAGACACGGGGAGGCGAGTTTTGATTGGCGTTGGCCGTGTTAAAAAGCTTGGCCCACTGACGGAGTACAAATACGACGGCTCACCCGAGGGCAAGCTCCGGAGTATGCTGTGGGAACGAATGGTGACGCATTCGATCCGCCCCGACTTCTCGGATGGATTTTTGATGCCCTATCAGGAGGCTCTGGAAAAATCTGACGAAGGTCGTGCGTTCGATCCGGCAGACGTTGTTGCCTTTGCACCAGAAGATCGGTTTCAGGAGTTTTCATTCGCAACTGAGCACGTTGGCAACGATGCGGCGATCAGTGCGTTACTTTCCCTGCGTGACGCCCTGCGTCGCTGCTCTGAATCTTTTGGATACAACGCTGCGGCTCATGAGCGATGGATCGACAAAGAACTAGGCAGACTCTGGAAGAAACGAGGTCCATTTCCAGGGCTTGGTCCCGTCCTGTGTGCGATGGGTGTCGAACTAGGCAACTTCATCGCTCAGCACCTGGTCGACAAAGTTGGTGATGACGGAAATCCGTGGCCAGCGTGGTTTGAACTTTTGGACGCTCCCGCCAAACACCTGCCTCCGGAACTAGCACGCCACATCGACAAGACGATCGCTTCTTCATGGAAGAAGATGTCAGGCAAGCGGCGAGCGTTTCTCGAATTGCTCAGTCGATTCGCTCTGTCCCAGGATCAGGCTGCCGTACTGGCAACGGAAGAGGGGCGAAAGGATTCCGGGATCAACCTCAGTGATGAAGAGATTGTAGAGAATCCGTATCTGATCTATGAAACCACGCGTCTGACTCAGAATCCAGTGTCCGTCGGAATTGTTGATCGAGGCATGTTTCCAACGGCCTTGATTCGGAAGAATTACCCGGTTCCTGAGCCGTCTCTAGTTCAGACACCCGTGGATGCTCGCAGGCTGCGAGCACTGACGATCCGGCTTCTTGAAAAGGTCACAGACGATGGACACACGTTGCTGTCACGGGAACGAGTCGTCAGTGAACTGCGTCGCTGGGATGAGAATCGAAACGATGAAATGCCAGCCCAGATCACAGGAGACCTGATGGCCGTCGCGGAAGAAGAAGTCTTCGATGGTCACATCCGAATTGTGAGCATGGCAGATGAGTCACCTGCGTACCAACTGGAGCGGTTGGCGGCAGCCGGCGAGCTGATTCGTCGGACCATCGAGAAAAGAATCGAGGCAAAGCGACATGTCCTCAAAGTGGACTGGCGACAGCAGCTGGACGCATTTTTGGTCGCCAATAAGGCCCCACTGCCAGATGATCCCGTTGAACGTGAAGTCGAAGACCGAGCAAGGCACGAGAAAACAGCGGCCCTCGAAGAACTGGCCGCTTCCCGGTTCAGTGTCCTGATTGGTCGAGCTGGTACGGGCAAGACAACGCTGCTCTCTGTGCTGTGTGCTCAGCCGCAGATTAACGAGGCGGGTGTTTTGCTGCTAGCCCCGACAGGAAAAGCACGGGTCCGGATGGAAGATGTCGCCCGGCGTGCCGGTATCACGAACAGCAAGGCAATGACCCTTGCTCAGCACCTGAGTGACTCTGGGCGCTACGAAGGCGGAACTCAACGATATCTGTTGACTGGCGAACCTGGCACGGTTGGCGAAGGCACGGTCATCGTCGACGAATGCTCGATGCTCACCGAAGAAATGCTGGCGGCATTGATTGAGTCGCTTCGCAAAGTGGATCGGCTGATTCTGGTGGGTGATTATCGACAACTGCCGCCGATTGGAGCCGGACGGCCCTTTATTGACATCGTTTCGCTGCTTCAGCCTGAGGCTTTTGAGGAAGCAAAGCCACATGTTACTCGTGGCTTTGCCGAGCTGATGATCCCCCGGCGTCAGGGAACTGCAGAACGCGACGATTTGCTGCTTGCATCGTGGTTCGGTGGAAACGAAACCAGTGCAGGCGATGATGAAGTTTTCCAGATCCTGTCAGGAAAACGCACGAGCGAAACGGTTCGGTTTGAGTCCTGGGAAACTCCAGACGAACTTCAGAAACTCATTCCTCAAGTCCTTCGAGAAACTCTGGGCAATGCTGATGGACTGGAAGACTGGCAGGCCCTTTGTAGGTGGCTTGGCGGCAATCAGGATAGCAATGGATCATTCTGGTTTAACAACAAATGGGGACAGAACGAAGGATCGGGCATTGCTGCCGAAGCGTGGCAAATCCTCAGCCCTGTTCGCCAAAAACCATGGGGTGTTGACGCCCTCAATCGTTTTGTTCACAACCACTATAAGGCTCGCCAGATCGAACAGGCTCGTAATCCGGGCCATTTTCGGAGTATCCCTTCGCCCAAAGGCGACCAGCAGATCATTTACGGCGACAAGGTGATCAACAATCGTAATTGGCGAGTTTCGACGAAACGCATGTACCCCACTCCGGAGGCCGCAGGCTACCTTGCAAACGGGGAAATCGGAGTTGTTGTCGGTCACCGCAAGACAAAGAAGAAATACTGGACGCCCAAAGACCTCGAGATTGAATTCTCCACTCAGCGAGGAACGGTCTTTAAGTTCTACAACAGTGATTTCAAAGATGAAGGCGATTCCGCGCTGGAACTAGCCTACGCACTCACGGTCCACAAAGCTCAGGGCAGTGAATTCAAAACGGTTTTTCTCATCCTGCCACGATCGCCGCTGATGGTCACTCGGGAATTGCTGTATACAGCCCTGACCCGACAGAAGGACAGAGTTGTCGTCCTGCTTCAGGGGTCTGCAACTGACTTGCATCGATTCAGCTCCGAGGTTTACTCGGCTTCAGCTAGCCGCCTAACGAACCTGTTTCGACCGCCGAAACCAGTCAGTGTCAAAGGGAAGTTCCTGGAAGAACGACTGATTCACAACACGACCAGTGGAGTTCCGGTTCGCTCCAAATCCGAAGTCATCATCGCCAACCTGCTGCATGCAAAGGGAATTGATTTTCTTTATGAAGAACAGCTGAAAGTAAACGGACAATTGGTCGACAAGTTTCCCGACTTCACAATCTATGACGATAGCACAGGCATCACTTATCTTTGGGAACACCTTGGAATGCTCCACGACCCTGGTTACAGGCGGCGCTGGGAAGAAAAGCAGCAGTGGTATCAAGAACACGAGATTCTTCCATGGGACTCCGACGCGAAAAAAGATATTCGGCTAATCACAACTGAAGATGATTCGAGAGGTGGAATCGATGCGGCAGCAATTGATCGCGAGATCAGGGAAGTGTTCTCGTGATAATACTGCGCGGCGGAAGATCCCGCCGTCGATGGCATTCTCACCCATCTGAGTCGTCGCCTCTGTGCGGTGTTTGTTTACGAGAAAGTGCAAGTCATCATGAGACTCAAAAAGGGGGAAGACATGAAAAGCCGAATGCGAACTCATCTTGCCATGCTTGCCGTGATTGCCTTGACTCCAGGCTGCAATTCAAAACCATCAGCGTCTGAGAAACCAGCTCAACAAGGATCGGTGAATGCTGTGCAGATTGCCGTCCAAAATGTGGCTGAAGAGCTTACGGCATTGTCAGGCAAGACGGAGACCTTCGACAGAAAATTGGCTGCCGTTACAGAACGATTGACTGCGATGACAGGAGATGGCTCCTCCGGAGAAAAGCTGGTGCAGTTTGAAGAGCGACTCAGAAAAGCCTCGATGGCAGAGCTTGACGGCATCGTGAAAGAATATGAATCGTTTCGAGAATCGCTCAAGACTTTGGAGGCCATCGAACTGACTGAAAAGCTTGCAGCCATTGACTGGTCGATTGCAGTGCAAAGACGGTTGACCACTTCCATGACTTCGGACCAGTTGCTCGAACTGGAAACACTCATGCAACAAGTCCCGCGAGTATATGCTGGGACGACCGCTGACAATTACTCACAACAGATAGGCAAAGAAATTGTTCAATTTGCAAATGCAGTCCTCAGCAGGGAGCCGCCAGATGCTGACGAGCTGGAAGTAGCTCTGGATTTACTCGAGCCGCTTGAAACGGAGAATAGAGCGACATCGGAATCAACTTCTGAAATCAAAAATGCACTCACAACACGACTTGAGCTGGCAATGAAAAATGATTCGCATTCTGAATTCCTCCGGCAATTGGACAGCATTCGAGAGCAACTGGCTGCATCTCAAAAGATCTCTGATACCGATCTGCGTCTCGCTGCATTTATGGGCCTGAATCAAGTGATCGAGACCGTGAGACTTCAGAGGATCTTTGACGGATTCGATGAAAAATCAGCTGACCTGGCTGACCTTAAAAAACAGGTGGCAGCCTCTCTCGAATCTCTTGGGAAGGATCAGCGAGCGAAATTTGCAAAGGCGCGAATGCGATATCAGTCATGGACACTGAAAGAAATTGCAAAGATGAGAGATTTTCTCGATGGGAAAAAGGTTGATGAGGAGATCGTTCGTCTGAGTACAAGTGCTAAAGAGAGCGGACCATTCTTTGTTCCATGGGCGGACTTTTCAGGAGTAAAGCAACTGCTTCAGAGTGGAATTGGACAACTGGCAGATGACAAGCAACTAAGTCCGGAGCAGAAGAAAAAGATAGGCCCCTTCGTCAACGACAACACGGATAAGCTCATCGCGCAGGTTCGCCACGATGCTGCGGTCCGACACATACTCCACATCGATCAGAATCTTCTGGAACCGCCTGTGGCAAAGTTTTACAACGAAGCATTCGAAAAAGTGTGGGCGGATCTGAAGGACCGCAGTGATCTGCAGATGTCGATGGCCCAAAAGACTGCTGAAATTCAAAAGCGTTCCGTTGATGCTTTTATGGAGTCGGGCAATGAATAATTTCAACGATAGAATCTCACGAGCATTGCTATGTTGTCTTTCGCTCATCTGTGCGCTCGAATTCCAAACAAGGCGATCGCTCGGGCAGGAGACATTATCACTTCCCTACCGCACTCCATATTCCGAAGCGAAGCGCGTGATTTCAACATCCTTTGCTCCGGATGTCAGTATGGATCAGCGTCGGCAGGCTGTACTGAGTGCTGCCGAAGTTGGTTACGGTCGCAGGTTAGCAGATAGGCTCAGAAATCCCGTTAACGTCCTGGCCAAAACCCCCGGTGGACTGGGTCTCGCACTTCGAATGACTGTTGATAATCGGTCAGTTAAAAAGGGGGCTTTGAGGGCCGCACTGGTTGCCGGCGCCCTCGACGCCGACCCACGTTTTCAGGTGATTGCGCTCGATCAGCCCGTTCGAGATGGATCTGGCAGGCTGATAACTGATCGCGACATCCTTTACAGGCATCGGGGGACTGGCGCTTTGGGGCGAATGGAAGTCAAAGACGTGAGCGTTGTATCGCAAAAAAAGAAAAAAAACATGCAGGAGTACAAACGGCAAATTCGCGAGATGGGGTTAGAACAACGGAAGACTGGGCAGCGGCAGGCTTTTGTCAATCGTCGTACTGTCATCCCGGAACTTCAGGAATACGCGAAGCAACATCAAGTCACTGTTTACGAAAACGTCGTCACATCCGACACAAATGCTGCAAGGAACGGCACAACACCAGTTGCGGACGTCATTGATGACATTGAGCGCAGCGCTCGATTGTCGTTCCGCATACGGGCGACGGCAGCCGGTTTCGGTGTGGTCATGTCTGCAATCGAGACACCGCGGGCCTTCAAAGCCTGGAGAAGCTATGTTCAGGGAGATGGATCACTCAGTGAGGCTGGATATCGAACGCTGTCGGTTGCTGCGGGGGGATCTTTTGCTTCGTCTGGAGTGGCATCTACGATCGCATCCCGAATCGTTGCGTCCAGTCCATGGGCAAGTCGGCTGGGACGTCTCGGCAAGATAGCACGCCGGGCGGGGATGGCTTTGTCGGCCGGTGCTTTGGGAGTTCGAGGATACCAGTGGTATTCTGGAGAAATCAGCACTCGTCAAATGACAATTGAAACGACAGCGGCAGCGGGAGGTTTTGCGGGAGCATGGGCTGGGGCTGTTGCAGGCGGCTGGGCTGGTGCAGAACTCGGTGGCTTTATTGGTATGTTTGCGGGTCCGAAAGGCGCCTCTTTGGGCGCTGCAGTTGGCGGACTCCTGGGATCCGTTGGAGGTGCGATTGGAGGTGCATGGGCTGGGCAGACGATCGTCGCAAAAGGCGTTGAATCAATTTATTCCCGTCTGGACGAAGAGCAACAGGATCTCCTGTTTGCAGAATTCCTTCGAATCTACGAAGCGAAATCACGCTAATGTCTTCGACACGTCCTTTTTGAATCTGCCCGCTATGTCAATCGCTTGCAGTGAGTGATTACCCCTCACAACGCCGTACAAACCATGATCACTGTAGCCATTCGTCCTGTTCCTGGACAAAAGGGCGGCCAATCGTTTAAGACAGTTGCCGGAGAACGCATGGCCACCGGAGCAACTGCGGCGCAATGCCCGACTGAAAACTGAACACTGAAGACTCTGTCCAATGATCAATCGTCAACAACTCTTATTCGACCTGCAGAAACTTCTTCAACGGCTGGAATCGGACTTATTGGAACGCAGCGAATCGGCAGAGGTGCCTGACGTCCAGCGGACGTTGCGTTCGGAGTTTGAGCGGGCACAGAAGGCTCAGCGGACGGCTCAGAATTATGAGGTCTGGCGGATCCCACGCTCGGCGGTCATTGCTAAACGTGGTGAATTACATTGTTAGTAAAGGATCGACGAGGAGGGGCATTTGGTCGACAGTAGGAGATTATTCGATGGTTTAGCATCGCCTGGCTGGATGCAATCCAAGCAGGATCATCGACAGCACATCCAAGAGGCATTTCGGCAGATTCAAAAAATCTCCGCGCGAATCACTATCGCCAAATTGATTCCAACTGAAGAAGAATTCGTCATGCGGTATTGCAAACGCCAAGCCCAAGCACAAACCCAAAAATGGCAGAACATTTTTGCCGATGGAGCTTCGACTCGCAGAAGTTGAGAATTGGCCCGACTGGCAGAGTACAAAACGAATCAATGGCAATCCCCGCCAGACTCAACGCGTGTCGTCGATTTGCAATCAATCCGGGAATTGCTTGAGATCGTTCAGTGAAAGCATGTGCCATGTGAATCTCCATGCCACATAGGGCGTTCTTTCAGGAAGCTGTATTAACCTCGAATAGACCTCCGAATTCGTCTGGCTCATAACCCCGCGGTCTCATAACCCCAAAACGCGATTTGGAAAATCCGAAACTGCTTGGTGAAGCCAGTGGGGGTCATAACCCGAGCCGAGAGTGCCTCTGTTTGGGAGAGACAAAACGCTTTCCAACTGACCGAGACGCCGGGAGAGATCCTTTTTGGTGTGTCTCTTTCTGAGACAAGAGGCACGGGGGCGAGAACGGGGCTGATCGCAAGCTGTTGCGGGAAAGCGGGATAGGGCGACGCTTTTCGCGGGGCTCAAAGTCGGGCGCAAAAAATAACCCCGGGGTCGAAAAATGTTTCGACACCGGGGTTTCGATGGAGCGAACGACACGGACCTCGAAATTCAAACAGAGACATTTCGATTCCGAAAACGCCTCTGCGATTCCGGAAGGTTCAAAAACCGAGGAAAAATGGCGATTTTCAGCATCGACTTCGTGAGACCGAGCCGGTCCACTGTCAGGTCCACGACGGTCCCCTGGGCATCGCCGAGGGATCAAATCCGGTCTATCACCTCAAAATGTTCGAAATCAAGGAAGATATGCCTGGGAAAAGTTCGACACAATGCCTCCCATCTCGGTAAGACTTCTCAGCGATGCCGATTAGAAAAAAGCTCATGGGGAGCATCATTGTTTCCGCCAACTCTCTCCTCCGCCCGGTAGGTAAACAATAGGGCCAAGCTCGGCTACGAACCTACCCAGGCCACGATCGGTGACCATTCTCTTGCGGAGATTTTCACGATGACCAACTGCGCTGAAACTTCGCGCACGCCCAGCGAGCAACAACTCGTCGATGTTGCGTCGATCCCAGCTGCCGGCATCCTGCGGCTCCGGAAGCGAGACTCGCTACCTGAGAGCCAACAAGCTGGAAATCCTGCCGAATCCTCTTCGGATCGCCTTGAGCTTTCCAGCGAAAACGTGCTCACTGTCGTCCACGGCGGTTAGCCCGCCGCGAGTCCGATTCCCCACAATCCATGGAGAAAAACATGCAACTGAATGTCGGAAAAGAGATCGCCGCGATGGAGCTAATGGCCGTTGGCCAGCTTCGCAATCGCTACGCAGAAGTGTTCGGCGAGACGACCAACGCTCGCAATAAACAATGGTTGCTCAAGAAAATCATCTGGCGACTGCAATCGATCGCCGAAGGGGATCTCTCCGAGAGAGCGCGAGCACGGGCAATGGAAATCGTTAGCGACGCTGACATCCGAAGGCGACCACCCAAGGCTCCTGCTACCAAGCCAGAAGCCCCGAGATCGGCACCTATCGCGGTACCCGTATCCCTCGACAATGGAGTTCCGATTCCAGGCTCACTGATCACGCGGGAATACAAGGGACGGCTGCTTGAGGTCTTGGTGCTCGACGAAGGGTTCGAATACGCCGGCGAGAAATTCAAATCGCTCAGCGCTGTGGCGAAGCGAATCACCGGCTCGCACTGCAATGGCTACTTGTTCTTTAATCTCAGACGCCGAGGTGATCGATGAACCGCAAAGCCACAAGCACAGAGTCTGCTGCTTCGTCGGTCGTTCGATGTGCGATCTACACTCGCAAGTCGACCGAAGATTCGCCCGCAGCCGTCCGCTCGGTCTTGCGCGCGTCGTCGCCAACGCCCTCGACCGTCACGACGTGCCGCGAACCGTCGGGCCGGATCAACTCGACCTCAGTCGGGAGCTTGATTCCCACCACCCAACTGTTGGCTCGGAAGTACTCGCGAACACAAACGTCGCGCCAACGCTCGGATTCGCCCGGTTGGAGTGATCGCAGCCTCGCGAGATGCTCGGCCGCAGGCACGTTCCCGATCCGCACGATCCTGTCGCCAGGCTCGATCGCCCGCTCGCTCTCCGCCACGGCGACGACCACCAGCCCGTCCCCCTCGGGCGCAGCGCGGAAGGGAAGCAGTCGCTCGCCGGCAGCGAAGGCGGTTGCGAAATCCTCCCATCGCACGCCTTGTCCGTAGTGGTCGGAGCGATACCCCGCCTGCATCTCCATCACCAGCGGCAGGAACTCGCGCCGCGTCATCGGTCGGTCGATCGAGGCCTTCAGCCGCTCGGCGAGCTCGGCGATGGACTCCTTCGAGACACGCAGATACGGATTCGGGCAGGTCCGCTCGTGGAGCGCCACGATCGCGTCGAGGTCGGCCCGCAGCGCTTCGGGCTCGTGCAGCTTTGCGATCTGCTCGAGAGTTGCCTTGGGGATGGCATCCCAGGGACTCTGCATGAACATCGAACGAGGCCAGAATCCAAGAAAAATGCTCGCCACCAGAATCGCGATCGCGGTTGCAGCGATCACCGCGATCCAACGTCGGTAACGACGTCGGGGTTTTATTTTCCGAGCAGTTACTTCCTGGGTTGTTTGGTTCATTGCTTCCTCTCCGCTTGCATCTTTCGAATCTCTTCGATCGCGCGCTCGAGCGCGGCGTCGCGACCCGCGACGGGCGCGACCTCGATGTGCGGCTGCACGGGGCCGAGGTCCGATTCGTCGCCGTTCGCGCGGATGTAGAGCTTCTGGCTGAAGCTGACTGGAATCCCTGAGTTCGGCAGTGGAATGGGGCCGATTCCGGCGATTTCGTTCGGCACTCCGCCGGTCGGTTCGCCGATCGTGAGCATGAGGTCGTAGGTGCGTGCTCCGTCCGCAAGCATCATCGCCGCGGAGAACGTGTGTTCGCCGACCAGGAGACAGGTCGGCCCGCGGAAGCTCGGGTCGACGCGCGCGCGCCTCGTCGGCTCGGCTTCCACCGTCACCTCTTCTCCCTGTTTCAGACGCGTTTACTCGGGCAGTACGAACGACAATCCGATTGGCAAGAGCCAACGCCATGCAGGCTTCGTGGACATCCGGATCAATTCGTCGGACTCGGGGCTTCGCCGCCACACCATTCGAGAGGCCAATCGGTAGGGGCGATCATTGATTCGTGCCAGGATTACATCGCCAAAGTCGGTGTCTCCGCCGCCGTTCTCTCGAATATCGACGATCAGGCCCACGGCCCCGCGCGCGTTCGCGACGCTGATCGCATCGTCGAGAAATCGATCCCACTGGCCGCCGAGCGTACTGTCCATGGTGGGAAAGTCGACGAGCACGATCGGCGCGACGCCGGGTGCCTCGCTCGGAAGCAGTAGGCAGCGGAATGGATGGCTGTCGACCAGCACCTCGCCCTTCGGGAGGGCAGGGTCGTCCGGCGGCGCGCCCGTCGGCACGGTCCGCTCGGTCTTGCGCGCACCGTCGCCGACGCCCTCGACGGTGACGGTGTATCGCGAGCCGTCGGGCCGCGCAAACTCGACCTCCGCCGGCAGCGTGACCCCCGCCACCCATGCGAGCGTGCGGAACTGCGAACGAATCCGAACACTCTGGAATCGTGCATTCTCGTTCGGCGTCAGCGAGCGTAGCCGCGCGAGTTGATCGGATGCGGAGAGACCGCCGATTCTCACGATCCTGTCCCCCGGCTCGATCGCCCGCTCGCTCTGCGCGACGGCGACGACCACCAGTCCATCGCCCTCGGGCGCAGCGCGGAAGGGAAGCAGCCGCTCGCCGCGCGCGAAGGCGGCGTCGAGGTCCTCGTTGGGGACGCCTTGCCCGTAGTGGTCGGAGCGGTACCCCGCCTGCATCTCCATCACGAGCGGCAGGAACTCGCGCCGCGTCATCGGTCGGTCGATCGAGGCCTTCAACCGCTCGGCGAGCGCGAGGATCGACTCCTTCGAGACACGAAGGTAGGGGTTCGGGTCGGTCCGCTCATGCAGCGCCACGGTCGCGTCGAGGTCGGCGCGCAGCGCTTCGGGCTCGTGGAGCTTGGCGATCTCCTCGGGCGTCGCCTTGGGGATCGCGTCCCACGGATCCTGCATGAACATCGACTGCGAGCAGCCGCCCGAGAGCGTGACGGCGGCGGTCGCGATGACGGCGATGCAGGCCGTCCATGCGGCGAGGCGACGAAGACGGCGGCGAGGTCGGGGCCTGGCGGCTTGCATGAGGTGCTCCAAGTGCATGATCGAGTTTCGGTCGATGGCAGGGCGATGCGGCCGTTGGACGGTGATTGTTGACTGACGGGCGAGTCACATGGCCGCTGCGACCGCGACCAGTCCGATCAGCGTGGGAGCCACGATCTTCCGCGCGGCTCTTCGCCGATCTTCGAAGATGACCATATCACGCGGCTCGCGCCACGCGCCGGCAGCCGTGAACGCCGCGAGCGTGATGACCGGGCACGCACCGGCTGGCAGGATCGCGATGAGCTTGACGGCGGTCACTTCTTCCGCTCCGCCTGCATCCGGCGGATCTCGACGATCGCGCGTTCGAGCGCTGTGTCGCGGCCCGCGACGGGGGCGACCTCGATGTGCGGCCGCACGGGGCCCACATCCGTCTCGTCGCCGCTGGCGCGGAGGTACACCCGCTGCGCGCAATTCACGACGATCCGCGAGTTCGGCAGCGGGAACGGGCAGATGTGGCCGATTTGATTCGGACAGCCGCCCGTCGGCTCGCCGATCGTGAGCATCAGGTCGTAGGTCCGCGCCGCATCCGCGAGCACCACGGCGGCGGAGTACGTTCCGTCCCCGATCAGCAAGCAGGTCGGTCCGTCGAACCTAGGTTCGATTCGTGGGGGGTTCTCGACGGGAATCTTGTCGATCGAGTCTTCGCCGTGCTTGAGCGCCACATATTCCGGCATATAGAGGGGCAGTACGACACCGATCAACAGCCAACGCCACATGGGCTTCGCGGCCAGCCGCATCATCTCGTCGGATTCCGCGCTCCGGCGTGTCACGATCCGCGACATTCCCCGGAACGGGCGATCGGTGACTCGGGCGAGCAGGTCATCGCCGAGGATTGCTCCGCCGGGGTTCTCTCGGATGTCGACGATCAGTCCCGCGGCGCCGCGCGCGTTCACGGCGGTCATCGCCTGATCGATGAAGTCGTCCCACTTTCCTCCAAGCATGTAGTCCATGGACGGGAAGTCGATGTAGGCGATGGGTGCGGCGCCGGACTGGTCGGCAGGCAGCAGGAGGCATCGGAACGGCGGGATGTCGACGAGCACTTCTCCCTGAGAAGCCGGTGACGCTTCGGGCACCGATGCTCGCGGCAAGGTCCGGTTGATCTTTTGCTTGCCAACGGCCTCGACCGTTACGATGTGCCGCGAGCCGTCGGGACGGACGAGTTCGACATCCGTCGGCACCGAGACCCCGGCGACCCAATTCAGCGCTTGGAACGACCGGCGGATCATGGCGTCGCGGGAACCCTCGGTTTCCGCGGGTACCAATGAGCGCAGGCGTGCAAGCTGATCGGCTGCGCAGACGCTGCCTATCCGCACGATCGTGTCCCCGGGCTCGATCGCCTCTTCCTCCGCCGTTACTGCGATGACGACCAGCGCATCGCCCCTCGGCTCTGCCTCGAAAGGCAGAAAGCCCTCCCCACGCGCGAGAGCGGCCACCATATCCTCCCTGGGAATTCTCTGGAGGTAGTGGTCGCACCGATACCCCGCCTGCATCTCCATCACGAGCGGCAGGAACTCGCGGCGGGTCATCGGGCGGTCGATCGATGCCTTAAGCCGCTCGGCGAGCGCGAGGATTGACTCCTTCGACACGCGCAGATACGGATTCGGGCATGTCCGCTCGTGCAGCGCGATGATCTCGTCGAGATCGGCCCGCAGTGCGTCGGGCTGATGGAGCTTCGCGATCTCCTCGGGCGTCGCCGATGGGATCGCCTCCCACGGGTCCTGAATGAATAACGAAAGCGGCCGGAATCCAAGAAAAATGCTTGCCACCAGAGTCGCGATCGCGGTCGCAGCAATCACCGCGAGCCAACGTCGGTAGCGCCGTCGGGGTTTCACTGGCGTGGGTCTGGAATCGGTGCACTGTGTCATCTGGCTCTCCTGCGACCATGAAAAGTCCCGCAGAAAAGGCTATTTGCCGGGGAAGCCCGACTCTATTCGTATCTGGAAGCGGAAGCTTGTAAGAAATCCAACTAGCGACGTGAGATATTTACTTGTTTTTTGGTATGTCGGTGCTCAGGCCCAAACCCCGCAGTCAGCCTGCGAACCTGCAGCCCTCCAGCGAACCGGATGCCCCATATAACCCGGATCCGGGGTGTCTCTGGTGTGGGCGAGACTTTCGGGAGTTTCGGGCACCGGGCTCTGCATCTGCATCGGTTTTTTCGACCTGCGGAATTGGCGGGAGAGACACGCCGGCTGTGGCGGTGTGTGCGTAAGTGGCTGAAAACACTGGCGTTACGTCACGCGTTTTGGCGGGATGTCTCGGTTCTCGCATGAAAATAACCCCGGGGTCGAAAAATGTTTCGACACCGGGGTTTCGATGGTGTGAAACCAACCCTCTTCGGACACGATATGCGATCAGTCGAATTGCTGTTCTGTACCGTCTGCAAAGACAACTCGACTGACACTGAAGATCGGCGTTAGTTCGCTTTCCTCCGTGTACCTCAGATCGCGATGGAC
>Ga0194122_10001776_pt1 | contig 25289 bp, 21 predicted proteins | sample TA2MahCa10mmetaG_FD_155487 | JGI IMG/M metagenome (GOLD analysis project Ga0194122, IMG submission 155487) | Freshwater microbial communities from Lake Tanganyika, Tanzania - TA2015021 Mahale Deep Cast 10m | ecosystem: Environmental > Aquatic > Freshwater > Lake | place: Tanzania: Lake... | reverse complement strand
TTCACGTTGACAGGCCAAGGCCTGCGATGCAAAGGCCTCGTTCAATTCAATCAGGCCCAGGTCTTTGGCTTGGAGGCCTGCTCGGTTCAAGGCTTTGCGGACTGCCGGTACCGGACCTATGCCCATATACGCCGGTTCAACTCCTGCCACCGCCATGGAGACCACACGGCCTATGGGTTCAAGTTGATGACGCTTGACAGCCGATGCGCCTGCCAACAGCAACAAGGCCGCACCATCGTTAATCCCGGAAGAGTTACCGGCGGTCACCGTTCCTCCCTCCCTGAACACCGGTTTCAATTGGCTGAGTTTGGCCCTGTCCCCCAAACGAGGATGCTCGTCTTGGGCTACCCACTGGGTTTGGCCCTTGGCGTCTTGGGTTGGGGTCGGTATTCGCTCGCGGTCAAAAGCGCCGGCCGATTGAGCCGCTGCATATTTCTCCTGCGATGATTGAGCAAAGTCATCCTGATCCACGCGGCTAATTTGGTACTTCTCTGCCACATTTTCGGCCGTTTCACCCATGCTGTAGGGGTGATGCAGCCCCTCCCAACGCGGATTGGTGAACCTCCATCCCAGAGTGGTGTCGTGGATCTCAGGCTGTCGTCCAAAGGGCTGTTCCGGCTTGGCCATCACCCAAGGAGCACGGCTCATGCTTTCCACCCCTCCTGCCAAATAAAAATCCCCATGTCCCATTGCCAATGCTCGGCTTGCATCCATAATGGCTTGCAGACCGCTGGCGCACAATCGGTTGACCGTCACACCGGCCACAGAGGTCGGCAAACCGGCCAACAGAGCACTCATGCGCGCCACGTTGCGATTATCCTCACCGGCCTGGTTGGCGGCTCCGAGGACGAGTTCTTCCAAATATTGCGGATCCAATTCAGGATGGCGCTCCATCATGCTTCTTACCAAATGAGCGGCCATGTCATCGGGCCTTAAGCCGGACAATGCCCCGGCGTATTTCCCTATGGGAGTCCGTAGGGCGTCCAATATGAATACATCTTCCATGACACAAAACTGCGAACAATTCTTCTCAAAACACCAAAAACTGCCAAGAATCGGACAAATTGACACCTTTAGGTCTCCCCACTGCTTTGGCACAAGGTTTGAATGCCTTTGGACAAAATCTTAACCCATGACCCAAACCTCCACCAAAAAAGGAAATATATCGGTCAACACCGAGAACATTTTTCCCCTAATCAAAAAATCGCTGTATTCCAATCAAGAAATTTTCTTGAGAGAATTAGTCAGTAACGGGGTTGATGCCTGCCAGAAGCTTGCTGCCCTAGCCGCCATGGGAGAAGTCCAAGGCGAAATTGGAGAAATGCAAGTCCAGGTGCGTTTGGACAAGGAAGCCAAAACCATCACCATCTCCGATAACGGCTTGGGCCTGTCGGAAGAAGAGATTGAGAAATACATCACCCAGGTTGCATTTTCGGGAGCCACCGAGTTTATCGAAAAATACAAAGACAAGTCCGACCTCAACCAAATTATCGGCGCCTTTGGATTAGGATTTTATTCCGCGTTTATGGTGGCCGACAGGGTTGACATCCACACCTTGAGTTACCAACAGGGTTCCAATTCTGCTCGCTGGTCCTGCGATGGTTCCACCGAATACGAAATTGGCCTTGGGGAGCGAAGCGAACGAGGTACCGATATCGTGCTCCATGTTGCAGAAGATGCCTCGGAATATCTGGATGAATGGAGGCTCAAAGAAATACTGCGTAAATACGGGAAATTCTTGCCTGTCAAAGTGATGTTCGGGGAGGAGCATATCAACGCGACCAGCCCTCTTTGGACCCGCAAGCCGGCCGATCTCCAGGATGAAGATTACCAGAATTTCTACAACGATTTGTACCCCATGGCCGAAAAGCCATTGTTTTGGATTCATCTGAATGTGGATTATCCCTTCAATTTGACAGGAATTCTGTACTTCCCCAAATTGAAAGCGGATTTTGAACCGGCCAAAAATAAAATACAACTCTTTAGCCGTCAGGTGTTTATCACCGATTCCGTCGAAGAAGTGGTCCCGGATTATTTACGTCTGCTTCATGGGGTCATTGACTCCCCGGATATACCGCTCAATGTTTCCAGATCTTTTCTTCAAACGGATTCCAACGTCAAGAAAATCAACGCACACATCTCCAAAAAAGTAGCGGATAAATTAGCGGATATCGCCAAAAACCAAGAGGATTCTTTCAGGGAAAAATGGGATCAACTTGAACTCTTTGTGAAGTACGGGATGATTTCGGACGAGAAATTCTATGACCGTGCCAAGGGGTTTTGTTTGTACAAAGATGCCGATCAGAAGCTTAGTACATGGGAGGATACCGCAGCCCTTTTGGAAGCGAATCATCGCAACAAAGACGGGCAATTGGTGGTCTTGTACACCAATCAAGCCAGTGCTCAGCATCATTTGATTGAAGGAGCCCGCAAGCGTGGCTTGACCGTTCTCCAAATGGGCAGTGTTATAGACGCTCATTTCATTGGGGCTTTGGAAAGCAAGCTTGACAAAACCACCTTCAAGCGAATTGATTCCGATACCTTGGACAAATTGGTGGACAAAGGGGAGTCCAAGACTTCCTTGCTTAACGAAGAACAGGAAAAACTTGCGGTAGAATGGGTAAGTGAATGGGTCAAGGCCAAAGAGGAATTCAAAGTCAAGGCGGAGGCCATGTCCGCCGATGATCCACCGATCACCCTCACCCGTTCCGAGTTCATGCGTCGAATGAACGAGATGGCTGCTACGGGCGGAGGTTCTCCTTTCTTCGGGGGACCTATGAAGGAAACCATTGATATGGTGGTCAACACATCGCATCCCCTGGTGCAGAAGTTGGTAGAAACCCAAGAAACAGAGCCAAGACAGGCCCTAGGTCAACAACTCATCGATCTGGCCTTGCTCTCTCAGGGTATGCTCCAAGGTGCAGAATTAACTGCCTTTATTGACCGTAATCTCCACAACGCCGGTCGCTAAGTTTGTCGATGGTTGACGGGGTCAAATTTGACCAAGTCAATCCCCCCTAGCGTTGACAGGATTGTTCATAATTTGAGTGGTTCGACCTTGGTGAACAAGGGGGCTGAATTTTAGTTTTGAACATGCTCCATACCTCGAATCTCGAAGCTCTTCGGAGCCGACCAGGTTCGTACCAATCCATCGTTTTTTTTGAAATTCGCCCATGTCCGATCTAAGTCCGGTCCGCACAGCTTTAGTTTCTGTATATTCCAAAGAGGGTCTCGAGCCCTTGGCCAAAACCCTCTTTGAATCCGGGGTAGAAATCTGGTCCACCGGGGGCACCTGGGACTTTCTTCAAAATCTTGGTTGTCAGCCCCGTAAGGTGGAAGACCTGACCGGTTATCCCTCAATCCTGGGAGGCCGTGTCAAAACCCTTCATCCCAAGATTTTTGGGGGGATTTTGCATCGAAATCATCAAATTGAGGACCTTAACGAGCTGGCCGGCTATGAGATTCCCCCAATAGACCTGGTCATTGTGGATCTGTACCCCTTTGAGGATACATTGCGCGCCGGCGGTACCCATCAAGAACTCATCGAGAAAATTGATATCGGCGGAGTCAGCCTTTTACGAGCCGCCGCCAAAAACCATCAGCAATGCACGGTCCTCTCCTCATCCAATCAATACGATCGTCTGAGGCAACAAATCCTTGCCGGTGGAACCAATCCTGAAGACCGTCTTCGATACGCTGCAGAAGCTTTTGCGATGACTTCCCGGTACGATACCCTGATTTATGAGTACCTGAAACCCCAAACCGATACAACGAGCCTGCGCATCGCATCGGATCAAGGCCATGGACTTCGCTACGGAGAGAACCCCCATCAGCAAGGGAATTTCTATGGGCCATTGCACGATTGCTTTAAGGTGCTTTCTGGCAAAGCCCTGAGCTACAACAATTTACTTGATGTGGATTCCGCCTTATCCCTCTTGGCTGAATTTGAGGAGCCCACCTTGGTCATCGTGAAACACAACAACGCCTGCGGGCTTGCAAGCCGTGATACCATGCTGGAGGCTTGGAAAGACGCCCTCGCGGGGGATCCCGTTTCAGCATTCGGGGGCATCTTGGCTGCAAACAGGCCTCTTGACCTGGATTGTGCCAAAGAAATCGACGGAATATTCTACGAAGTACTCATCGCTCCCTCCTTCAGCACCGAAGCCGTCGATTTACTGACTCGCAAAAAGAACCGCATACTCTTGCAACAATTAAAGCCCATTCCTTCTTCCGTGCAGGTTCGGTCGGCCCTTGGCGGATACCTGGTTCAGAGCCCGGACCGTTCCACCGAATCCTCGGATCAGTTCAAAGTCGTCACCGCCAAACAACCCAACGCTTCCGAAAAAACCGATATGGAATTTGCGGTCAAGGTGGTGAAGCATACCCGTAGCAATGCCATCGTGCTGGTCAAGAATCGTCAACTCATTGGGTCCGGAACAGGCCAAACTTCCAGAATTGATGCCATGAGGCAGGCCGCCCACAAGGCCAGAACCTTCGACTTCGATGTACAAGGGGCCATTATGGCTAGCGACGCCTTCTTTCCTTTTGCGGACAGCGTCGAAGTGGCCTGGCAAGAGGGTATCCGTGCCGTCATCCAACCTGGTGGCTCTGTCAAGGATCAGGACAGCATCGATTTCTGCGATCGAAACGACATGTGCATGGTCATGACAGGGGTTCGACACTTCAAGCATTAGTCCGCTCAAGTGAAACTGGTCTCCTCTGCCCTAAGAAGCCCCCCCTTACTTGCCATTTTTCAAAAAAAATCTTTAATCGCTCTTTTACCTTTAGTTTCGCTTTCTTATTCTGTTAACGTTCATCCATAGACTTGCATGGGACTCTTTGATTTATTTACCCAGGAAATTGCCATTGACCTTGGCACCGCCAATACCCTGATTATCCATCGGGACACCATCGTGGTGGATGAACCGTCCATCGTTGCCATGGATCGCAATACCGGCAAAGTCATTGCCATCGGTAAGAAGGCCCAGCAGATGCATGGCAAAACCCACGAGAACATCAAAACTATTCGTCCTCTTCGAGACGGAGTCATCGCCGACTTTCATGCCGCTGAACACATGATTCGAGGGATGATTGCCATGATCAATCCTGCCAAAAGATTCTTTGCCCCCTCCTTGCGCATGGTTGTTTGCATTCCCTCCGGCATCACAGAAGTCGAAAAGCGGGCGGTACGGGATTCCGCGGAGCATGCCGGCGCCAAAGAAGTTTACCTCATTCATGAGCCCATGGCGGCCGCGATCGGTATCGGGATTGATGTTGAAGAACCCAAAGGAAACATGATCATTGATATCGGTGGCGGTACCTCGGAGATTGCCGTGATTGCCTTGGCCGGTATCGTTTGCGATGAATCCATCCGTGTTGCCGGTGACCAATTCACCGCCGATGTCCTGGAGTATGTCCGTCGTCAACACAACATGTTGGTGGGAGAACGAACCGCGGAATTAATCAAAATCAATATAGGCTCGGCCTTAACCACCTTGGAAGATCCACCACCCCCCATGCCCGTGAGTGGACGAGATTTGATGACCGGTATTCCACGGGAAATTACCTTGACCTATTCCGAAATCGCGACTGCACTGGATAAGTCCATTTCCAAGGTGGAAGGCGCCATCCTCAAAGCCCTGGAGATCACTCCACCTGAACTTGCATCCGATATCCATGAGACCGGGATTTACCTCACAGGAGGCGGGGCCTTGATTCGTGGGTTGGACAAAAGAATTAGTGCCAAAACCAAACTAAAAGTTATTGTCGCTGAGGATCCCCTGCGCGCCGTCGTTCGGGGTACTGGCATTGCCCTCAAGAATATCCATCGTTTCCAATTCCTGATGACCTGACCTCAAAATGGGTGGACTGGCGCTTTGGCTGTTCAAAAACAGATTTCTTGGGCTATTTATTCTCCTTGAGTCCATTGGGGCTTGGATGACTTTTTCGGAGGTTTCGTACCATCGCAGCAGGTTGAACCAATTCCAAATTGAAATCGCTGGCAATTACCAATACCGAATCCACCGGATCACCCGGTTTATGGGCCTTGATGAAGAAAATCTAAGGCTTAATCAAGAAATCACCGCACTGAAACTGCAATTCTCCACAAAGAATGTCACCAACGATTCCAGCGAGGGCCCTATATCCGCATCCAACGGACAAGGATCCCTAAGCCCGTCCCAACAAAACACATTCTTGTGGCCGGATTCCGGTATCCTGCTGGATTTCGCCTCCACTGCCAGAGTTGTTTTTTGCGGCATGGGGAGTCAACAAAACTATATGTTACTGGATCGGGGTTCCCTTCATGGTATTCAACCACGCATGGCTGTTTTGCAAGGCAACAAAATTGCGGGGCAAGTCCAAGCCGTCTCCGAACATTTTGCCCGGGTTGTGCCTTTGATTCACACCAAGATGAGAACCAGTGCCTTGCATCCCAAATCACAAACGGTTGCCTCCTTGGTCTGGGATGGCGTTTCGACCCGTTATGCAGAACTCCTCGATTTTCCTATTCACATTCCCATCAAAATTGGAGACTCTTTGGTAAGCAGCTCCTATTCCGCCGTCTATCCTCCCGGACTGCGCTTGGGACGGGTGGATCGGATCGAAGTCATTCCGGGAGCAGTTACGTACAAAATTCGTGTGGTGTTGGCAACGGATTATCGCCAATTGGATCATGTGCAAGTCATTCGTCCTGCGCTGCAAAATGAACGCGAAAAACTCTTGCCTCAAGACCTCCAATAACCGCATCTTGGATCTTTGTTATGAACCGTCGTCCTTGGATTTTGTTTCTTTTGCTCATCTTCATGCAGGTTTCGGTTTTTAACCGTATCCAATGGCTTGGGGTATTCAATCCTATGGTCTATGCCATCGTTCTGCTGTGGCTACCCCTATCCTGGAACAGAGCATATTCCATGCTGATTGGTTTTGCCGTCGGGTGGTGGATCGATAGCTCTTTCCAAAGCGGTGGCATTCATGCCATGGCATCGGTCTGGCTGATGTACTTTAAACCTTTTTGGGTGAAGTTTACAGTGTCCTCAGTGCAGCTTCAGGACAATCCTGATCCTGATTTACGGGATATCGAAATTCGATCCCTGGTCTCTTATGCAGGCGGGTTATTGCTTATGCATCACACCCTCCTTTATACCTTGGAGGCCTTCCGCTGGGCATCGCTCCCCAGCTCCATCTTCAAAGGCAGCATCAATACCATCCTTGTATCGGGGCTCTTGTGGTCCCTTATTCAATGGGCCCGTAGTCTGGATTCTAGAAAACTGCAGGACAATCGTTTTTGATTCCTATCGAATGCCTGAATAACCAAAAGAAGCCCAATTTTTCATTCGAAAATCGGTATGAACTTTAACGGAAAATCAGGTTCTGGGAAGGAAAATCGGCATGCCCTTATCTTGGGAATTGTCCTGGTGGTCTTGGCTTTATTTTTGTTTCGCTTGTTAAGCATTCAAATTCTCGACAACAGTTACAGCGAACTAGCTCAACAAAATGCTATCCGCAGGGTGAATGCCTACGCGCCGCGTGGTGTCATCTTCGATCGTCAAGGTCGTAAAATCGTCGTGAACAGACCCATTTATGATCTTATGGTGGTCCCTGGTGAATTGCCAAAACCCTTGGACACCTTAGAATTAGCAGGTCTCCTTCGAATTAATTATAATGAACTCAGTAAACGACTCCTCAAAGCAAAGAAATATTCCTTGTTTAGACCCAGTCTTTTGCATGCTCAAATTCGTGTAGAAGACTTTGCACAGATTCAAGAAAGGCTACACGATTTCAGTGGAATTTATGCAGAGACTCGAACGGTCCGGACGTATCTCTACCCCTATGCTGCCCACCTTCTAGGTTATGTTGGGGAGGCTTCTCCCGATCTCATTGCAAAATCCAATGGGGAATATAGAGCTGGTGATTATGTGGGGGTTAGTGGTTTGGAGAAAACTTACGAAAACTACCTCAAAGGCAAACGAGGAGTGCAATACCGGTACGTTGATGTCCACAACCGAGAGGTCGGTCGGTACAAAGACGGAGCCTTTGATTCACTCCCTATCCCCGGCGAAGACTTGCATTTGGGCCTGGATATCGAGTTGCAAGTTTATGCCGAAAAACTCATGGCCAACAAAAGGGGATCGGTGGTCGCCATTGAACCGTCCACCGGGGAGATCCTAACCATGGTATCGGCCCCTGGATACGACCCTGGCCTCTTGGTAGGCAATGTTAGAGGAAGAAATTACCGCAAACTCCAACAGGATCCCTTGAAGCCCCTCTTCAACAGGCCTCTACAGGCCATGTATCCGCCAGGCTCCATTGTAAAATCCTTGCAGGCGCTCGTAGGCCAGGAACTGAATCTCATTCACCCTGAAACCCGTTTTCCTTGCGGCGGAGGATATGCCATTGCCGGCCACACCGTCAAGTGCACCCACAAACACATTGCCCTGAATTTGGAAGAATCGATCCAACATTCATGCAATCCTTATTATTGTTATGTGTTCAAAACCGTAGTGGACCAAAACCACGGAAGAAAGTCCCGAGAAGGTTATCGAATTTGGTATGAATACATGAAGAAATTTAATCTTGGCCGCAAATGCGAAGTGGATCTCCCTAACGAACGCAAAGGCATTGTTCCAAGTCCGGATTATTACGATAAGATTTACGGCAAAAACCGTTGGAAGTCTTCCACCATCATCTCCTTGTCCATTGGTCAGGGTGAATTTGGCATTACCCCCTTGCAAATGGCGCATACCATGGCCATTTTTGCCAACAAGGGGTATTACCACCGTCCTCACTTGGTTCGAAGCATTGGAGTCACCGGTCAGAAAAAAATGAAGTACCGGGAACAATTCCATATCCCTGTGAAGCCTGACCATTTTCGGATCGTTCAAGACGCCATGCAGAAAGTTGTCGATCAAGGGACCGCAACGGCCTATGGCAAAATTGACAGCATCACCGTCTGCGGCAAAACCGGTACCGCTCAGAATCCCCATGGCAAAGACCACGCCGTTTTTGTTTGCTTTGCACCACGAGAAAATCCAAGAATCGCCGTGGCAGTGCTCGTGGAGAATGCGGGATTCGGCGGGGTTTGGGCAGCTCCTGTCGCTAGCTTGATGATTGAGAAATACCTGAAGGGTTCCACCAAACGCCGTGATCTCGAGGAGCGGCTTTTGAAGTCCCGCATACTCCCTTCGGGTTCAGACACCGTTCCAACACCTTTGCTATGACGGGCATGAGGGAGCAGAAAAACGTTTTTCAGTTCATTGACAAACCGTTGTTATGGACCTATTTGGCCCTAACCTTGATCGGTTGGATCGCCATTTATGCGGCGGTGTACAATCCTCAGCATCAAAATCTTTGGGATATCCAACAAAATTACGGAAAACAAATGATCTGGATCGTGAGCTCCTGGCTGATTATGATGGTGCTCTTGTCGATACATCCCCGCATATACCACCATAGCGGGCCTATGGTTTATCTGATTACCATGGCCCTGGGATTGGCGGTGGCTTTCTTGGGGAGAGAGGTCAACGGAGCGCGCGCTTGGTTTGAACTGGGTTCGTTCCGATTACAACCTGCAGAATTCATGAAACTTAGTACCGCCATGATGGTGGCTTATTTCTTTGCCAACCGACCTATTCGCATGGATCATTTTGGTTCACAAATCATGGCCGGTTTATGGCTTTTGATCCCAGCCGCCCTGTTACTCTTGCAGAAGGACACCGGGAGCGCCTTGGTTTATGCGTCTTTTGTGCTAGTCTATTATCGAGAAGGTTTGTCAGTCAATTATTTGATTTACGGATTGGCCATCGCCCTATTATCCGTACTCACCTTGTGGCTAGGCTTGAACACCATGTGGGTTGCGATTCCGGTGGTGTTGATTTTGTATGTGGTATTGGCCGCTAATAGCCGCAAGGCCTTCTTCAACGGCATCAAATTGACCATCCCCGCCATGGTCTTGGTTTCGGGAGTCGGGTATGCCTTTGATAATATTCTCCTTGCGCATCAGAAGCAACGCATCTTGGTTTTGTTAGGCAAGGTCGATGATCTGCGGGGTGCAGGTTACAACGTGCACCAATCCCTGATTGCGATTGGTTCCGGCGGATTTTGGGGGAAAGGATTTCTGCAAGGAACCCAAACCAAATTTGATTTTGTGCCTGAACAAAGCACCGATTTTATATTTTGTACCATCGCAGAAGAATACGGCTTTTGGGGATCGATGTTGCTGCTTTCCCTCTTCGGTTTCCTATTGTACAGGATTTTTATGATTGCCGAAAGGCAACCTGGAACCTTTGGGAGGGTTTTTGGGTACAGTGTAGGTTGCATCATTTTCATTCACGTCACGATCAATATTGGAATGACCCTGGGGTTGTTGCCCGTCATTGGAATTCCCTTACCCATGATCAGCTACGGTGGATCCTCCCTATGGTCCTTCACGGCCATGATTGCCATCTTGCTTCGACTCGACAGTGGCCGAATGCTTGGTATTCGTTAAAGGAATCCATAAAGAGAATTCATAAAGAATTCAAGACAAACCATCCAAAAACCTTTCGAGCACCAAATGGTTATGTGAATGGTGTTTCGATTAAAGCCAGCAAACCATGCGTAAATTCTTAAACTACTTTGTGGAAGTCTTTAAACCCAAAGGGGCTCACCAAACCCGCAATTTCAACTTGAGAATGATGCACGGGATCAATCGAATCAGCATTTTGATGTTTGCCGCCGGTCTATTGGTCTTGATTTACCGGGCCTTTTTGAGGTAGCATGGTCAAAGGGGGCCTCCCGTTGGGACCAACCTTTACGAAATTTTGCTCCAATTTTTGCCTTGACCATAAAACCTGGCGTAGGCATTCACCAATTTACCGCTTAGCTCGCCGGTTCCATGCGGATCAGCCGCCAAAATCTGTTCCGCATGCACCCTCGCTTGGTGCATCAAGTGGCTGTCTTCCACCAAATCCGAAAATTTGAGTTCCATACTGCCACTTTGTTGAGTGCCTGCCAAGTCCCCAGGACCACGCATTTTTAGGTCCATTTCGGCAATTTCAAACCCATCGTTGGTCGATGCCAAAGCCTGCAAACGCTGAATGGCTTCCTCCGAAGGTTTATCCTTGTGCATGAGGATGCAATACGACTGCTCCGAACCGCGGCCCACCCGACCGCGCAATTGATGCAACTGGGCAAGACCAAACCTCTCGGCATTTTCAATCACCATCACGGAAGCGTTAGGAACGTTGACTCCAACCTCAATTACCGTAGTCGCCACCAACAGATTGGCAACGCCCTTCACAAAGCGCTGCATTTCTATATCTCGATCCGCGGATTTCATTTGCCCGTGGACCACCGCCAAACAAAAACGAGGTGGGGGAAATGCGCGCAGCATGGCCTCGTACCCATCGTACAAAAATTTAAGCTCTGCCTGCTCGGTTTCTTTGATGGCCGGATAGACCACATAAACCTGGCGCCCGGCTTGCATTTGTTGTTCCAAGAAACGAAACATCTTGAGTCGTTTGGACTCTGCGGTCACCAAAGTCTGTACCGGCTTACGACCAGCAGGCAATTGATTCATGATGGAAACCTCCAAATCTCCGTACCGTGTCATCGCCAAGGTTCGGGGGATGGGTGTAGCTGTCATCACCAAAATATGGGGGGCAAGACCGGCCTTGGCCCATAGTTTGGCCCGTTGCTCCACCCCAAAACGATGCTGTTCATCGATAACGGCCAAGCCCAGTTTGGCGAAATGCACATGCTCCTGTATCAAAGCGTGCGTCCCTACCAAAAGATGAAGACTTCCATCGAACAATTCTTGTAACAGTTCCTTCCGGGCCTTGCCCTTGACCTGACCAGTAAGCAACCCACAACGAATCGGCAAATCACCCAACATGGCTTGGATGGTATCGTAATGTTGCCTTGAGAGTAACTCCGTAGGAGCCATCAGACAAGCTTGATACCTGTTATCTGCAGCCAACAACATGCTCATCAACGCCACCATGGTCTTGCCACTGCCCACATCACCCTGCAGCAAACGATTCATTTGCCTACCTGTTCCAAGATCTGCACGAATTTCTTTGATCACACGTTTCTGGGCATCGGTAAGTTCAAAAGGTAAACGTTCATGAAAAAACCGCAGGAACATATCCCCCACCTTTTCAAAAACGGGTCCAGGATTTTGGAATTTTCGGTTGTTTTTGAGTCGCAATACCCCGAATTGCAAAAAGAACAATTCTTCGAATTTGAAGCGGTGGAGGGCCTTGGCCAATTGCGCAGGATCATCCGGGAAATGAGCCTGCTCCATGGCCTCCCAGCGGTTCATCAAGGACTCTGCATCCACGACATAGGCCGGCAAAATTTCAGAAACATTACCCGAAACTTGATCGAGGGCTTGACGGACGACACCCATCCACCAACGGTTGTTCAAATTTCGTTGCCTTAATTTATCGGTCAAGGAATACATAGGGCTGAGGGGCGGTCCTGATTTCTTGCTCCACTCGTCCCATAAGGTCAACTCAGGATGCGCCATTTGAGCCTGCCCCTTGTATTGGCTCACTTTTCCAAACACAAGGTACTCTTCCCCTTGGCGTATGCTGGATTCCGCCCACTGAACCGATTGAAACCAAATCAACTCCAAGAAATGTTGGCCATCGGCAAGAGTCGCCACCAAACGAGTTGCTTTGCCTACCCCTACCCTTTCGATCCGTAGAATTTTGCCTCGGGTTTGCACAAATGCGGGACCTTCGACCAGTGTCCCCAAGGAATGAACCTCAGATCTGTCGAGGTAACGGTATGGGAAATAGGTTAACAAGTCATAGTAAGTCTTCAATCTCAGTTCCGATTCGAGCCAAGCAGCGCGTTGCGGGCCAATCCCTTTTAGGTAGGCTAAATCATAAAACAAAGGATGTTCTGGCATACGTCAATTGAATTGACACTCAAGTCCCCATACCTTACCAGCGCAATGTCGCCAAAATTCGCCGCATATCCTTTAGCAGATAGGCGCTGTAAGGCTGCAAGGAATCGCTGTTGGGACTTACTTCAAAATAGAGTGAACCCCGTAAATAATGCTTAACACTATCCGTCACATAAAATTGGGTTTGGCTTGCAGCATCGCCGCCAACTACGTACAAGGTTCCATAAACTTTGTGTTCCGGGTAACTGATAATTTCCTCTTCAATCGCTGTTGCCTTAAGGGTATGCTTAAAGGTCATACGCTGGGTTTCAGCCATCAACACCGCCAAAGCGTCCCTCCGTTCAACCTGACGCCTGTCCTGGTAGCGAACACCCGCGATGGGATGATAGGATAGGTGCCATTGAGCTCCCAATGCGGGATAGGACAAATTCAGCCATTGAGGATCATTGAGTGAAGACTTCGACGAGTTATGAGGGAGTTCTGATGGATTCACGCAGACAGGTTTGGCTGCAGCATTGTAATCAAAAGTCACCGGAAGGCAATTCCCCCGATATTGAGCCGGCTGAACTGCCGGGAGTATCGCGCGAGCATAGGCATAGGGCCTGGCCACAGGGTCGTCGGATTGACAAGAGACGAAAAAATGATATCCTCCTACCATCAATAACATGGCTGTTATAACGCTTACACGCTTGGCCTTAACTCGAAGAAATTGAGAAAGTACTTGCCTCATTATGCCGTTTTGGAGGGCACTTGATACGTCAGGTGCATGGCCATGATCCTGCGATGATCCGCTTGAATGACTTTGAATTCAAAACCGTGATGATGAAAGACCTCCCCTTGCAGAGGAATTCTCCCCTCCAATTCCAGGACCAAGCCCGCTAAAGTCTCCACTCCCTCCAAGCTAGGCTGAAACGGCGAAAAATCCCACCCTGTTTCTCTGGACAAATCCTGCAAGAGCATTTTACCGGCAACCCAATAGGAATCTCGATCCAGGCGCCGACACAGCCGTTGTTCATCCGTATCGAATTCATCCTGAATTTCACCGATGATTTGTTCCAAAGTATCTTCCAAAGTCACCAATCCCGAAACACCTCCGTATTCATCAATCGCCAAGGCCATATGCATTCTTCTGGCTTTGAATTCTGTAAAAAGCTCATCAAGGTGTTTGGTGTCGGGGACGACATATGGTTTACGCAACAATTCCTGCCATCGAAAACTCTTATTCTGATTGAGCCTGGAAAACAAATCCTTGAGGTACAAGATACCCACTACTTGATCCAAGCTCTCGCGGTAAACAGGAACTCGGGAATACCCCCAGTCGCGTAATTGAGGTAGAATCTCCTCCAATGTCGCCTGGTAATCAATTGCTTGAATATCCTGGCGTGGGACCATGATTTGCCTGACTTCGAGTTCTCCAAATTTAACAATACCTTTGAGCAGGTCCTTCTCAGATCCGCCACGATTGCTCTCCGCCCCAAAAGTCAAGTCAATGGCCTGATTAATTTCGTCCTTGGAGACTTGCACATGTTTGGATACCATCCAACGATCCATGAAGCCTGAACTTTGCATCAACAGCCAAATGACCGGTTTGAAGAGAAACTCTGAAACTTGCAAGGGCCAACTGAACCATCGGGCAACACCCATGGGGTTTCGGTACGCGTAAACCTTGGGCAAGACCTCTCCTGCAAAAACAATGATTGCGGTAACTCCGAAGGTTTGAAGCAAGGCCGGCAACCAAGGCATCCCCGGAAAAGTCAACACCTTAAATAACAAATAATAGAACAAAAGAATGATGGTTAGATTCACTACATTATTTCCAATAAGCAAATTCGCCAATAGACGCTTAGGATTGGAAAGATGGCGCAAGACCCTGCGATCAGAAGGCAATCCGGAATTTCTTAATTGATCCAAATTCAATCGGCTCAAAGAAAAATATGCTGTTTCACTGGCGGAAAATATCGCTGAGCATAATACAAAAAAAATAATGAGCAGGGGCCAGGTGCCTAGGCCCAAATCAACAGCCAAAAAAAGTTCTTCCGGGGGGTCATCCATAGGTTGTGGGGTCGTCTATATCCTAGAGCGAAGCTGGGGTTCAATAAGGGAGATCCGACGAAGGCTCAGACGGAGGGGCTGAAGAGCCTGTGGCGGAACCCTGAACATCCGCCCTGGACAAGAGCACCATTTGATCGCCGATGATTTCCGTTGTGTACCGGGTGTGCCCATCCTTATCGTCCCATTTACGGGTCGACAGCCTCCCTTCGATGTAGACCTGCCCCCCCTTGCGGCAATAAAGTTCCGCGACATCCGCCAAACCACGCCACAAAACAATATTGTGCCATTCGGTCCGGGTTTGTTTATTGCCTTCTCTATCCTTGTATGTTTCTGATGTGGCTAAAGGAAAGGTGGCAATTTTGGCGCCGTTATCCAAAACTTTAACTTCGGGGTCCTTGCCGAGGTTTCCGATGAGCATGGCTTTGTTGAGTCCTCCCATATTCCAAAGTTAACTCCCGGGCATACAATTCCAAAGGCCTGGGCATGGGAAATTCATGCAGCTGATCCAACTTGACCCATACAGCATGGGGTATCTCCGGTCGTTCTTGGGATAAGGTTACCGCCAAATGGATGGTCAGCGCCCGATGCGATAAGGGATGCTTGATAACTTGGACGGTCTGGCCCGTTGAAAACAGATTGTGGTCCAGCGGCGGCTTCTTCTGCAAACCCTCCACCCTGTAAAACTCATACAGTCCTGCCCATATCCCCTCATCTGGCCTTTTGATCAGTGCCACATAGCCCTTGCACAGGATTACGAAATAATGCAGGTTCTCTTTGACAATCATCGTTCGTCGCGATTTGGCTGGCAAATCCGCGATACGACCTTCCAACTTGGCGATGCAACGATCTGACCAAAAACAGGCATTGCATAGGGGATTTTTGGGCTTGCACAAAACGGCTCCCATGTCCATCATGGCTTGGTTATAATCCCCGGGTCTGCTTGATGAGAGCAAATGGGTTGCTGCATCCTGTATCCACCGCATGCCTTCCGGACGATCGTAGGGAACAGTGGCCCCAAAGGCCCTGGACAAAACCCGGATGACATTGCCATCAATGACCGGTACAGGTCGTTCAAAAGCAATGGAGGCAATAGCCGCCGACGTATACACCCCAATTCCAGGTAAACGCCTCAGCGCCTCAACATCTTGAGGCCATTGACCGATTTGAGTGATGATTATGGCGGTTTGATGCATCAAATGCGCCCTTCGGTAGTAACCCAATCCTTGCCATAACCGAAGAACATCGTCCAAGGGCGCACTTGCCAGGGCATCCACGGTGGGGTATGCCTTCAAAAAGCGTAGAAAATAAGGGGTTCCTTGCTCCACCCTGGTCTGTTGCAAAAGCACCTCGGAGAGCCAAATCACATACGGGTCCCTGCTCCCCCTCCATGGCATTACCCGCTTATCGGCATCATACCACTTCATCAAACGCCTAATCCACAACGGTTTGTAATTCTTTAGCAATGTAAAATAATTTTGGTTCCGTTCCCAAAGGATTGGTTAAACCTCAAGGATGTGTCTTATATTTGCCCTCCTTTTAAGAAAAAGAAGGCCTATTTCCAACCAAAATAACGCTTATTTCACCCAAATACCTTTACTGATTTTTCTTATCAATCTAATTTTTTTATACTTTTCAAACCTTTAAAACCTAAATCATGACCAAAGCTGATTTGATCCGCCAGATTGCAGACGAAACCGGAGTCGAAAGAGTCGATGTAGCCCAAAGTGTGGAAGCCTTCATCGCCGTAGTCAAGAAATCCCTCAAAGGCGGGCAGAGTATTTACATGCGCGGCTTTGGTAGTTTCATCGTGAAGAAAAGGGCCAAAAAATTAGCCCGGAATATCTCTCGCGGAACCACGGTAGAAATCCCTGAGCATTTCGTGCCCAGCTTCAAGCCTAGCAAACAATTTGTGGATTTGGTCCGTAAAGGCCCCAAGAAAGGCCGCTAAGCCATGAGCCCAAGACCCCTGCTCCTGCTAACCCTCTGCCTTTTGGTGGGGACGACGTTGTGGGTTTGGGGTAAGCGCAGTGCCCTTCAACCCGGCGGGAGGAACGATACCAATCAATCTGCCCAAACCACCGGGGTTCCTTTGGATGTCAGGTCTGTCTTGGCCTCCAAAATCGAAGCATTGGACCCCAATGATCGTCAAAAGTTCCTTCAGGTTCAAGCCTCGTTGGACAGCCTTGGGGATCGACCTTTGCAGAGCGCAGGCGTTTGGAAGAGCCTATCTTCCTTTTGGCTTACCCGAGATGATTTGCTTGGGGCTGCACTTTGCTTGGATAGGGCAACTGAACTCCAATCTGCCTCCGATGATTTTAGGGATGCTGGCCTTTACTACGGCTCTGCAGTTCATTCTCTACCGGAGGAGGACACTACCACTGCCGCTTTCTGCCGGAACAAGTCCACGGCAATGCTAGCCAAAGCTCTGGAAAGCAAACCTGATGATTTGGACCTCAAAGCCGATTGGGCCAATGCCTTGGTGCAATCCAGCCCTGCCCCCATGCAGGGCGTTCAAGTCCTTTTGGAAATTATTCGTACCGAACCCAAACACCTCAAAGCGCACTCGCATCTTGCCAAATTGGCCATCGAGAGCGGGCAATTTCCCAAAGCAATTGCTCGCTTCAAGAACTTACTCACTTGGTATCCGGGCCTTGGCTCGGCCTACCTCGGACTAGGGGAAGCCTATTTCCGCAACGGAAACAAAGACAGCGCCGTCATCTACCTCCAACAATACCGAGGTCTGGTCCAAGACCCCGAAACTCAACAACAGATAGACAACTATCTACGTCAAATTAATCCTTAAACCAAAACCCTTATGCCTTGCGGTAAAAAAAGAAAACGTCATAAAATGGCAACCCACAAACGCAAAAAGCGTTTGAGAAAAAATCGCCACAAGAAAAAATAATTCCGGCGTAGGCCTATTCGGCTTTACCCCAACCTTCCTTGGTTTGTTTCGAAGTCCGCATAGCCCATGGTTATACCCTTGGGCTTTTGGGCTTGGTGATTACTTTGTTTTACCCACAGGGCTTAAGTCGGATTTCCTTTATCGTTCTGAACCGTTACGTTTGGAACAAAAAAACTATTGTTTTGAGTAAATCACTTTTTGTCAGCCATTCCAGTCAAGGCTTTGTTTTTGCCATGACCGATAACCGCCGTCTTATCGAATACGGCGAGGAAACCAACGAGAAAGCCTTCCAGGTTGGGGATATATATTGGGGCGAGGTCCGGAAAATCAACCCTTCGCTTAATGCTTGCTTCGTGGATGTGGGCGATGAGAAAGACGCTTTCCTGCATTACTTGGATTTGGGAGAACAGTTCGGAACCATGCGCAAATACTTGGCCGAATTAAGTTCAGGCAAGCGTAAGCCAGGAATGCTTCAACACTTCGACAGGGTAGAGGCTTTGCCCAAAGAAGGGCAAATCGGAACATACCTCCAAAAAGGCGACCGCATTCCTGTCCAGATTACCAAGGAACCCATCAACTCCAAAGGTCCCAGAGTCACCGCGTCCTTGTCCCTGGCTGGAAGGTTTTGTGTGGTGCTCCCCATGGACAGCGGCGTTTCCGTTTCCAGAAAGATCTCCGATGCCGAAGAGAAAAAACGCCTGAAACAAATTGCCGCTCAAGGTCTTCCACGCAATTTTGGAATCATTATTCGTACTGCTGCTATAGGCGCAGGTGCGGACGAAATTCAGAGCGATATCCGGGACTTGGTGGATAAGTGGAAAGAAATTAGCCGCAAGCTAGTTGCCGCCAAACCCAGGGACCTCATTAGCAAAGAAATAACTAGAGTAACTGGATTGCTTCGGGATCTACTCAGCGACCAATTTGACCAAATCCAAGTGGATCACCCCGGAATGGCCGAACAACTCAAAGAATATATCCACGGTATCGCTCCCGACAAGGTTAATTTGGTGCAGGTTTATAAGGGAAAAGTGAATATGTTCGAGCACTATGGTCTCGATAAACAAATCAAAGGCTCCTTTGGCACCACCGTTACCATGCCGGGGGGAATATACCTGGTGATCGAACACACGGAGGCCCTCCATGTCATCGACGTCAACAGCGGGAACCGATCCAAGAAAGACACGGACCAACAAGAACATGCCCTGCAAACCAACCTTGACGCAGCAGAAGAAATTGCAAGGCAACTCCGACTACGGGACATGGGTGGTATCATCGTCATCGATTTCATCGATCTACGATCGGCCGAACAGCGCAAGACCCTCTTGGACAAAATGATTCAGCTTATGTCCACAGACCGAGCGAAACATCATATTCTGCCAATGTCGAAATTCGGCCTAATGGAAATTACCCGGCAAAGGGTAAGACCTGCTGTTCAAATTTCAACCCAAGAACATTGTCCGGCTTGCAACGGGACTGGCAAAACAGGGCCTAGTTTACTGATCACCGACCAAATAGAAAGTCGATTGGATTATTTGTTGCAGAAAAACGGAGAGTCCAAAATCACCGTAGTCGCTCACCCCCATTTGGCCGCCTATTGCAAGGCTGGTTGGCCTTCGCTTCAAATGAAATGGTGGTTGAAATACCGCAAATGGATTCGCATTCAGGCTGATAACCAAAGGCTCATGGGGGAATATCACTTACTCAACAGCAAAGGCGAAAACATCCCCCTTTAGCGAGTACATCTCCCTCTAGCAAGAACATCCCGTTCTAGCGAGATCATCCCGTTCTAGCGAGAACTCCCCCTTGGAGATGTTCACACCAAGGATCTCCTCCAACCTCTCCCGAAACTTCTGGAGCTCACCCGCAGGACCGGGGGCATTTGGTGTCGCTTGAATTCGCTGCGCTTCATCATGTCCATAACACGACGAACCAAATCGGAGTCGTGACCATTCAGCATCAAACCCTCTTCATCCAGGCCACCTTCAATGCGATCCATCAAGATTGCATCCAACATAGGGTAAGGCGGCAAAGAGTCAGAATCCAATTGCCCAGGCCTCAGCTCCGCACTGGGGGCGGCCTCAAGGATACTCGAAGGAATCCATTCCCTGTCGGAATTCCAGGAATTTGCCAACGCATAAACCTGTGTTTTGTACAAATCCCCAATCACGGACAGGCCCCCTCCCATGTCTCCGTACAAGGTGCTGTATCCCACAGCGGCCTCACTTTTGTTACTAGAATTCAACCACATCGCGCCGTATTGGTTGGAATACGCCATCAGGTACAACGCCCTCAGCCTGGGCTGTATATTTTCTTCCGTCAATCCCGTAGGCGGCGTTTCCCATTGCGCTTGGAGAGTCCCCATCACGGCTCTAAAACCTTCTTCAATGGGCAAAATTTGATAAGCGACTTCGTGAAGACGGCATAAGGCCACACTATCCGCCACCGAGCGCTCCGATGAATAGCCCGAAGGCATCAACAAGGCCGTAACATTTTCGGAACCAAGGGCCATCACCGCCAAACAGAGGACTACCGCCGAATCCACGCCCCCCGAAAGGCCGATCACCACCTTCTTGCCACCCGTCATGGCCAGGTAATCCCGGATGCCCAGGCACAGGGCCTTGGTAATTTCATTCGCATCAAAAAAATCACCCAAGATGATGGCGTTGAAACCTTGATGTGGATTTAAGAAATCCTTGTTCATCAATGAATCCTTGCCGAAGCTGCTGCAAACAAAAGTTTCAAGATGCTGATGGGTGTTGGCATCCCACAGAGCAAAACCCTGCTCAAATTTGGGGCAAAGCTCTTGGACTCTCTTGTTGGGATAGGCCACGGATGTTCCCCCATCAAAGATGAGGTCAGCACGAGCGCCAACCTGATTCACGTAAACCACCGGAATACCACAACGAGTGGCCGTGGACTGCAAGACATGAGCCCTGCGCGGTATGCCTTGAATGGAATAAGGCGATGCGGCTATGTTCAATATCAAATCAACCGATGAAGCGGCGTTGTCTAATGCCAGTTGGACAGGATCCGTGGGGTATTGAACGTCCGCATCCCGCGCCCACAAATCCTCGCAAATACTCAGCAAGAATTTCTTTCCATCATGCTTTAAAACCCTGCATTGATCCCCTGACTGGAAATAACGTGATTCATCAAAAACGTCGTAATTGGGCAATAACACTTTACGCCCAACCACCGACCATCCCTGATCGGATACCCAATATGCTGCATTATAAACCTTCCCATCTTCCCACGAAGGTGCACCCACCAATGCGGGGATTTTTAAGCGCTTGGCCATCTCATCCAAAGCTATGCGGCACGTTTCTCGCAGTGCCTCATCCCGTAACAAATCCATAGGTGGGTATCCAATCAGACTTAGCTCCGGAAAAACCGCCAAGGTTGCCCCATATTCGGCCGCAGCGTTCGCCGCCTCCAGCATAGAATCCGCATTGAACCGCACCTCTCCTATCCTGGGCGCAAATTGAACCAAGCCTAAACGCATCTTAGAAGGTTAGATACGCTGAAAACTGCATGGACTGGAACCTCCCTTTGAAATAATCGCCACGAAAAACTTGGGACATAGGATAATCGTATCGTAGCCCGGTGCTCAGCCTCATTGCCGATGGCAAGGGAAATTCCCAACCCAGACCAATACCCAGCCATGCAGAAAACAAAGCCACTCGATCATCCTGATCTACCGGTGACCCTGGAAGGTTGGTCACACGGTACGTTTCCGTGGCAGGATCAAAAAATTCACCTGTCTCATATCCAATAAGTTCTTGTCCTTCAAAGCAAGCCCTTACCCTCGTATTCCACATCGTGGTTAAGCCAAATAGCGCATAGGGCGCCGATTGCGTTGAACTCTGAGCGCCGCCCAACCGTAACATCAAAGGAATTTCAAGGCCTTGAGTCCTGTACTGATAACGAATATCACGCAATACAGTATCCATTCCCGGAATTTTGTAACGGAAAGAATCCACCATCACGTTGAATACATTTCCTCGTAACAACACGCCGGTCAAGAATGAATAACGAGGCGCTAAAGAATGTGCCGCATTCAAACCTATGGACCAACCCAAGCCCGCCTGCCCAGGCTGAATTTGACGATTGTCCGAGGCAATCCAACCAGGCTGCAAGGACGCCTGAAGTCCCATTCTCAACGATGACCAACCAATGTCCGACTTGGTCTGCGCAGCAAGGCTATCTAGTCCTCTTGATGCACCAAGGAAGAACAAAGGGACAAGGCAATGCCTCAAAGAAGCCTGCCTGGGCCGGCGAACGAAAGAAAGGCCTTGCAAGAACAGGTAGCTTAGGAACCTCATTAATTTTGGGATTAACATGAGAAATGACGCAGAATTGCCGAAAACCAAACTATGGCACAAAATTAAGCCATATGCCGTACTAATTGCCGCCACCATCATCTTAGCCTGCGTTGCCTGGGCCTTGAACCAAGGTGTATCATGGTTCGGAAAAGATGCATCCCATCGCCTTCCCCTAAACGGGCCTAAGCAAGCTACTTGGAGAGTATTTTACCACGAACAAGGCATCGAAGCGGAAGAATCATTCCAAGATTGGATGCTACGTATTCAGCGAACCAATCCCGACCATTGGAACTTTTGGTTAACACACCTTCTAGGCCTTGGTCCGGAGACGGCTTACCCTTTGCTAAAAAGTCCGCATATGGATAGTCTCATCAAGGATGTATCGAACCTATGGACCTCAAATCATCCCGAGATCAAAAGCGCGAAATCCACTCTCTTGGAGGTCCTTTCGAGGTACCAGTCCCTCCAGAAATTTACCGATAGCTTGTTGCTTACGAACAAATCCAACGTCAGGAAACCCCTTACAATCATCGGGATGGTCGGACTGTTTCAATATCAAACGGCATTGACCGACTCCTCCATTTGGGTAGGCCTTGATATGTTTATGAAAGAAGACTACCGGTATTATCCCAGTGTTGAGAATCTTTATCAATACCAAAGAAGGCGCACCGCACCTCGATACATGCCCGTTGCGGTGGCCCGTACCCTTGCCGAGGACTGGGTCCGTGAAAACCTGATCGTAGCCTCCAAGAATGAAGCTACTTTGCTTGATCAAATCCTACGAGAAGGCCAAACCTTGGCCTGTATGCGGTGGTTACTTCCCGAAATTCATGACACTTTGCTGTTGGGTTACAGTGCTGCACAATGGAAGTGGATCAAGAACAATCAAGGTCAAGTTTGGCGAGATTTGGTGACCCAAGATTTGTTGTTTACAGGAGACCCCGCCATCCTTTCACGCTACCTTAATGATGGCCCATTCAGTTCGGGCTACCCCCAACAAAGCGCTCCAGCCTTGGGCTTGTTCATTGGGGATGCAGTTGTTCAAAAATGGATTCAAAGCGATGGTAAAGCGGGAGCCCTCCCACCTTGGACCTTGCTTTTGAAAAACAGGGATCGCCCATCAACCCAACTTTTGAAAAAATCCGGATACAAAGGGCGATGAACGGGATCTATCGATTCACTTCCACGAATCGTTCAATATCCTCTCGCTTCCCGAGAAGTACCATAAAATCAGAGGCATACAGCATGGTATCGGCCCCAGGGACCCCCAAAATATGGTACTCCACTTTATGGGATCCATCCTCCACGGCGATTTCGTAAGCTCTTCTTAGGGTAATCAAATTGAGTTTGTACTTGGAACGCAGTTCGATTTCCAAAACCGTTTTGTTGCATATACCCGCCGGCGTTTTGACCTCTACAATTTGGTAGTCATCCGGGAGTTGGAACACATTGACCAGGTTAGGATTGAGCAAGCGGCCGGCCACCGATATTCCTACTTCATCTTCCGGGGATAGGATTTCGGTAACACCAAGTTTCTCCAAAACTCTGCGCTGCTGTTCGGTAGACGCCCTGGCAATGATGCGTTTGACGCCTAACTCAATCAGTGTTACAGTGGTAAGCAAAAGACCTTCAAAGTCCTGCCCAATGGCCACAACCACAGCGTCCAAATCCTGAACACTTTGTTCGCGTAATAATTTAATGTTGGTTGCATCCATATGCACGGCATAAGCCACATCATCCCGAAGGGCGTCAATGGCATGGGCATCGTTATCCATCACGATAACCTCGGCACCACGCTGTGCCAAAGTACGGGCGATGGTCGTCCCAAAACGACCGAGGCCAATTACGCCGAAACGGTTTTCCATGATAAAATATTTTCGATATGAGAAGCAATGACGTTAAGGGCCCTTTCAAAGCCATGAATATTGGTGATGATCAAATCGCTGGAATCACGGTACGGTTCCAGATAGGCTTTGTAGGCCGGGGCCACATGATGATCCCATTGGTAGCGAACCACCTCTTCGGGATAACCACGCTCGCGGTAATCCCTTTCGATGCGTCTGGATAGCATGAGATCCTGAGGAGCATCAATGAAAATACGCAAATCCAACATTTCGGCAATTTCCCTGTAATGAAAAACGAATAAACCCTCCATGATAATCACCGGCGCCGGCTCCAAAATATGCTCCTCAGGCTCGGCATCCGGACGGTTAAAGGTGTACTCCCGGATCTTCACGGGCCGGCCCTCGATCAAGGACCTCAAATCGGCCAAACAACGCTGACGATCCAAGGAGGTGGGCAAGTCAAAATTGGCTTCTCCCTGCTCGTCCCTGGCCTGCAGGTGAAGGGGATGGTAATAATGGTCTTGAGAAATCACACAGAGCTGTTCCAAGGAAAACCTGGTGGCGAGCTCCTTAATCAAGGTGGTTTTACCCGAGGCCGAGCCACCTACAATTCCGATGAGGTAGGGAATTTGGGGACTTTGACCGCGAATCATGCGACAAAACTAAACTACGCAGACCCAATTCAACCCCTGTCCTTTAGGCAAAGGGGTCATTCATGGCCTGGGCTTGAAGACCCCAAAGGGCACAATGCATTCTTCCATGGAAATCCCGCCGTGCTGGAAGCTGTTTCGGTACAAACCCGCGTAGTGATGAAAATTGTTTGGATAGCAGAAAAATTGGTCCGAACCGGCCAATGCATACGTGGAATTCAGGTGTTTGCGCGGCAATTGCACCTTCTCGGGATTACGGATACAGAAGATGGAATCCTCTTGAAACTGAAGGTTCCGTCCTTCTTTGTAACGGAGGTTGGTGGACATTTCCCTGTCCCCGCTGATCCGCACGGGATCTTCCACTTTGACCATTCCATGATCCGTGGTCAGCACCATGGTATAACCCCTTGATGCTGCAATTTCCAGGTATTCGAGCAAGGGGGAATGTTCCAACCAAGATCGGGTGATGGAACGATAAGCGGCCTCGTCCTCCGCCAGCTCTTTGATGATGTTCATTTCCGAACGAGCATGGCTTAACATATCCACAAAATTATAGACCACGACCTCGAGGGGGTTGTTCATTGCAGAACCCACGCCATCCAACATGGCCTTGGCTTGGTTGAG